>Ga0214919_10003881_pt1 | contig 22244 bp, 20 predicted proteins | sample LL1503_MetaG_FD_177994 | JGI IMG/M metagenome (GOLD analysis project Ga0214919, IMG submission 177994) | Freshwater microbial communities from Lake Lanier, Atlanta, Georgia, United States - LL-1503 | ecosystem: Environmental > Aquatic > Freshwater > Lake | place: USA: Georgia | collected... | reverse complement strand
ACTGAAACAGGCATTCAAAATTATTATATAAATGACTTAAATTTTAGTAATGATCCATTAAAGAAAGAGATAGATAGAATAATTAAAAATGAAAAAGAAAGAATAAATCAACTACAAAAAAAAAAATCAGATACACAATCAGATAATATTAATTTAAATAATTTCATTGATTTTATTGAATTAATTAATTTGATAAATGATACAGATAATACAAAAGTCAATTATGGCGAATTAAAAAATAAAGTTTCAGTAATAATTGGTACTAAACTTACTGGTGAACCAACATCAGGTAATGTTACTACTAGTGAAACAATTAAAAGGAGTCTTACTGAATTATTTGATAAAATTGATAAAATGAAAAATTGTAAGAATTTAGAAATAGAAGCAAGTTCAGCTTCACTTGCTGCTTCACGCGAGCCTTCACGCGCTCCTTCACCTGCTCCTTCAACTACTGCTTCGCCTAGAGGTAGCATTTCAGGAGCAGAAGAAGCAGAAGAAGAAGCAGAAGAAGCAGAAGCAGAAGAAGAAGAAGAAGAAGAACCAGATACCGATATTGAAATTATAGTTACAGACAATACAAATTATCCTAATATTCCTATAAAAATTAAAAAAATTAAAGAAAAAAATCCAATAACACCAGACAATATAAATGAATTAATAGCAAAATTAAATGCAGGCGTTAATAAATATTTATCTAAATCCGAAGCTGAAGATAAAAAAATATTTGAAACTTATAAAGAAATAAGAAGAGCATTAGTTGATGAAGAAAATGAATTATTATCACCAATCACAATTGTTGCAGAAAAAGCTACTACAATGTTTATACCAGATGGTACTATGGCAGGTGGTAGTAGTACGATAATATCAGAAGCTAAACCAACAGAATTATTAGTATCATCAGTTGATAAAGTAGAAGTTACATTTTCTAAGGATACTTTTACATCATTGATAAAACAAGAAAAAGATAATGATGAAACTAAAGATAAAGGAATAACTATATTACATTTTCAAAATATAGAGAATGTTGGTGGTGATATATTAACTGGTAAAATGGGAGAAGTAGAAGAATTATCTAGAACTAGTAAAGATTTTTATGAGTATATGAAGGTACCTGATGTTATTTTACAACCAAATACAACATTATCTGCAGATAAAGCTAATAATTTTAAGTATAAAGTTACTAAAACAGAAACACCAAACCCAGAGGAAATACTAAAAAATGAAGAATTATTAGGTAAAAGTTTATTTACAAAAGATATTACTTTTGTTAGAAATGATGGATGTTCTGATAAACCATATGAAGTATATGAAGTTACAGAAAAAGATAAATATAAAGCAAATGTAATATCTATGTTTGTGCCAGTTTTACAAAATAATAAAGACATTAAAGTTTTTTTAGATACAGATACTATAACTATAACTGTTAGTGATATAAAAGATAATACAGATAAAACAAAAGAAGGCAAAATAAATAATTTTTATGAAAAATTAACTGAACAAATTATGGCAATATTAAAACAACCTACAACACCACCTGCAACACCAGAACAACCTAGAACATTAATTATAGGAACTGGTATATTTGGAAAAAGATTTTTATTAGAAAGTGAAATAGAGTTTGTAAATAAATATAAAACAATATTAATTAAGAAAATATTAGATGCATTTAATATGGGCGATAATTGTAAATACGATAAAATTATATTTTCAGTTCCTGAAGTAAAAGATTTAATTGAAGAATTTAATACAGCTAAAAATAAATATACAGATACTGACCCAATTAATAAGAATTTTGAATTTAAGAAAGAGGAAGATAAAACTAAAGTTCCAGAAACAGTTATAACACCATCTGTTGTAGAAGCTGATATAAAATTATTAATTACAGAGTTAATTACAGAGTTAATTCCAGATATAAAAAAAGATAAATTAGAGGAAACTGATATTAAAGCATTATTAAAAGTATTAGATGATAAATATCAATCTCCTGAAGATAAAAAAACCCTATATAATATTATAGGAAGTATTTTAGAATTCCATCTAGAATATTTACCAGATATAAATAATGATTTAAAACCACAAGTTTTGAATATTTTGGTTGAATATCAAAATAAAATTTATTGTAAGCTTGGAGAAACATTTGACAAATGTAAAATAATAGAAATAAATAATAGTTCTTTTATAAATATTAATGAAACAAAATACATATCCCCTACACCACTACCTGTTATTAAAACTACAACTGCATCAATTCATTTTTTAAAAAATAATAAAGATATTTATCAAAATCCAACACTAAAATTTATTGAACAAATAAAAACACAAGCAGAAAATAAAGATAAACCTATATATTTTGTAAATGCTTTAAATAAAGATAAAATTGGTGGTAATGTTGAAATGGGTAATGAAGGTATTGAGGAAGATTTAATGCGTGCAAGTCCTCAATTATATAAATCATTACAAACATTAGGAACAAAAACTGGTGATAATTTATTTTATAATTATGAAAATGATAAAATATCAAATTATAAAGATACTATTAATGATTATAAAGATTTTATAACAGTAATAAAAGATGCAGAAATTATTAGAACTTCTTTTAATCTTCTAAAACCAAAACAATCAACAAACCTTAAAAATACTATAAGACCAAAAGTAACAGCAACATATAAAATTAATTTTTTAAATATATTTAAAATACCAATATTAACATCACCAATATCACCTCCAAAAATTATGGAGGTTAAACCAGATACTTATTATTTTACTGATAAGGAAAAAAAAGAAGATGATATAAAGATAATAATTAATCAAATATTAAATTCTATATTATTACAATTACCAAAAGAAACAGAACCGTCAAAATCCCCAATTTTAATTTTAAATTTAATAGATTTATTCATAGGTGATAAAATAGCAGAATTAATAGCAGGATGTCCTGAATTAAAAAATGAACATCTGAAATTACTTGAAATTATTGCTGAATGTATTAATGAAGTATTTTCAGGTAAAAATATAAATATTCATTTAATATTTTCAGGTTGTTATGAAGGTCTTGATATATCAGAATACTTATTAAAAAAATTAAAATCAAATTTGCTATCTGTAAAAGGCGGTGCAATTTTAAATAATAAATTACAATTTTTAAAACAAAAAAAATCACCAATTAATAAAAAACATAGAAATTTATCAAAGAAACATGAAACCTATAAAAATAAAAAATCTAAATTAAATACTAAAAAGAAATTAACTAAAAATAAGAACTAAGCTAATCTTATTATGATACAATGTCTATAATAAAATCAATTATTACAATAATTAATAAAATACCAAAAATGGTTCTAGCATTATTTTTTCTTATACCGTCAAATGGTTCGATTGAATATATTCTTTTATAATTAGAATTAGAATTAGAAAAATTATTTATATTTTTATTATTTGAATACATTTTTATAAATTTTATTTTATACAATATTATTATTTACTTATAATTATACAATATTATTTTCAAAATATAAAATACTAAATATTAGAAATAGTATTTTATAATTGTCACCAATGCGTATTTGTTAAATATGTAAAATATTGATAATAAATAACTACAATAATACAATAATACAATAATACAATAATACAATAATACAATAATACAATAATACAATAATACAATAATACAATAATACAAAATACAATAATACAATAATATAAACACTAATATAATCTAAAAATGTATTATAATCTTTGCAGATATATGTATCTAGAATCAGAAAGAAATAATTGTAAATATACTTATAATAATTATAATGCTTTTTCTACAGTAATAGCATTATTTCCATCAATAATATTTTATTCAATGTTTGGATATTATACTTATCAATTTATCAATTATCTAAAAACTAAAGAAAAAAAATATGTAAATAATAAACAAAATAGTTTTAATAATTATAAATATCAATTTTCAGATATAGATAGTTCATATAATTTAACAAATTTTAAATTATTAAATGATATATGTCTAGATACTAGTCTAGATACTAATGTAGATATTGATGAAAAAAATAATGAAATCAATAAGAAACAGACAATAATTAATAATATGATATCTTCTAAAACATTAGAAAGAAGTTTAGTAATATATTATATTTTTATAAAAAAAGGTAATTACAAAGTTAAATCAGAAATTACAGAATTAGATGAAGAATATAATAGTTATCTAGAATTTAAAAAATATGATACAATTTTTTTAAAGAATTCTAAGAAAATAAATGATGAAGATGATGATAATGATGATAATGATAATAATGAATCTATATCATATGAAATTAACGATTTATTTAATTTAGATAATTCTCTAGATATTAACACAAATATTTATATTGGTACAAAAGAATACAATATTAATCAAGGTCATTTAAATATGATATCATGGCTTTACTATAGTGGTATTTATGAATATTTAACTACAAATATACAATTGAAATATAAAATATTAAAAGAGATGTATGAAGATAAATTACTAACTAGAAGTTTATTTTTACGTTATCAATTATTTTTACAAGAACAGGATTTAGAAGAGCAGGATTTAGAAGAGCAGGATTTAGAAAAGCAGGATTTAGAAAATCCCGCGCGCAAATATTCTGAAAATAATAATACAGAAAATAATAATACAGAAAATGATGAAAATGATGTAAATGAAGAAATTGATGAATATGAAAAATTAGGAAATATAATAGATGGTGTATATGGAAGATATTGACAAAAATAAATAAATTTATGAAAAATGAAGCAAAATTCGAATATACAAGGGAGCTCGAGGGGCTGAAGCCCTCGGTAACAAGGGAGCTCGAGGGGCTGAAGCCCTCGGTAACAAGGGAGCTCGAGGGGCTGAAGCCCTCGGTAACAAGGGAGCTCGAGGGGCTGAAGCCCTCGTTAGCTGAAGCCCTCGGTAACAAGGGAGCTCGAGGGGCTGAAGCCCTCGTCAGCTGAAGCCCTCGTCAGCTGAAGCCCTCAATATTATAATCTACAAGCATTTTTAATAGCTGGTAAAACTTTATTATTTGAACTATAATCTGTACCATCAACTCTAGGTTTTGCAAGACCTTGGGATATATTTTTCTGATATTGCGCAATATTATCTAATTTAGCTTTATCACATAATCCGAAACTTCTTATTTGGTCTGCATATTTACTAGCACAAGAAGATAAATTAGCACCTTCTGGTAAGCTTGTTAAATAAGAATCGACAGTAGCATATGCTGCTGTGAATGGAGATAATAAATTACCTGATTTATTACCACCTACACTGTATCCATATTGACCATCAGCATTAAAAATTTGAAACATGTATTGGTCTTGTGCAATATCATTCTGTGTATTAAAAGTAACATCTTGACAAATATCAGTATTACGTCCAGTTGGTAATGGATCATTAACATATCCAGTAGTATCAAATTCCTCAAATGTACGTTGAATTAAAGTAACTCCATTATTTCTTAAAAATGTCATAATATCTACATAATTTCTATCACCTGAATATATTTTTTTCTCATTTTTTACAAGTAAAATTAATGTAGGCACACTAGTAATATTATATTCATTGGCTTTTTTATGATCTGTTTCGCAATTAATTTCTTCATGCAAAACATTATTAGATAAATTATTAATAATTTTGTACCATACAGGCATAAAATCTGAACAATAAGGACATGATGGTTTATAAAATAACATTAATTTTTCAGAATTACCTTTATTTAGATAAGAAATTATATTATCATTTTTATTTTTATTTTTTTGCATGCTTTTTATTTGACGTCTATTATTTTTATTACTTTTTACTTTAAAATCATTATTATAAATATTATCAACAGTATCAAAAGTATCTACAGTATCTACAGTATTGACAGGTTCAACACTTTCAAAAGTATCGCTATTGTATTCATTTTTATAAAAATTGCCAATATTAGTAGAATCATCCATATTTTCTGTTAATCTATTAGTTAATAAATTACCTAACATGTTATTTTTTATTTCAACATTCATAGCTTGAAAACCTTCTGCATAACCTTCTTCTACTGCATTATTAATTTGTGTCATTGTTTCTTTTCTTACTTCTTCTAACATTTTATCATATTTATAGTCATTTTTTGTATAATTATTAGGATAATCAAAATTATTACTTCTATTATTGCTACTGATATTTTTCTTTATTGATTCTTCACTTTCTAAGTAAAATTTAATTAATAGTATAATTATTAGTATAATTATTACTGATACAAAAAAAGAATGTTGAGTCATATCTAAATTATAATTATAATTTATATTATTTTAATATTTGAAATTTGTATATATATATATTATATTTAACTTATATTATTATTATTTTAATTTTATAATTTAATAATTTAATAATTTTATTTTTATAATTAAAATCTATATTTTTATATTATTTTGAAGGTTGTTAAGTTTATAATATATATTTTTAATATTTTAAATATCTAGTTCTAGAACCATAAAAATAAAAGTAAAAAATAATATAAAAATATCAAAAAACAAAATGAATGAGAATAATATGAATTTTATAAATTTTATAAATCATCTATTAACATTTAATAAACAAATGGAATTATTTAAATCTAAGAATCTTGTTGAAGATAGCACACCATTTCGTTTTAATATTAGTTCTCGTGTAATGATAAAGTTATGTGACTTGGCAAAACCAATATTACAAAATGAACCAAATGTTTTAGAATTAGAAGCACCTATTAATGTATTTGGTGATATACATGGTCAATTTGCAGATATGATTCATTTTTTAGAAATGACAGGATTACCACCAAATCAAAAGTTTCTATTTATGGGTGATTATGTAGATCGTGGGAATAATAGTATTGAAGTTTGTGCATTATTATTTGCTATGAAAATTATGTATCCAAACAATATTCAAATATTAAGAGGTAATCATGAATGTCCAGAAGTAAATTGTCTTTATGGTTTATTAAATGAATGTGAAACACGTTTTGGTAATGATGGTAAAACCGTTTTTAATAAAATAAATGAGGTTTTGTGTGTATTGCCTTTGTGTGCTATTATAAATGAAAAAATATTTTGTGTTCATGGTGGTATTTCTCCACATTTAAAAAAAATAGAAGATATTAAAATTATAAATAGATTTGGTAAAATACCGGATAATGGTTTAATGTGTGACTTAATGTGGTCAGATCCTAGCAATTCACTAGTTAAATGGGGTCAAAATAATAGAGGTATATCTTGTACTTATAATAGTTTGGCTATTAATTTATTTTTAAAAAATAATAAATTACAATTACTTTGTAGAGCACATCAATTAGTATCTGATGGTTATAAATTTTTTGCAAATAATAAGATGATAACTGTATTTAGTGCTCCTAATTATTGTGGTAATTGTGGTAATGATGGAGCAGTAATGAAGATTAATGAAAATTTAGTATGTTCATTTATTATAATAAAACCTACAAATATTGATGTATGAGATATATGAGATATATGAGATGTATGAGATGTATGAGATGTATGAGATGTATGAGATTTATAGAATTCTTTATATTTTATTCAACATCTTTGAAAAATATATATTTAGTATTTGGATCAGTTTTCTCATTTTTATCATCTTTTTTACTAATAGTTTTCTTACTTAAATCTACAGATTGCATTTCATCTAAATTTAATTCATTATCTAAATTAGCATCTAACTCTAAATCATTATCCAATTCATCTAAATTTAAATTAATTTCATCAATATTATTAATTACAAGTGTTGATTTTAAATTTTTTTTATTTACCTCCATATTTTCTAAAGAGTTTTTAATTTCTTTTTTATTATCAACAACACTATTATTTACATCACTATTAATAGTATTAGTTATTAGATTATCAACATCAATATTAGTATCAATGGTATTATTTTCATCTTCATCTTCATCTTCATTATCAATAATAGTTACATTTTCATTTAATAAAGATTCTAAACTAGCAGATTTATTTTTAGTTTTTTCTTTTTTGTCAATATCAAAAATAACAGTTTTTTTATCTTTTGCAGTATCTTCCTTAACAACTTCAATTACAGTATCTTTCACAGTATCTTCCTTAACAACTTCAATTACAGTTTCTTTCATATCTTCTTTTACAATTTCAATTACACTATCTTTTATATCTTCATTAATATTTGCTTTCAAAATTTCAATTACAGAATCCTTCATGTTTTCATTTAAACTAGTTATAGGTTTATCAGGATTAGTAAATCCTTCTTGCAATCCTTCTTGCAATCCTTCTTGCAATCCTTCTTGCAATCCTTCTTGCAATCCTTCTTGCAATCCTTCTTGCAATCCTTCTTGCGTTTTTTCAACAATTTTTTCAACTACTGTATCAACTAATTCTTTTTTTATTTTATCTGTTTCTGGTCTAGAATTCATTTCTTCACGAATAACTTTTCTAATTAATTCTATATTAATATCACCTAAATCACCATTTTTGCTTGTTGATTTTAATTCTTTTTTAACAACAGTTTCTAGTTTTTTTAAATATTTTTTCTTAGAAGGTTCTTTAATATCTTCATCTTCTTCATCTATATCTTCATCAGGTTCATTTAAAAATTCCTTCAAAATATGTCTTACAGGTAGTTGTTTTCGAATAGTTTCCATAATACATTCAGCAATCATAATTTCACTATCTCTCATATTTTTTTGATGTTCATATTTTGAAACTCTATCACTAAAATAATAAGGATCTTTCCAAAATTCACGAGCACATTCAATATAACAAAGATGAATAAAATGACTACCACTTGGAACTTTAATAGATATTTTTTTATTTCTTTGTGCGCTATGAACAATAGTTAGTATTTTAATATGACTAACATAAACAACTTTAAGCAAATCATCTATATAATCACATTTACTAACATTTGATATTCTTTCATATTCTTTATTAATAATATCTTGAGACCATTTAGGAATTCTACTTAATAAATCTTGAAATGTCATTAATACATTATCTGGTGTATTATCTTGATTACAAATATCTTTTGCATCCATGTAAATACTTTTAATACCTTGATAAATACAATTTTTTAATATACTTATCAATTGTTTTGTATATTCTTCTTTAGCATCTACTAAAACTGTTACATTACCTTCATCCATTTTTTAATATATTTATATAATAAATTTAATTAATTTATAATTAGTTTAGTAAATATTAAATAATAATGTTTATCTTATATTAATTATATAATCTATAATCTAAAAAAAAACGAAAAAAATAGAAAATTATAAAATGATAAACTAATAATAATTAATTTATTAAATACTAAAATTAATTTATTAAATACTAAAATTAATTTTTATTTTTTATATTTATTTGAGTTAGAATTATTATTTTTTTTAGTATTTTTTGAAGATTTATGTTTTTTAGAATTCTTAGAATTATTAGATTTATGTGATTTCTTATTATATTTCTTATTTTTATTATTATTTTTATTTTTATTTTTATTTTTTTTATATGAACCTCCTTTTTTTAAACCATAGTTTGTAAAACCAAGATCTAAAGCACCAGAAGATGGACAATCACCATCTTGAGTACCATTAAGAGCTTTGTATGGTGGAAGACCTCCAATAACATTTTTAGGATCTAGATCAAATGTATAAATTCCTCCTCCGCGTTGTTTTGTTTTTTTATTTTTACGTACTTTAACACGTTTTGAAGTTTTAGCAGCAACAGGTCGAATCATTTTATTATAATATATATTATTTTAATTTATAATAAATTATATTTATTTTAATTTGTTTTAGAAATTATTTTAATATTTTAATATTTTTTATTTCTTAATTTGTATTTAGATATTTATTCTAGACATATTTTATAAAAAAATTGAAATATAAAATTATATAATTAATGAAAAATAATGAAAATATAAATAATAAAATGCAAGATATTTTAAATAAAATTATTAATTCTAGAATCAACAATTTACTAGAAATAATAAATATTAATTATCCTGATAAATTTGAAAAAAAATATATTAGTAAAGAATTTAATTATATAAAAGAACATATTAAATGGAAACAACAAAATAAAATAAGTGTAAATGAAGAAATAAAAGAGAAAAAACAAAAAAAATACAAAAAACATATTCAATTAAAAGATAAAGTTAAGAAAAAAATCAGAGTAAAATTAAAATATAAATCAACTAAAATTGTAGAAATAAATAAAAAAGAAATTACTTTAGATAATGATATTAATGATGATATTGATTATATTGATGATGATATTGATAATGATATAAATAGATGTTCAGGTCGTATATGGTCAGAATATATATTTAATAGCAAAACTATGGTTAAACTTAATGAAATTGATGATAAATTTAAAGTTGATGATTTTATAGATATTGATATTAAAGATTTCACCAGTAAATATATAATAGGTAAAAGATGTAGTAAAAATAAAAGTAACAATGAAAATCTTGATAGTAAATATTGTAAATTACATTCAAAACATTTAATTCATGGTGATTATTTAGAAAGTCCTACTAAAGAACTTTGTTTTCATTTTATGAAAGATGGAAAATATTTATAAAAAAATAATAACTATTAATCAGTAATAATATTAATTTTTATATACTTTTTATTTTTATTTTATATATTTTTATGTTTTACTTATTACAAATACAAGAATGTGAAAAGCCCCGAATAAGTGTCTCAAACTGTTCAACACTAGTAACATTTGTAAATAACATAATCATTGAAAACATTGGATGATCAGAAATAACTTTAGTACAAAAACTTTTTGTTAAATCACTACAAAATGATGCTCTAGCTTGTATAAAATCATTTTTACGTGCGTATTGCATAGCACGCTCAATACACCAATTTAAATTGTTGCAATTAGACATTTTATCTATAAATCTATAATAAAATACAGTAAAATATAATAAAATATTATAATAAATGTCTATATAATTTTATATTTTGAAAATAAAATAAATCAATTTTTTTTATTTAGTTATAAAATTTTCTATTATTATTATTATTATTATTATTTTTACATTTAATTTATATTTTACATAAATAAATTAATATATTATAAATATATTATAAATATATTATAAATATATTATAAATATATTATAAATATATAATAAATAACATATTTTTACAAAATAAAAATATATAAATAAAATGGAAAAATTTACAAATGATTTATATTCAATATATGAACTTATTAATAATAATGATGAATCTAAAACATTTATGAATATAAAAACAATATCTAAACAATATCTTGCATATTATATATATCGTATTATTACAAAATGTTATAAAACTGTTGAATTAGCATTATCTTCAGGTGATATTAATGAATTTATGAAATATCTTAGAATACCTGTTGAACATAATAGATTACTTAATTATCCATTAGCAGGTAAATTAACAAATGATAGTAAAATTTTAGATATGATTATTCTTAAAGGTATTGATATTCTTAATAAAACTGATAAATATATAAAAGAACTTCCAACAGATATTAGTACTTATGACGATTTAAATGAATTTTTTAAACAAAAAGAATTAACAATTATAATACAAGATTTAATAGATTTACAAACACTTATACCTGGATTATCAGTTCCAGAGATAAGACCAAACTATCTAAATGATAATGAATTATAATTTATAGTAAAAAATTTATATTTTATATTTTTCTAATATTCATATTTATAGTAAAAAAATTATATTTTATATTTTTCTAATTTTTATAAAATAAATATCTAATATAATTATTAAGTTTATATATTTTTTTAGTATTAAAATCTAATATTATATTTTTATAATAATTAAAAATGTCAGCTATATTTGGTTTAGCATCAACTATTCAAAAATCTTTAATAAAACCTACATCTTCTTTTGCAAATCAAGATTCAAATGAAATTACAACTGGAGATAGTTTTATTTTCTTTCTTATTCTTATTCTACTATTATATTTAACAATGTTAATAGGCGCATTTGTATTTAATACAAGTGTTGTTAAAATATTTCCTTCTGTTAAGAAAGTATCAGTATTAGATTTTTTTGGTCTATATATTGTTTTACATCTTCTATTTTGTTAAATAATATTTTATTACAAATACAATTTATTTAGAGTTTTTATGTATTTTATTTTTGTCTTAATATATTAGTAATATATAAACTTATATATCTAATATAAATTTATAATTTTGTTTATAATGAATCATAAAGATTATAATATATTAATATCTGATATATCAAATATAGTAAAACCAATTAATCAATTATTGTATGAATGTTTAATTTTAATAGTATTTTACTATATATTTAATAAATTATCATTTTTAAATAATAATTATAAAATTCATAAACCATTTGTATATTTAATATTCATAATTTGTATTTTATTAGATTGGTTTATATGGAACAATTGTTTGCAAACATCTCTATTTACCTCAATTTTATATATATATATATATTATAATTTTAATATATCAAGTACAATATCCACATTTATTAATGTAATTAATGAATCAAAAATAAATAATAAAATAAATAGAAAACATGAAAAAGATATGAATAATATAATATTAGAAAAAGATAGAAAAATAAAAGAAGATCAGGAAGAAATTGAAAAAATTACATTTATACCTAAAGACTTTACACCTGTAATTAATCCAGAACCATATGAAAAAAAATTAGATGGTATTAATGAAATTAATAGCGCATATATTGAAAATAAAAAACCTGTTAATATATTTAGTTTAAATTACGCAGATGCAAAGCTTAATGAATTAAGAAAAACACCACAATATAGGGAAAATAATGCATTAACACTAAATAGTAATATTAGTAATGATTTAATTGATAATAATAATCATATTAATCATACTAATAATAATCATATTAATACTAATGATTTAATTAATAATCATAATGATAATAGAAATATAGATTTATTTAGAAAACCAAAAAAAACATTTCTTGATGATAGATGGTTAAATATAAAACAACAAACATATAATGATATTTGTAATGATTGTACAAATAATAAAAATAATGCTATATGTACAGTTGTTAAATATGGAGAAGGTTTAGAAGAATGTACAAATCAAAATAATAGTGTAAATAACAGTCAATTACAAAATATTAGTAATAATAGTGTTAAACCTATTTACAAATTTTAGATTATTGAATATAAAAAAAATTGGAAAAATATATGTATTAAATATAAATATATATTAAAAAGTATTAAAGTATTAAACTTTTAATAATTTTAATATATATAAATATATAATGACAAAATAACATAAGATATCAATGTTCATTAATAAATATTTTGTTAAATATTTAATAATAAATTAGATAAAATTAAATAACTAGTTGGAGACATTTATTATGTAAAAACAATAAGCTTTTTATCTAAAAACATTATTAATTTTATTACATAATAAACTAATTAAATAATTAATATCTAAATAATATTTACATTATTTAATATATTTCACCACAATCTTTACAATTATGTAATAGAATATAATTATAATTATAAACTACCATAAAATTCAGATTTAACATATTAATATATCATTAATTGATATATTAACTGTATATTATTTTAATTTAATAAATTAAAACAATAATTAATTTTATAATTTAAATTTTCAATTTTTGTTATTTTTATAATTTTATCCTAAAAAATATAAAATAAATACTCTAATAATACTCTAATAATAATATAATTATAATATAATAAGTATAATATATAAATATAAATTAATATAATTTATAAAAATGGAAAATTTAAATACATCATTAACATTAATATTAATATTATTAATGATACTATTATTATTTTGTTTAATGCAAAATTATATTTATAATTCGCAACCAATTAGATTTATAGAACCAAAAATTACATATAATCAATATAGTGAAATTAATAAAAATGATAAAAATAATGAATCAAAATTAATAGAAATAAAAAAAAAGATAATTGTATTAATAAATTTAATAAAAGATTCAAAAGAAAATGATAAAAATAATTTTGAAGATATACCAGTTGAAGATATTCAGACATATTATGATTCTTTAAAAGAATTAGATAATAATGTTAAAGAATTTGAAACTCTTGATATGGTTAAAATTAAAAAAACTATGGATGATATTAAATTACAAAGAATGAAAGACAAAGAACAAATTGTGAATGAATTAAGTAATCTTTATGTATTATTAGGTATAGATCATATAAATAAAGGTAATGCTATATCTTATAATGAATTTCTTAAATATCAAAATCCAAAAAAAAATATATATTATCAACAATATTTATAAATTATATTTAATCTAGATATCTATATATCTATATATCTATATATCTATATATCTATATATCTCTATATATCTCTATATATCTCTATCTTCAGGTTTTTTATAAGGATAATTTATAATTTTAAAAATTTCTTCTTCAGTAGAACAAGGTATTATTGTACCATCGCTAATTTTAGTTAAACCAAACTCATTTAAACTATAACCTTTTTTTAATGCATGTGATCTCATATTAGTATTAAAAGTTTTACTACCTGTAAAATATAATATAGCTGATCCATAGCTTTCATATGGTACAATACGAATATCTATACGTCTTGCTATATTATTAGTATTATCATTATCACTATCACTATTACTATTACTATTGCTATTATTAAATTTTTCTGAAGATTTTACCTCAGATGTTTTTTTAATAAATTGCATTATATTACAAAACCCCATAAATTTTTTATTTCCCATATCTAATTGATCTATAATAAAATTAAAATTCATTAATAATTCGACAAAGTTTTCTAATAAATTTACTGGATTATTTTCTAAATCACTTTTTGTTTTTATTAATGGGTGTGCAATTAAACAATCTACATCACCAGATTTATCTCTACCTCTTCTATAAGAACCACATATCATTACTAATAAATCTTTATTCAAATGTAATGCTAATTTTTTTAATATAGATTCAGCTGTTTTTATTTCTTGGCGTGGTATTTTTAAACTCATATCATTAAAATGTTTAATACCAACTAAAGATGATTTATGAATTTTATGAAGCATTTTAGTTTCAGAAATCAATTTAGTTTTTAAATTTGTTTCTAAAATATTATATTTTTTATATTTATCTAATAATTCCCATTGAGAAGTAGTATATTGTTTTGGTTTTGGCATTTTATAAAGTGTTAAAATGGCATTTTTAGAATCTTTTGAAACCCATTCTTTCCATTCTGAAAGTAATCCTTCTAAATTAACACCGTCATCTACAAGTTTAATTGCACTGACAGGACCTATACCATGAACATAACGTAAATCGAAAATTGCACCACCTCTTGCATCAGTAGGTCTTACTTCACCATTTAATATTTTAGGTTGAGATTCTATCTTACTTGTATCTAACTGTGTTGAAATTATAATTTCATTTACAGGTAAAATGACAGAAGATATTTTAGATGATTCTTGTAATTCAATTAATTCTTTTCTTATTTTATCAAGTTCTGTTATTTTACCAGTATCGAACAGTTCAATTAAATACGATGTTAATTTATCTGTTAATTTATTTGTTAAATTAAGATTTGTAATATCGATTTTATTTACAATATTAATATTATTTAAAATATATTGATTTATAGTTTCAATCCATTTTTTATAATTTTTTATTTTAAAATGTAATGGCGTAATTTCTTTATTATTATTTGAATCTTTATATATTTGTATTTGTTTTGTTCTAATATTAATAAATTCATTAATAATTAAAATAAATTTTTCAAATATAGTCATTTTTTATGTATAAAATTGATAATTTATATTTTATATTTTATAATTTTTTTTTTCAATTTTTATAACTTATAAAAAATAAAAATTATAAAAAAATATTATTAAAGTATTATAAAAATATGCAAAGCTTTTTCTCTATATTACCAATCACTTATTTCATTTAATGGAATACCATTCCATCTTTCATTATTATTTTTATCTATTGTATAATATTTTGATTCAAAAATTGTTTCATTAAATATATCTAATATCATATTATTAACATTATGTATTGGTAAAGTTAATGTATATTTTATAAAATTATCATTTTTTAAATTAAAAATAACATTAACAAGATTAAATAATTCATATTTTATATTATTAATACCTTTAATAAAATCACCTGGTATATTATTATCAACACTACCTGCAGCAACAACTATAAAATCTTCATTTTTATATTTTTCTTCAGAAATTGAATTAAGGTGGTTTATAAAATTTACAATAATATGTGTAAAATGTTGATGTTGATTATCATAATTAAATCCCATTATCATATACATATCTTTTGTTGAAAAATCTGTATTATTATAATTATTTTTAATATATTTATTATTTAAATTGTATTTTGTATTTTTCATATTTAAATAATGTTTTAATTTTATTCGTAAAATTACAATATAATTTATTCCAGTTTTCAATTTTGACATAATTTTAGAATTATTTTTAGCAATTTCAATTAAACTGCCTAAATATAATTTCGAGTCATCATTTATAATAGGATTATTTACAGTATCATTTTTAGTAGATTCATTTACAGTATCATTTACAGTATCATTTACAGTATCATTTGTAATAGGACAATTTTTATTAAGATCACTTTTATTAATAACTTTTTTTATGATTATAATACTCAAAAATATTGTAATTACATAATATAATATAATTTGAAATGCGATAAAATAATTCAAATTATAATTATTAGAATAATTTATATCAATAGTTTTATAAGTGTCTATAACTTCATTAGTTTCATTGGTTTCATTTATATAGTTTATTATTTTAGTATAAAAATCATATTTAATATTATATATTTCATTAGATATTTCATTATATAAATAATTATAATTACTATAAATATTATTTGGTTCTAAATTATATATTAATGAATTTATTATATCACTCATTTTTATATTATTATGTTATTATAGACTATTTTTTAATTAAAATATAATATAAAATTATTTTTAAATTAAATAAAAAAATATTGTATTAAAAATTCAATTTTTATTTAGATAAATTATTATTTTTAATAATAAATATGTAATTTATTAATACATCTTGTTATTGCAGTATAAAGTAATTTATTTCTTTCAATTTCTTTAAGATTAGATAAAATATTATTATATTCTACATAAACATCATCATAAGTACTTCCTTGTGATTTATGTACAGTTAATGCATAACCGTAATCAACTTCTAAATAACTTGATGTTATAACATGACTCATATAATGTCCAAACATTTGACTTAATGTAATATATTTTTTATTTTTATCGACTGGTTCGCCATCTTCGCCTAAAGATTTATTTATTAATTTTAATTCTTTTTCATCATTTTTAGAAAGCATTAATTTTATTTCATAACTATTTTTTATTATATTTTTAATAATTTCTAGTATTTCAATATTATTTTTTTTAGATAAATCTAAAATTGGTATATTTTTATAAACAGTTTTACCATTTGAATTAAACATTGTTAAATTACATAAATGCATATCAAATTCTAAATTATCAGTAGCATTTATAAAATCTGTTATATAGCTAGACTGGCATTTATCAGCTTTAGTTTTATCATTAAATTTATTAACAAAGAAAGCACATTTTTTACAAGATATTTTATCATTAGGTATTCCAAATAATTTAGATGACATAGCAATATGCCAATTAGTATATGCATTTATTCGCATAGTCATAGTAGATAAATTTTTAATATTATGTAAATTATAACCAGAAACTATTAAATTATATTTTAATGAAAGTTCATCTGTAAAAATATAAGAATCTTTACTAATAATATTATGCAAAATATGTTCAGTATAAAATAATTTACGATATAATATTAGTTTATCATTTTCTTCATGCATTTCATATGTTTCTGACAATTCAGTTTTATCAGTCAATTCATTTTTTTTATTTGTATTTATTTTGTATTTATTAAAATAATCTAAAATATTAACATTTGAAGTAGTATTAGATTTAGTATTAGCTGTAGTATTAGCTGTAGTATTAGCTGTAGTATTAGCTGTACTTTTAGATTTTTTTATTGATGTATTTATTGATGTATTTATTGATGTATTTATTGTTGCATCTGTTATCTTTGATTCTATTTTAACATCATCTAGAATACTATTAATATTAATATCATTATCTATTTGAGGATCTAATAATGTTTTTAGTTTATTTTCTATTTCATTTAACTTAGTAATTATATCACACCAGTGACTAAAACTAATAGGTTTATATTTTTTTATATCAACATTAGATACATATACAATATTACTTGAATGAATATTATAATCATATTTAAAATATGGTGTTTTAACAAGTAATTTATCGCCTTTTATAATATATAAGGTTTCAATATTTTTAATTTCACTAAATAATAAACTACGTATTTTTTTATTTAGATATGAGCAACATTTATTTGTCCATCCTAAAGCCATAGTATCAAATTTATATGATTTTTGTATTGAGTTTTTATCTATAATTAAATCTAATTTAATTAATTCTTTTTGTTTTGATTTTATATCATCTATATATGCATTAATCCATATAGAAAATTTTTTATCATAAAGAATCAAATCTATAGCTGTATGTTTTAATAAATTAAATTTTTGAGATGTATCATATATACTATTTCTTAATATATTAGCAATAGTTGTAATATTATTTTTACAGCGCTCAACTATTTTAAGAATAATATAATTTTGATTATTAGATTCAGTACTATTTTCAGTAAAAACTATAGATAAATCCTCATTAACAGGGGGTAATTGACAATAATCGCCTATATATATAATAGGACATTTAATAATATTTAAAAGTGCAGAAGTACTTTTATCAATCATACTACATTCATCAACTATAATTGATGTATTCATGTATATTTTATTATATTTATCTACAATTTTTTTATCATTACCTTTTGTAAATTCTTCTATACCCATTTCATTTATTACACGACCTATACTAAGTACTTGAGATACAGTTAAAAATGTAATTTTACTATTTATGATTTGAATTATTATTTGTAATGTAATTATGTTTATAAGATGTATATTGGTTTTTACATTATCAAAGAATGTATTTAATATATTTTGTAATTCTTCATCAATAAATGTATTATATTTTGATACTAAAACATCTTTTGCCTTATTTGTTGGTGCAGAAATTATAAAATTATTTAAAGATAGCTTATCCCAATTAATTTTATTATGTGTAGATTTTTTTTTTTTAATATCTTTTTCATATTCTAATATTAAATCATTAACTAATTCTAGATTATTAAATATTTGTTTAATTAAAATATTTATAATACTAGAAATAATAATAGTCGTTTTACCTGTACCAGCACTACCATTTATTAAAAGTTTGCTAAAAGGTATGTGTTCATCTACAAATGTTTTTACTTTATTTATACATAAAATTTGTTCATCATTTGGATTAAATAATTGTATTTTAGTATTTGATATAATAGAATTACTCATATTTACTATTTAGATTTAAGTAAAGTATTAGTAAAGTATTAGTAAAGTATTAGTAAAGTATTAGTAAATTATAATTTGTAATAATATAAAATATAAAATATAAAAAATCAATTTTTAACTTTGTCTTATTTTTCTTTTTAGTCAATATATTTTTGTATTTTATAATAAAATATCACTATATTTTATTAATTCTACTCTTTTTGAATCATATTTAATAGGAGGATCTGTCATTTTAATTAGAATATCATTTAAATTATCAAGAAATAGAGATCCATATAATTTAGTACCATCATTTTTTATATATTTTGTAGTTGTAGTATTTGTATCTGTTGATAAAAATGGATCAAAATTAATTATTTTTGTTTTGTATAATATAATTATTATAATTATAAATATAAATAATAAAAGTAAATTATGAATATTTATGCTATTAAGTTTTAGTTTCATTTATTAATTTTATCTATGTATATTATCTATGTATATTATCTATGTATATTATCTATGTATATTATCTATGTATATTATCTATAATAAATAAATTAATTATAAATTAATTTATTATAAAAGATTTATATTATGTTACAAATATAGTATATTTTATAAAATAATACATAAATATAAAGAATAATATTGTAAATAATACAGTACCACCAGCAAAAGCTATCGCCATTATTACACCTAACACAAATAACGGAAAAGCTATATATTGTAAAATAAATGGTAAAAAATCTAGATAAAACCATGACATAAATGATAATAAGCCTGAAAATACGGTACATATTAAATCCCAAACTATACGTAAAATATCACCAACAGCCATTTTTAATGTTTTATATGTTTTATATGTTTTTATTACTATACTTATATTAGAAAAACAATTAAAAAAAATACAATATATGTATTTAAAAATTTATAATTAAAAAATATATAATTAAAAATTATAGTAATTAAAAAATATTACTTATAATTTTTTTATAAATTATTTATAAATCAGATGGATTCCATTCAGGTTGTTGAGCACCAAATGTTCTACCCATCATATTATCTGGATATTTAAAAACACCAGGTTTTCCATCAAATGCACGTTTATATTCAGCAGGCTTGCTGCTATTAAATGATGTAAATTCACCACCATGTAGTTTATAATTACTATTATTTTTTGATTTTTCTGATTTTTTAGAATATTTATTATTCTTTTTATTATTTTTTTTAGAATTTTTCTTTGAGTATTTATTATTTTTAGAATTCTTTTTATTTTTTCTATAACTACCACCTCGAACTGCACCATTACCACATATTGGTTTATCTGGAGAACCAAACACTAATTTACCACCAATAATTGCAGGTGGTGAATTATCATCATAAGATTTAATTACAGGTCGTCCAGCAATATATTCACTAGGGTCAGGTGTATAACCACCACCAGATTTAGATTTAGAATTAGGTTTAGAATTAGGTTTAGGATTTCCACCAGTAGCAAAAGCACTTAATTTATCATCTAATCCAGATATATAATCTTTAAATGTTGAAGTTTTTGGACTTTTAGTACCTACACCTTCACTTCCACATGTACCACCACCTACGATATGAGAGCCAAGAGGTACAGGTCTTCCGGCTGCAATAAATTTACTATCTAAATCTAGAGACGCTTGAGGATTAGTATTATGTATATTAGCACCTGCATTGTACATATTGTTTTTATTTGCATAATTTAAAGTACAAGAACTCGATGTTCCACCACGCTGATTACGTTTGTTAATTTTATTAGATTTTCTAGATTTACTTTTACTAGATTTATTATTTTGAGATTTCTTATTATTGCGTTTTTTAGTTTGTTGTTTAGAAGGCATTTTATTATTTATTATTTATGAAATTATAATTTTATTATTTAATATTTATAAAATTATATTTATTTATTATTATATATTAAAAAGATAATTTTTGAAATATTTATAGAAATTTAAAATAATAAATTTAAAATAATAAATTTAAAATAATAAATTTAAAATAATAAATTAAAAATAATAAATTTAAAATAATAAATTTAATTATAAATTTAATTATAAATTCAATTATAAATTTAATTATAAATTCAATTATAAATTTAATTATAAATTTAATTATTATACATTTGGACATTTAAAACGCAAAATAACATATAAATATATTTTATATATGTTCTTCCCGTATTTTGTTGGAGTATGTGTAGGAATATTTATAGGAAAAGGAAATGAAAGAGCAAATAACTCATATTATCATCATACAGATAAAATAATAAATTTAGAAAATAAAGTAAAAGATTATGAACGTTTGTTTGGAAAAATAAATAATTAGTGTTTATACCTTTATTATTTATAAAAACCAGCGTTTTACACCTTTTAACATTTAAAACGCCGATTTTATGCGAATTGCGATAAGTGTCCGACAACAAATCCTGTAAGTAAAATTTCTTTGGGAAAACTATTCATAATACGAAAACACATTTCTCTTTGAACTGTATAATCATTTGTTGTATATATTTTCAGTCCCCATTTTAGAGCATTTATACAAATCTTTTCCGTTCGTAATTCCACTGGAATCTCCTCAATTAATAGACCATTTTCCAATACTCTTGTTTCAAAATCTGCCATTTTCTGAAT
>Ga0214919_10003880_pt1 | contig 22244 bp, 21 predicted proteins | sample LL1503_MetaG_FD_177994 | JGI IMG/M metagenome (GOLD analysis project Ga0214919, IMG submission 177994) | Freshwater microbial communities from Lake Lanier, Atlanta, Georgia, United States - LL-1503 | ecosystem: Environmental > Aquatic > Freshwater > Lake | place: USA: Georgia | collected... | reverse complement strand
ATTTAAAAATAATTAAAAAATAATTTAAAAATAATTTAAAAATAATTTAAAAATAATTTAAAAATAATTTAAAAATAATTTAAAAATAATTTAAAAATAATTTAAAAATAATTTAAAAATAATTTAAAAATATGCGTTTAAAAATAATTTAAAAATATGCGTTTAAAAATAATTTAAAAATATGCGTTTAAAAATAATTTAAAATTATGCGTTTAAAAATAATTTAAAATTATGCGTTTAAAAATAATTTAAAATTATGCGTTTAAAAATAATTTAAAATTATGCGTTTAAAAATAAAAATAATCTTAAAAATAATTAAAAAATATAAATAATATCTAAGATATTATATATGACATCGTTACAGATGTTTATTAATAACCCTTTAACAATTTCACAAGATACTAATTTATATGGAAATCATGTATATGAACCTACTAGTTATGATTATACATTTGTTATTAACACAACTAGTTTTGCACCTAATATGTCAGGAATATTTAATGTTGCAACTTATACACAAAATACTTTAAATAATGATAATGTTAATATTAATTTATCTATTTATAATTCTACTACTTTTAGTAATTGGAATACTGATTTTAATAATAAATCATTTGTTCAAGTAGAAATGGGTCAATCAATCGTTGGTTTTGCAACTTTACAACCAACTGTTGATCAATCTATTGGTGATAGATTATTAGAAGTTGTTGCACATAAATTATTTGGACACGGTCAATCACGTTCTGCAATTAATAATGATAGTGAATTTTATACACATGATGCTCAAGTATGGGACCATTTAGTTAACTCAGTTACTTTAGATGGTGTTGCACATGATATTTTTAACCAATATGTTGCATCTGGAAGATATGAAAATGAAATAGAAAAAACCAATGGTGATAATCCAGCATCAAATGATGTAAATGGACATATAGTAAATTTTAATTTCGATGGTTTTAGTTTTGATTTCCCTCTATATCTTACTGGAAATATATTAACAGATACATCATTAACTAATGATGAAAAAAATCTTATTAAAAATGGACCTGATGTTGGTGGTACTAGATTAATTAATGGTGAATATAATATTCCTATTTTAATAAAATTCCGTCACTAAAAATTTTAATATTTTTAATTAGTGCATTTAATTTTATAAAAGTTAAATTACACTTTTTTCACTAAAAAATGGAACATTAAATTAATTTTTATTTATATAATCATTTGCTTGTATAAATAGATACTTAAAATAATTTTTAAGATGTTCTTCTTTTATTTTTGACATAACTTTTTAATTGACAATTATAAATTTTATTTATAATTATTAATTAAAAGTTTTACTTTTAATTGACTAAAAAAATTTATCGGTTTAATATGCAAATGAATCAAAAAAAATATAATTAATTATATAAATGTTATACTTATTTTAATTTTTATTTATACAAGCAACTAATTATAAAAATATTATAATTATTATTTTATAGTATTTATTAATTTTAGTACCAATTATGAATTAAAAAATGAATAAGAATAAATTTAAATGTATAAAATAATTCATAAACTAATAATATATAAAAATTATTATTAAAGTCTAATGGCACTTAGAACAAGTGATATAATTTTATATTTTTAGTTAGATATTCATCACATTGTTCTTTATATTTTGGTATTATATCTATTACCAAATATTTTATTTCCTTTAAGTGTCCTAATTTTTAATAAAAAATACTTGATGCTCTAAATATAATTTATAAATATTAGTATAAAATAATATTTTTGCCGCACTTTTTATAAGAGATAACTTTATAAAAAATAAAAATATTTGTATAAATAATATCTAATATATTGTATACATGACATCACACCAGATGTTCATTAATAATGCTTTATCAATTATACAAAATACTAATATGTATGGAACTTATTTTAATGAATCAAGTATTTATGATTATATATTTAGTATTAATATATCTAGTTTTGCACCTAATATTTCATCAATATTTAATGTTGCAACTTTTACTCAAAATACTTTAAATAATGATGATGTTAATATTAACTTATCCATTGATAAATCTAATGTTTATAATAATTGGAATAATATTTTTAATAATAAACCACTTGTTCAAGTAGTAATGGGTCAATCAACTACAGGTTTTGGAACTTTACGACCTACAATTCCTAATACCATCGGTGATAGATTATTAGAAGTTGTTGCACTTAAATTATTTGGACATGGTCAAGCACATGCTGCAATTAATAATGATAATGAATTTTATACACATGATGCTCAATTATGGGATCATTTATCTAATTCTGTTGCTATGAATAATATTAAACATGATATTTTTAACCAATATGTTGCATCTGGAAGATATGAAATTGAAATAGCACAATCTGATAATTTTACAAATATAACTAATGATATTAATATAACTGATAATATTAATATTAATGAACAAATAATAAATTTCAATAATTCTTTTTTTTCTTTATATATTACTGGAAATATATTACCTAAACCATCAACTAGTGATGTTAATGGAGATGTAGTAAATTTTAATTTTGATGGTTTTTCTTTTGATTTTCCTTTATATATTACTGGAAATATAATAACTGACATATCATTAACTAGTGATGAATTAAATATGATTCAAAATGGTCCTGATGTTGGTGGTAGTAGATTAATTAATGGTTCATATAATATTCCTATTTTAGTAAAATTTCATTAATAAAAAATTAATTTTTAACTTGATCAAATACTATTATGGCTTTTCTAAAAAACTAAGCAACTAATTTATAGTTTACTATATAGTTTTTATTTATTTTAGGTTTTATTGTAGCTGTTAATAAATCTAATTAATAATTATATAAGTTAAAATAATATAATTTACATGTTATATATTATATTTAATATATATATATAAATATATATTAATGTATTCAAATACTAAATCTACTAAAAAATATTATATTTCTCCAATTATAACAACACCTATTATTTATGTTACTATAAGTGATATTATTGCTGAAGCATTTATTAATGAAGCAAATGTTTTACTAGATTATTATAATAGTAATGATATATCATTATTTACTAATGAAATAAATACAAGATATACAAATTTATTAATAAAATATCCAAATTATATAAACAATATAAAAGCAAATACCATTGTAGATTTAATTGATAGTATATATAATTTATTTTCAAAATCTCAATTTATTATAAATAATGAAATGGTTAATCCATTTATTTATGAAGCAATAACTTTATTGAAACATTATGATAATAACAATATAACATTATTTAATAATCAAATAAATACAACATATTCAAATTTGATAAAAAAATATCCATCATATGCTGATGATATAAAATCAAATACTGCTGTTCAATTAATCAACATTTTATATAATTTATTTACACAATCTCAATTTATTGTTAATGGTGATATAGTTGATCCATTTATTCATGAAGCAATAACTTTATTATATTATTTTAACAGTAATAATTCAACATCATTTCATAATGAAATAGATACAACATATTCAAAATTAAAATTAGCAATAAAATATACAAATAATAAAGTATCATATACAACTGTTCAATTAATTGATAATATTAATAGTTTATTTATTACTAATCATGATTTGAAAAATCAAACTAATATTCTTGAAAATGAATTAGTAATTAAACTCAATTTAGATAAAATAGGAATTGATTCAATATCTCTTTTACAAAATACTAATTTAAAATTAGTATATCTACAGTATTTATTAATGTATGATATAAATTTATCAAATGGTTTATTTATTGATGTATATTTAAATGATGCACAAAGAGTATTAGATTCAAATAATGGAATATTACAACATGATCCTACAAAATTTTTCATTTAAAAATATATAAAATAATTTCTAATTTATTGTATATGTTTTTAATATTATTAATTGTTATAGTTATTATATGTTTATCAATTAGTGAAAATTTTATTACATGCCCACTTAATACTATTGAAAGTAATGGTAGTTGTTGCCAAATTGGACAGATATATGCTCTTAGGAATGGATGTTGTGATACATCAAAATATAAAATTACAGATGACCGCAAATATTGTTGTAAAGATAGTGGTTATACTATTATTGGTGGAAAATGTTGTAAGAAAATAAACAATAAATTAAACTGTAAATGAACATTATCTAGATACTAATAAATACTATCTAAAGAACAATACTATAACCATATAAATATAACTAATTTATTGTAAAATTATATTTATTATATTCTTTTTCATCATAAATTTGTCCACATTCAAGAGTTAAAGAAAAATTAATAAAATTCATATTAATTGTTTGTCCTAATGAATTTATTAATTCAATTTCAAATTTTGATATGTTTTTAGGTTGTTTAAATTTGTATAATTTTGTTAAAAAATTTGCACCATTATCAATAACAAATTGTTGATCATATAAAATTATTTTTGCTAATAATGATTTTTCTCTAACATTATTATGAATAACACCATAATCATTAATTCTTAGAAATAAATATTCATCTTTTGTAATATTTAAAAAAGTATCACTTGACCATATATAACTATTTGTATTTGTTGTAGGATTATAAGTTAATCCTAAATTTTTTGATAAATAAGTTGTATCATCATATATAAATCCTAAACGATAACCTAATGAAACATGTGTTGTATCATTACCAAATATTAAAGTAAATGGTCTATCATTTGAAAATGCTGTTTTATAATTAATAGGATCCCATGTAAAAGTGAATTTTGTATTATATTGTAAATTTCGAATATTTAATAATTTTTGAATTTGTGAAATCATTAATTCTGATGTATAATTCCCTTCTTCTATATAAAATTCCAATTGAGTATCATCTTCTAAAATAATAGTAAATGATATATTATTATATATATTTAAAAATGTATAAAAAGTTGTAGGTAATTCAATACTTGCTAATCTAATAAATGAAATATTTTTTAATATATCATCTAAATGATATACAAAAAAACCAGGATCTGTATATTGTTGTATATTTCTAAATTTCGAATCTATATTTATTAATATATTTTCCATATATATATATATATATATTAAGTAAAATTATATTCGTTTCAAAAAATATAATTTTATTGTTGTAAAAATGAATATTTTAAATTTATTTTTTTTTCAATAAATTCTGGTAATAAAATATGTTCAACTACTAGTATATTTGCACATTCTTCAATTAATTTTTTAGAATTTAAAATAATTAGTTTTGCTTTTGAATAAGAAATATCAATTAAATCATTAATTTCTGAATCAATAATTTGTTTTGATCTATCACTTGAATATGTATAAATTAATTTACTACCCATACCATAATTTAATATCATATTTTCTGCAATTTTTTTAGCATCTTCTAAATCTTTTGATGCTCCATTACTAATATTATTACCAAAAAATTCTTCTTCTGCTATTCTACCTCCTAATAAAACCATTAAATGTGAAATTAATCTTTCTTTTGTATATAAATTATCATTTTCTTTACTTTCAAATAATGTATAACCCGGAGTTTTAGGTGACCATAAATTTAAAGAAACTTTTAATAATTTACTATAATTAGTTGCTAAAAGACCAACAATTGCATGACCCATTTCATGTACAGCTATTTGATAAATAACATCATCTGAATAAGTATGTTGAGATGATTGCCATCCAACTAAAATTCTATTTAAAATATATTCAATTTCTTTTTTACTCATTATTTCTTTATTAGAACGTAATGATAATAACATTGCTTCATTTAATAAATTTTCAATTTGTGCACCAGATAAACCTTGTGATAATTCAATTAAATTTTCAATTGAAATAGAACTATCATGAGGTTTACCATCAATATGAATTTTTAAAATAGATTCTCTAGTTTTAGAATCTGGTAATCCAATAAAAATAGATTTATCAATTCTACCTGGACGTGTTAAAGCTGAATCTAATAAATCAATACGATTAGTTGCACCAATAACAAATATTCCATCTGATGATTTAAAACCATCTAAACTAACTAATAATTCATTTAATGTTGAATCACGTTCTGAATTTGGATTTTTATCATCAGTTGTTCTTTTACGTCCAATTGCATCAATTTCATCAATAAATATAATACATGGTTTATTTTCAGAAGCTAGTTTAAATAATTCTCTAACTCTACTTGCACCTACACCAACATATTTTTCTTGAAATTGAGATCCTGAAACTGGAATAAAATTAACATTTATTTCTCCACTAAAACATTTTGCAATTAAAGTTTTACCATTACCAGGAGGACCTTCTAGAATTAATCCTTTTGGTGTTCTTACATTAAATTTTTTATATTTTTCGAAATTAACTAACATATCAGCACATTGCATTAGTTCTTCTTTAATTAAAGTATAGCCACCTATATAACTAAAATTCATACTATTATTTTTTATAATTTCAAAATTTCCACTACTTTCCATTTCATTTTTTTGGGTATTTTGAAAATCTTGTGGTTTAAATATAATTTTTATACCAGGTGGCATAAAATGATTTTCATTTTCATCATCGTCATCATTAATATCAAGTTTTTCATTATCTATTTCTGTATCATTTTTAATTTTAATTCCTGGTCTATTACCAATTATTTTATATTTATCTTTTTTTAATTTTTTAATTTGTCCTAATAAATTATCAAGTTCATTATCTATATCTATTAATTCTTTTTTATTTTTACAAAATAAAACTAACTTATTTGTTTTATTAGATTTAAATATTAAACATTTATTATTCGATATTAAAAATGATTTAACAGAAAAAATAATTCCAAAAAGTATAAAATAATTAATTTTCATAATATTATTTAAGTTTTTTTTTTTTTATATATAAATTTATTAAATAAAAAAATTGAAATTAAAAATTTATATTAAATATAATATTATTAAAAAATGAATAATTTTGATGTTGAAGGATTTAATTTTAATTTATTTGTAAATGATTTAGAACTTTCTATATCTCATGAAAAAATTAACATGAATAAAATAATAAAATTATTAATTATTATTATTACAATAATTTTATTATTTTTTTATTTTTTTATTTTAGAGTGAAAAGATATACCATATTATTTAATATACTTAACATTTCATCACGTATATTTAATAATTCAGTATATTCTTTAATTATATTATTGAATTCATTACTTTGTAAATATGTAATATACTCAACTAATATTTTATTTCCAAAATTATAATCTTGATCTATATTTAATAATACAATTGGTTTATTTAATTGAATTCTAAATTTTGAATTATTATTTTTTATAATTAATCGTCCAGTTAAATTTTCTATAAATTTATCAATTAATTCATTTAATTTTTCATAATATTTATCAGTTGTAACATGTCTAGGATGTATTAAAGTTTGCCAATGATATAATTTTATTTGATTTATCATTGTCATAAAATTTAATAAAATATTTGAATATTCACTCATATATTTATATTTAGATATAATAATTTATAATAAAACTATTTACATCATTAAAAGGCTAAAAAAACCAACTAGATGTCTAGTATAAAGGTTGGAACTGAAGTTATAAGTGTAAATAATTAATCACAATTATAATAAAATATTATCATTTAGTAGGTTTAATACGATACAAAACGAAATTGACAGTTATAAAGAATTCTATAACTATTATAACTTTTTTTAATTAGAAGTATAAAATAAATTTAATTTTATTATAATTTATCTCAAAATAATAAAATAAAATATTTAAAAATAATTATGTTTATATAGTTAATGGAAATTTTAGTTTATGTAGAAATATCAAAAAACTCTAATATTAAATATGAATATGATGATGTATTAAAAGGATTAATTTGTGATCGTATATTATTAACACCTTTTAGTTTTCCGTTTAATTATGGTTTTATACCTAATACTCTTAGTGGAGATGGTGATCCTTTAGATGCTATTATATATATGGAAGAACCAATTATAAGTGGTTCATATATTAAATGTAAAATAATTGGTTGTTTGGAAACTGAAGATGAAAAAGGTATTGATGATAAAATTATATTAGTACCTATTAAAAAAGTATCACCAACTGAAACGAAAATTAATGATGTTTTTGAATTACCTGAATTATTTATTAAAAAAGTTATTTATTTTTATGAACATTATAAAGATCTTGAAAATAAAAAAGTTAAAATAGGCAATTTATTAAATAAAGATGAAGCGATTAATGTTTATCAAAAAGCAATTGAAAAATATAAAAATAATAATTAACCCCAATCAGTACTCAAAAGATGTTTAGAATATATATTTATATTATTGAATGCTTTTTTATCATCAATATGTGGATTATATAATTCACAAGGTAATATATTTACTAAATTTGGATATTTATAATAAGTTTGTGTAAATAATTGCGGACCTGTTGCTGAAAAAACATGATCATTACGGTGTTCATAACAATTATCAATAATTAATAACCAAAAATTATGTTTAGGAGGACTAATCATTAAAGCATTTTGAATAAATTCATTACCTTTATAGGGACTTTCTGGTATTGAAACTTTATCTTGTGGTAATTCATTAAAAAAATTTTTATATACTACATAATCCATATCAACATACATACCTCCATATTTATATAAAATGAATGGTCTTACCATATCTATTCTTTTAATATTTACATCATATGAATTAAATACATCTAAAAACCAAGGAAAATCTGATTCAATAATTTTATGTAATTCATGATCATACCAAAACATATGAGTATATTCATCTTTAGGAAAAACACGTAACCATGATTCTAAACCAGTAAACCATTTATGATTCCATCTTTTATAATCTTTAGGGCATATATGATGAATAATTTTAGGTATTCCATATTCAGGAGAATTATTAATATCATCTATAGTATTACAATATTCTTTTGGTATATTTTGAAAATCAAAAAAATTTTCTACATTTGATAATACACAAATTAAAAATATAATTATTATAAATAATTTTAAAAATAAATTTATATTATTATTCATTATATTATTATAGAAATAAATTGATATTCTTTATTATATAGAAAAATTTAATTTCTTTATAATAAAAATTGAATAAATAAGTTAGTAGTAATTCATATAAGTCAAATATAACTAGTAAAAATGACTCAAAAAAAAGCACCTTTTATTACAATTGATTGGAACATAAATCTTGTAATGATAAACAATGTATCTAAATTATTGAGTGGTCAAGAGTATGAAGATTTTATTGAATCAATGGTAGTCCATTTTCATGATAGTGAATACATTTATACAGCAAATTATATTGATGAAAATGGAAACAAGTATCCTACTGGTATTTACGGTTCAAGAGCTTGTGTAGTTGGCATGCTCAAAGATCTGGTGAAATCAAAATCTGTGTAATTATGTCGTCATATTGTATAATTGTATCGTCATATTGTATGATTGTATAATTGTATCGTCATGTTGTGTAATTGTGTAATTATGTCGTCATGTTGTATAATTGTGTAATTATGTCGTCATATTGTATAATTGTGTAATTATGTCGTCATATTGTATAATTGTATAATTGTGTAATCTAAATTCTTTTAATCTTTTGGTTGCCATACTGTGCTTAATAAATGTTTTGCATATATTTTATTTTGATCATAAGAATTATCATCATAAACATTAGGATTATATAATTCAAAAGGTAATACATTTACTAAATCTGGATATTTAAAATATAATGGTGTTAATAATTGAGGACCAGTTGCAGAGAAAACATTCCATTCAGTACGATTATAACACTCATCAATGCATAACAACCAAAAATTAGCTTTAGGTGGACTCATCATTAAAGAATTTTGGATGTGTTCATTCCATTTATAAGGACTTTCTGGTATTGAAACTTTATCTTGTGGTAATTCATCAAAAAAGTTTTTATATACTACATAATCCATATCAGCATAAATACCACCATAATGATATAATAAGAATATTCTTGATATATCATATCTTTTAATATTTACATCATATGAATTATATACTTTTAAAAACCATGGATAATGTGTTTGAATAAAATCAAGTAAATCATCATCATCCCAATGCATATGTGTGTATTCATTTTTAGGAAATAATCTAATCCATGATTCATAACCAGTATACCATTTAAGATCCCAATTTTTAAAATCAACTGGACAAATATGATGAATTATTTTAGGAATACCAACAACATTTATATCATTTATATTTTTAATAAATTCACCATATTCTTTTGGTATATTTTCAAAATTGAAAAATTTTTCAGACATAAAATTTAAAATAAAATAAAATATAAAAATTGATAATATAATAATTATTGATTTTTTTATAAAATTATTCATTAATTTAGTATAGATATTATTAAATAATATTTAATATTTTACCACATAACTGTATTATAATGTCTAGTTTTCATTTGATCATTATCATCATCAGATGAATTAGGATTAAATTTATCATAAGGTAATATATTTACTAATTCTGGAAATCTTGCATATAATTTTGATATTAATTGAGGTCCTGTTGATAATAATACATATGTATCTTTATGTTTATAACATTCATCAATTACAAGTAACCAAAAATTATTATTAGGAGGACTTGCTATTAAAGCATTAGTTATTTCTTCATTTGATTTATAAGGACTTTCTGCAAAATTAACTTTATTTTGCTCTAAATCATTATAAAAATCACTAAAAACATAATAATCCATATCTGCATAAATTCCACCATATTTATATAACAAAAATGGTCTAATCATATCAATTCTTTTAATATTTTCAGTATAACTATTAAATATTTCTAAAAACCATGGAAAATCACTTTCAATAAGTTTATGTAATTCATCATCATACCAATGCATATGTTCATATTCAGATTTAGGAAATATACGTAACCAAGATTCATAACATACAAACCATTTTTGGTGCCATTTATTAAAATTTTTAGGACATATATGATGTATTATTTTTGGAATATTATTGCTATTTGATTTACAAATATTTTGAATATTATTGCCATATTCATTGGGTATATTTTTAAAATCATAAAATGTTTCTATACCATAATAAATAATATATAATATTATAAAAATAAAAAATATTTTAAGAACCATTATTATTACTTAGATAATTATTTATTATAATATTTTATTCACATGTACAGTTATTATCTTTCCATATACCATTTGTACATCCATATCCATTGCATAAAACATTACAATCATCTACATTTTTAACCCATTGATGCTTTAAAATTTCACCACAATCATTACAAGTAAATTGTTCATTAATATAAAATAAAATAAATAAAAATAATAATCCTAAAAGTATATGAATACTATTCATGTATAATATATATTAGATTATTTTTTTTGTTTTTTTAGTAAATTTTCAAATGCATTTTCTGCATCATTTAAATCTTTTTTTAATTTTAAATTTTCTTTAGTTAAAATTGTAATTTTATTATTATAACCATCAATTGATTTATCATAATATTCAATTGTATTATTTAATTCAGATAATTTTCTTTTTAAATTAGTATTATTATATTCTAAATTTTTAATAGTTAGTTGTTGTTTAATTCTATAATATTCATAAATATATTTTTTATTTGATTGTAAAGATAGTTCATATGAATCAATACCATAAATTTGTTTAATTTTAGGATCAGCACCATTATCTAATAGATATTTTATAATATCATCATTATTAGCAATTGTTACTGCATAATGTAAACTAGTGTATTTATTTTTATTATCAATTATTTTATTAACATTATTACTGTTAATTAATTCTTTTACTTTATTTAAATTATTTGTAACTATAGCAAAAATAATACTATCATCATTATTAATATTTTGAATATTTGAACTTTTACGATTAAACATTTTTATTTATAATTAATAATTTAACTAATCAATTTATCAATTTTTTTTAACAATAAAAAAATTGATAATATAAAATATTATATTTAATTTATATTTAAAATGACTGATTTAAAAGATATTACTTGTGATGAAATTTATGTTAAAGTATCATTAGTTCTATATGCTCATGATACTATATTATTAAACCAATATGAATTATTTAATGAAGTTGTTTCAAAATTAAGACTGAATCAAAATACTAATTATATTCCACCAGAATTTAAATGTAAATTTTTATTAGTATTACGTAGTTTAATGTCAAAAAATAATGATATTACAGTAATAAAAAAAAATAATGTTTATTATGCTTGTTATAATTATAAAATTGATAATGAATTAAATAGTCCATTAACTATTAATTATTCAGATTACTGGTTAGATAAACAAACTTTTAATAAGTATATTATTGAAAATAATTTAGAAGAAGAATTAACTTATCAAGATCCAGAAAGTGGTAATACTATTATTCATGATATTTTAAGTAGTAATAATTTTAATATTGTAAATGATGCAATTAAAAATTATCAAATAAATTATAATTTAAAAAATAATGACAATAAAACACCGATTGAATGTATTAATCATGTTAAAATGTCTTTATTGGTAATTAATGATTTAAATAATCGTTTGAATCTAATTGATAAAAGAGTAAAAAAAATAGAAGAAAAAAATAATGATATTAGTATTTATAAAATTTTAAAATTAAATCTTAAAAAATTTATTAATAATAATATTAGTTATTTATTAGGATTAGTATTTTTATTATTTTCTATAATTATTTATGAAATTTTTCAATTAACTTTTGTAAATAAATATTTTAATTTTTTATTGATATTTATATTTTTATTATTTTTTATTTTTTATTATAATATATGTTTATATTATTAATTTAATTTAAAATTTTTTTATAGTATAATATATTATGGGTAGTTTTAAATTAATTAAACCATTTATATACAAATATAGATTTTATTTAATATTATATACATTATGTATTTGTTTAACATATCCAATGGAATCTGTAATTATACCACGATTATTTAGTTCATTATTTAAAAATATTAAAGATGTAGATATTAATAATGAAAATAATATGTTTATAAATTTTTTTAAAAATATTATAGGAGTTATGATAATTGTTTTTATTGCACAAACATTTATATCAAAATTGGATATATTTTTAATTCCAGAATTAAATAAAACATTATCTGATGTATTTTTTGAAAAAATATTATACTATTATGAAAATAATTATACAGATTTAGAATTAGGAAAATTATTAACTAGAATAAATGGATTACCATCAATCTTGAGAGAAATAACAACTGATTTATTTAATTGGATATTTCCAAAGATTATAACAATAATAATAATTAATATATATTTTTTTAGTATTAATAAAATATTAGGATTTATTTTACTTTTTGTAATAATATTATTATCAATTATCAATTATACATTTTTTAATAAATGTATAAAAATGTCAAATTCGCGTTATGAAAAATATGAAGATAAAACAGAAGAATTACAGGATAAATTATCAAATTTATATTCAATATATTCTGCAGGTAATATAAATGAAGAAATTAATGATTTCAAAACTGTTACAAATAATTTTAAATTAACACATAAAAAATCTTTAAAATGTAATTATAATATTAAAAATATAAATGGATTCATTATTAATAGTACATTTATTTGTATATGTATTTATACAACATATATATATAAAAAAAATATTATATCAAAAGATAAATTAATAACAATATTTATGACTTTACTTTTTTATATTCCATGTTTAAATACTATTGTTACATATTTACCTGATTATACAAATCATTTAGGTGTTATATCTTGTGTTAATGATTATATTGATAAAATTTATGTAGAAAATAATAAAAAACCAGATATTATAATAACTGAAGGTAATATTACTATTAAAAATTTAAATTTTGGTTATTCAAAAAATAATAATATTTTTAATAATTTTAATTTAAATATATATAGTAATGAAAAAATAGGCATAATTGGTCCTTCTGGAAATGGTAAATCAACATTAATTAAATTGATTATGGGTTATTATAATGTACCAAAAAATACTATATATATTGATGATCAAGATATTAATAATTATAATTTATCAAGTTTAAGAAAACAAATTGCATATATTAATCAAAATACTAAATTATTTAATAAAACAATATTTGAAAATATTAAATATGGTAATAATAATATTACTAATAATGATATTATGAATATTTATAATAAATTTAATTTAGATAGAATTTATATAAATTTACCTAATCAATTTAATACTAATGTAGGAGTTAATGGTGATGCCATATCTGGTGGACAAAAACAAATTATTTTATTATTAAGAAATTATTTTAAAAAAAATAAAATAATTATTCTTGATGAGCCTACATCTGCTCTTGATAATGATACAAGACTAACTGTTATAGAATTAATTAAAGAAATAAGTAAAAATAGTACATTAATAATTATAACTCATGATTTAAATAATTTTAATTTATTTGAAAAAAAAATAATATTAAAAAATTGCAAAATTATTTAAAAAATTAGATTATTATATATATAATAATGGTTAGAGATACTACTTTATACGATAGATTAAAAATTTCACCTAATGCAAATAATAATGAGATTATGAAAGCTTATAAAAAATTAGCAATTCAAATGCATCCTGATAAAAATCCAGATGATGAAAATGCAAACACAAAATTTCAAGATCTTAATGCAGCAAAAGAAATTTTAACAAATCCTGAAAAAAGAAAAATGTATGATGATGTTGGAATGGATTATGTAAATGGTAATGCACCACAACAACAATCAATAAATCCTGAAGATTTATTTAGTATGTTTGGTGGTGGTGGATTTCCAGGTGGACATCATTTTGGGCAAATGAAAAGACAACAACAAAAAGAAAATATTATTATTAATCAAGAAATATCATTAGAAGATATTTATAATGAAAATACAATTCAAGTATCTTTTCAACAAAAACAAATGTGTACTACATGTAAAGGAGAAGGAACTAAAGATGGTAAAACAAGTACATGTAATGTTTGTGATGGACGTGGTGTAAGAGTTCAAGTTGTACAAATGGGACCAATGATTCAACAAATACAATCACCTTGTCATAATTGCCAAGGATCTGGAAAAATGAATGATTCTAGTAATAAATGTACAACATGTAGTGGTGCATGTTATAAAACAAAAGATGTTAGAGTAAATATACCATTAAAAAATGGATTATCAAATGGACAACAAATACAAATACCTGGTCATGGACATAATTTAAAAGATGGTAAAACTGATTTAGTAATTGTAGTAAATGAAAAACCACATTCAATATTTAAAAGAATTAATAATGATTTATGTTTAGAAATCGAATTAAAATTATATCAAGCCATTTTTGGTTTTGATAAAATTATAGATCATCTTGATAAAAGAAAATTACATATTAGTTTTAATGGTAAAACAGAACATGGAACTATTAGAAGAATTCCAGAAGAGGGTATGAAAATATTAAATTCAAATAGTAATAATAAAGGTGATATGATAATTAAATTTAATATTAAATTACCATCTATTAGTAATTCAGATACTGCAAATAAACTTTTATATTTACTTAAAATAATTGATCAAGATGAATCAAATAATGAAACAATTATTAAAAACACAAAAAATGATTATGTAAAAACTATTTTATTAGATACAAATAATGATCCATTTACAAATCCTCAACAATCTCAACCAGAACCTGAACAACATCATCATCAACAACAACAACAATGTGTTCATCAATAATTATTATTAATTATTATAGTAAATATAATATTGTATTTTTTTTAAATTTTTTACTAATATATTATTAATTTAAGAAAAATTTTACACATTCAAGAAAAATGTTACATTATTTTATTGTAAGCTTATATAATTATTAATATAAATAAGTTTAATATATTATAAAAATATTATAATTATTATTTTTATAGTATTTATTAATTCTAGCGTCAATTATGAATTTATTAAAAGTGTAAAATTTTTTTTGAATTTGTAAAATAAATTTATTTTTATTCATTTTTTAAATTCATATGTTTATTATAAATCTTCAATAGTTTAAATAAAAAATAAATTATTTATATTTTATAATGGAAAAAATTTGTAGAAAATATAATTCAGAATTTAGAAAAAATATTAAACAAAAAATATCTAAATTATCTAATAGATATGACTATATTCAAATTTATAAAATAATTATTAGTGAATTAGAAAACAAAATTTCTAGTAATAGAAATGGTATATATTTTAATTTAAATTTATTGTCTGATAAAACTATAGAAAAAATAATAATATTTTTGGATAATATTATAGATACAGAAAATAATTCAGAATATGTAAAAGTTAAATATGAAACTTATAATAAAGATACTAATATTGAAAATTTTATAATAACTCATAAATTAACTAATCAAGAAAAATCATTAATAAAAAAATATAGATTAAAAAATAATTAATTTTTTTTTTATATTATTTATAAATAATTTCATAATTGGCATATTTGTTGATGATTCATATGGTATATTATTAATATAATATTTATTATTTAATTCTAAACAAAAATGATTAAATAAATCATATTTATCATCAATTATTGTAAAATTAGAAGGTTTATAATAGATAGGTAATGTATTAAATAACCATTCTATATCTATTTTATTTGTTATTGACATTTCAAATGGTTTATCTATGTCTTTTTTTTTTGTGTCAATATGATAATAAAATAATAAATTACAACTATTTAATTTTTTATTATTATTTATTATTTTTTTTTGTAATAATATTGTTGATAAATAATCATCTTTTGAATTAATTTTGAATGCTATATTTAATGGATAACCATGAATAAATGGTCTAATAATATGTTCAAATTTATTTTTACATAATAATGATTTAGTAAAACTAGTAGATTCATTTTTCATTTCTTCTAATGGATTAATATTATCAGATTTTATATCAATATTTTTATTAATAGTTAAAAAATCTAAAATTATATTTTTATATTTTAATAAATAATTAATAAATATTTCAGATTTTATATTATTATATGAACACCAATTTATTATTTTATTTTTATATAAATTAATATTATCATTTATATTTAAATATTCATTAATTAAATTATCAAATCCATTTTTAATTTTACCATTATAATATAAATAATTTAATTTATTCCATTGATTAATTGTATATGTTTTTGGTGGGTTATATTTATATATTTTTCTGTCAATTAAATATTGATCTATTTTATCATTTATAAATTTACCATAAATATTTCTGAGATTTTTAGTATCTTTAATGTCAAAAATATTTAAAAAATGAAAAGATTTTTTAAAATCTTGAATTAAATTATGAATATATTCAATTTCATTATTTTCATAATTATAAATATTAATATCAACAATTAAATTTGTAATACTGTTATTAATAACACGAATCATAATTAATATTTCCAATACTTCAAAAAATGAATTATATGCTTTACTAGTTAATAAAATTATTAAATCCTTAGTTTTTAATTCATTAATTGTTATTAATTTATTAATTTCATATATATATTCTATTAATTCTGTTTTATAAATATTATTATATTCATCACTTTTATTGCTACCTTGAATATTTATTAAAAAATTTTTATACATTTGATATTTTAATAAATTATTATAAAAAGTATGTGGTAATTTATTTTTTTTTATCCATTTATTTTCAGAATTGTAATATTCAATTATATTTCCTAATATATTTCTTTTTATTTTATTTTCATATGGATGAATAATATAAAATAATCCATTAAGATCTAATAAATTTTCTAAATTATATCCAGATTCTTTACGATTCATAAATAATAAATTATTATTATTAAAATAAAGAGATTCAAAATATATTTCATATTCAAAATTAGATTTATAATGTTCTTTAAAAATATTATATATATTTTTTTTATAAAATTCTGTTTTTTTTATTATATTATCTGGTTCATTATTCAATTTATTATTATATATATTTGGATTATAATCTATATCAATAATATCTTTATTTTCACTATTTAATGATCTTTTTTCTAATAAATTTAATAATGATTCACCAAAATCTTCTTGTGTTATTTTATATTTTGGTTTAATTTTTTCACGAGCACCTTCTGCATATAAATAATAAACTGTACCACTTGCAACTCTACCAACCCGTCCTTTTCTTTGTTTTCTACTTGCTTCTGATATCATTTGAGTATCTAAATCTTTTGTATCATTAGTATCATTATAAATATCTTCTTTTGCAAAACCATTATCAATTACAAATCTTAAACTATTAATTGTTAATGATGCTTCCGCTACATTTGTAGCAATAATAATACGACGTGTATATGTTCCTTCAATAACATTATTTGATTCAATATATTTTTCACCCCATATTTTATCAACTAAATTTTTATCTGTTCTAATTTTATTAATTAATGTATCAGATTCAATTATATTTTTATATTGTTGATCTAAAGATGATATATATGGTATTGTTATTGTATTACTAGGTGTATTATTATTTAAACTTTTAACTCTTTTACTAATATCAGCTTGACCATTTTCAAAAATTAATATATCACCATATGTAGATGATTCTAAAATCTGTGTAACAATTTTATTTGTCTCTCCATTATCAATATAAATTTCTTTAATAGTATATTGTGTACTTTGACCAGGTGGAGCAATATGAAATCTACGATCTAAATATATAGAATTATATAAAAAATATTCTTCATTTCTATAAAAATAGTCAACAATTGGTGCTCTTAGTAGATAGACTAAATTATCATTAATAATATGATAATATCTTCTAAAATGTGGTTCATCATCATCCATTGTAGCAGACATAATAATAAATTTAATAGAATTATTCATATAACATGATTGACGTGCTAAAGTTAAAATAATATCCATATTTGTATTATGTTCGTGTGCTTCATCTATTATAACAATATCAAATATATTATTATTATTATATTTTTCTATAATTTTATTATTATTTTTTTCTTTTAATATTGGATTTTCTATTAGTGTACTTAATAATGTGCCATCTGTTAATAATGTTAAAGTTAAATGATTAGCATTTTTAATTGTATGTTTATCACTAGAATGAGTATATTGAACATAATAATTATTAGATTTAATTTTATTTTTAAATGTATTTGAATATTGAAAAATTGGTACACCAAGTTCATCAGATATTCTTGAAGAAACAGCATTTGTTGGACCAATACGTGGCTGTGTACACATAACTTTTCCATTATTTTTATAATCTATCATTTTTAATGCATACATAAATAATTTAGGAACTTGTGTAGATTTACCTTGACCCGTTGCACCAGTAATATATAAAATACGATGATTTAAATAATGATGAAAAAATCCAATCTGACTAATCCAATCCATTGCATAAAATGAATACCATAACATTTTTGGACTTTGTAAAGATTTTAAATATGTAATTTCTTCAGTTTCAGTTATAATTTTATGATCTTTATACTGTTTATTTGTTAAATAATAATATGAATTTTTATAGTCTTCTTTATTTAATTCTTTTTTAATATATTTTTTAATTTCATCTTTTGAACTTAATAAATTAATTTTAAAATCAGATAATATTCCATTATAAACTAAATATTTCCATACAAATTCATTTTTATTTTTATTAAAATCTTCATATATTTCTTTTAATCTTGTATTATAATCGATATTTGGATTTTCTAATTTTAAATTATTACCTAAATTTATCCAATCTTTTGTTTTTGAATTATATTTAAGCCAAAAATCTTTTTGTAATTGTATTTCTAAACTAGAATATTTTATTGGTAATAATTCCCATTTATTATAATCATGACTTAATAATTTAGCAATATTATATAAATTTTTTAAATTTAATTTACTATTTTCAAAATATAAATCATTAACAATTTTATTATTTTTAATTAAATATTTAGAATACATAGTAGACTCAAATATTATTAAAGACTCTTTTATAAAATCCCATAAATGATCACTTTGTATATTTTCAATAAATAATTTAATATCAGAATTATTAATTTTTTCAATTTCTATTAAAGTTTTATTTTTAAAATCATTATCTTCTTTTCCATCATTTTCTATATTTAAATTAAAAGGTATTTTATAATTATTTATTTTAGATTTATATGTATAATTATTTACAAAAAATAGAATTATATTTTTCCATATATAATATTCATTTTCATTAATATTATTAAGATTATGATTAAAATTATTTTTTTCTATAATATCTAAATCATCATATGAATTAAATTCAAAAAACATATCAAAATTAAATTTATTATTTAAATATTGAATTATATATTTACCATCATTAATAAATATTAACCATTTTACTTTTTTAATATTTTCATAATAAATATTACGAAAAACATTATAAAATTCACCAATATATAAACCATTATAATCTATTAATTCTAAAAATTTATTATTTTGTAAATTATTAATAGCTATATTTAAATAATTTTCTGTATTTTCATAAATAAAACTTTTTTTATAATTATTTAAATTTAATGGTATAATATTTAACCAATTTACATATAATTTTCCATTAATTATAGATAAAGTTTCATTAAGACTAATAAAATTATGGTAAATTATTTTATATATTAATTTATCAAATTCAAGATCATTTAATTCTATTTTATTATTTATATCAAATAAACCTATACCAATATTAGTATATCTAAAATATTCTTTTAATATATCAAATCTTTCAGTATTAAATATATCAGATGAAATTTTTTTAGATAAAATTAAATCATTTAAATCTTTTAATTCTTTATAAACATTTACTTTATCATCATTAATATATGGTAATAATAATAATATAATTGCTTTAATATCTCGGTCTGAATTATTTTTATATTGTTTTTCATAATCTTCTTTGATAAATAAATTTTTAATTTTTAATGCTAAAAATGTACTTAATGTTGTTAAAATATTAATATCATTAGAATTTAATGAAACAAACCAATTAATAAGTATATTTTTAATATAATTTTTTAATTTATTATTTATTTTATCATCTATTTTTTTAATAATATTATTCATTATTATTAATTGTGATAATTTTTTAATTAAAATTTCAAATATTAATGATAATTTTTAATTAATTTTTTTATAATTCCATTCATTATTTTCAAAAATTAATGATAAACAACCTAATGGATAATTATTTAATAATTCTATATTTGGTTTATTTTTTGAAAATTTATCTATTATATTTAATATTACATTACATAAACCTTGATGTGTAACTAATAATATATTTTCATTTGTTTTATAATAATTATAAATAATATGATGTAAAAATTTTTTAGTTCTTTTTTCTAAAAATATTTCATTTTCTGGATAAAATATATCTGTAGATTTTATGGTAGAAATATATTCTGAATTATAATTAAATTCTTTTGAAATATAAACTGGTAATTCTACAGAATGTGATTTTGGAGGAATTATACTTTCATGTTGTATTTCTATAAGACTATAATCTAGATTTAATTTAATATTTTTTTTTTTTGAAAATGGATAAATTGTCTGTAATGTTCTTATAAATGGTGAACAAAATATTTTAGTTATATTTAATTTTTCTATAACAGGTATTAAATTATTAGCATTATTTAAACCTTTTTCTGTTAGGGGTGAGAAAAATGTAGCATCTATTGTTCTATCTTCATGTCTTAATATATATATTTTCATATTAGTAATATTTAGAAAAATAATACCATTAATTTATAGATTTAATTTATAGATTTAATAAAAATTTAACACTAATTTTTATTATTTATTTATAAATGTATTAAATTTTTCTTAAATTAATAATAAGATATGTTTATAATTAATAGTTAATTTAATTGTTTAACATAACTTTTAATTAAAATTTTTAAAATTAATAATTTTTTTATTAAATATTTTTAAAATATAATTTTATTTATTTAAATATTTAACAAAAAAAATTTGCGAGAGATTCCATATGAAGTGTATTTTTGTAAGTATAGTTATTTTATATTAAAATTGTTGATTTATTAATATGTCAAGTGATGCTAAATATAAATAAAAATTATAAAAATGTAGTTGTATTCTTTTATATTTTTTAAATTTATTAAA
>Ga0214919_10003879_pt1 | contig 22248 bp, 27 predicted proteins | sample LL1503_MetaG_FD_177994 | JGI IMG/M metagenome (GOLD analysis project Ga0214919, IMG submission 177994) | Freshwater microbial communities from Lake Lanier, Atlanta, Georgia, United States - LL-1503 | ecosystem: Environmental > Aquatic > Freshwater > Lake | place: USA: Georgia | collected... | reverse complement strand
AACCGGTTTTTATGCGCACCGTAAAAAGCTATGTCTTGCGTGCAGGACGGGTAACGCATGGCCAGGCCAAAGCGGTTGAGACACTGGGGCCGCAGTTTTTGCTGCCCTACCGCCCTGCGCTGATCGCGTGGCCCGAAGCATTTGGTAGCAGCCAGGCGCCAGGCAGCACGCGGCCCGTGGTGCTGGAAATCGGCTTTGGCATGGGCGAGGCCACAGCCCAGATTGGAGCCACGCTGCCGGGTACCGATTTTTTGTGCTGCGAGGTGCACCAAGCCGGTGTGGGTGCCTTGCTCAAGCGCGTAGGCGAAACCGGTTTGAGCAATATCCGCATTTGCGCGCATGATGCGGTGGAGGTGATCGACCAGATGCTGCCTCTGGCCAGCTTGGACGGCATCCATATTTTTTTTCCGGACCCTTGGCACAAGACCAAGCACAACAAGCGACGTCTGATACAGGCGCCACTGGTCGAAAGATTGGCACAACGCCTCAAACCCGGCGGCTATTTGCACTGCGCCACTGACTGGCAGCCCTATGCCGAACAAATTTTGGAAGTACTGGAGGCGCAACCCCTACTGCACAACCAGGCGCGTAGTGCACACCCCGAATTACAAGGCTACGCCCCCAAGCCGGACTATCGGCCTTTGACCAAGTTTGAAAACCGCGGCCTCAAGCTCGGCCACGGCGTGTGGGATCTGGTCTGCCTGCGGCGCTAAGGCATGCCATTAGCCAGCGCGCTGCGCGACTTGCCCACACGTGATGGCGTGGCCGCCAGCCGGGTTGTCATAGCGCTAGGCCGTTGGGCGCGCGTGATTGACTTTTTGGTTGACCGTTTCCCGCACATCAGCGAAGACGATTGGCGAAAACGCTTATCACAAGGTCTGGTGCTGGGCGACAAGGGTCAGCCATTGCAAGCCGACACACCGGCCCTAGAGGGCGGTTGGCTGTATTACTACCGGTCTCTGGAACGGGAAGCACCCATCCCGTTCACACACCAAGTGCTGTATCGCGACGCGCATTTGCTGGTGGTGGACAAGCCGCATTTTTTGCCAGTCATCCCCTCGGGCAAGTACCTGCAAGAAACCTTGTTGATGCGCCTTAAACAATCTTTAGAGGTGTCGGACCTGGTGCCCATCCACCGCATAGACCGCGATACCGCCGGGCTGGTGTTGTTTTCGCTGCAAGCGGCTAGCCGCAACGCCTACAGCGCCTTATTTAGAGAACGGCGGGTGGAAAAAACCTACGAGGCGGTTGCCGCCTTTGATCCCACACTGGCCTTGCCCGTGCGGCGCGAAAGTCGTATTCAAGTGGGTACGCATTTCATGCAACAGGCCGAAGTGCCAGGCGCTGTCAACGCCATTACCGACATCGATGTGCTGGAAGTTTGCGAGCCCTGGGCACGCTACCAACTGCGGCCTTTAAGCGGTCAGCGCCACCAGTTGCGCGTGCACATGGTGGCGCTCGGGCTGCCAATTTTGAATGACGGTATTTACCCGCAACTAACCCCCGAGGGCAGCAGCGACCAGGCCAAGCCGCTGCAGTTGCTAGCCAAAAGGCTGGCCTTTGAAGACCCCATCAGCGGGCGGCACATGGCATTTGAAAGTCAATTGCGTCTGCTACCCCTGCCGGGTGTTTAGGCCGCTATTTCCTTGGCACTGATGCGGTAGCGGAAATCGTCCGGCGCATAGGCGTCCAGGCGCTGGCCGCCAGTCTCGGCATGCGGGTACATCAAAAATCCCAGACGCGGGCCTTTGGCGTTTGGTAGCAGCACATCATGCGCGGTGTTGTAGGCCATCCAGTTGCCTTCCCAGCCGCCAAATAACACGCGATTAACCGGCGCCACGACCGGATTGCGCGGGTCTTTAATCCAATCGGCGGTTTCCTGGCGCATCACCTTGGCAACGTCCGCCGGGTCCATGGCCACCCAGCCGTGGCCCTGCAAATAGACCTCGGCACGGCAGTGTTGCGCGCCTTGCAGCTTGGCGGAGATACCGCCCAGTTCTTTGTAGCCAAAGGCACTGGGCGCAACACGTAAGCCATACACATCGCGCGCGGGCAGACCGACCGAGCGGCACAGACCGACAAACAAGGCATTGAGGTCGGCGCACTTGCCACCCAGGTTGCCGGTTTCCAGCATGGTCTGGATGTCGCCTTCGCCACAGCCGCGCACTTTGGGTTCTCGATAGGTGTTGGTCACAATCCAGTCGAATATTTTTTGGGCTTTTTCAACATCATTGCGCGCACCCTTGGTCGCTTCGCTGGCCGTGCTGAGCACAATGCCATCGACCGGAATCAGCGCCGTCGGACGCGTCCACTGCGCCAAGGAGGCTGCAGGTTCTGCGGATGCGGATTTCTGCTTCCAGTCCTGCAAACGGTTTTGCGTTTGGATGCGACTGGTGACTTCCACGAAAGGCTGCGCCTGCGCCGCATCAAACTCGGCATAAACCATGCGCGCGCCCTCGCTGCCATCAGCCATCATGCGTGCGCTGCCGTTGCAGTTAATGGCCGACTCCATAGACTTTTGCCAGGATGTGTTGACACTGGGCACGGGAACCCAGACACGGGTTTCACCGCGCGGCGCGGCGATCTCGACGCGGGTGGTAATTTCAAAAGTTCGCCAGGCGCCGGGTTGCGGGGCAAACTGGCGCTCGGTCGCGTCCGCGTTTTGCGCAAGGCTGTAAAGGGGAAGGCTGGCAACTGCGGACGCAGCGGCAGTTCGCAGAAATTGGCGGCGCGCAGGCAACGCCGCGCGATTGGAAACGGTGGTCATACAAAGAACTCCGGATATAGATGAAAAGCGCGTACGGCGTAGCAATAAATACCCCGGATAGCGCGAAAACCACCGGACCGTGTGCAATCGCTTAAATCGCTTGCAAGTGGCTGGCAGCGGGCGGATTATCGCCGCTGCAACAGGTATATTGCGGGCCTGCCATCCAGGTGTGCCATGCGGGTGTGCCGCCTCTGTTCGCGCGCACCGCAGCGCACCGGCCTTGCCTCACCGACCCCACCGAGAAACGTCTACTTGTCCTCTGAAACCCAGCCCCCTTTGGCCGCCCTTGACAGCGCGCAAATTTGGGCCCAACAAGCCTTTGACGCTTTTAGCCATGTGTTGCACGCAACGCCGGGCTTTCGCCAGCGCGAAGGACAGATCGCCATGGCGCAATGCGTGGCCGATACATTAAGCCGCGCCGATCTGGGCGATAACGAAGACCCGCAGCGCGCGATCGCTGTAATTCAGGCGGGGACCGGCGTGGGTAAATCGGCAGCCTATGCCAGCACGGCGATTGCCATGGCATTGCAACGCAAGACGCGGGTACTGATTTCCACCGCGACGGTGGCACTCCAAGAGCAATTGATGCAAAAAGACCTGCCGGCGCTGGCGTCCAGCATGGAGCAGCCTTTTGCTTTCGCCTTGGCCAAGGGGCGTGGGCGCTATGTGTGCAAGCTCAAACTGGAGCGCCTGGTGGGCAGCAGCGGAGCAGAGGATGATTTTTTTGAAGAGGATTTTCCAGCGGTGGCGCTGGGCACGGCCTCTCAGGAAGCCTTGGAAGAGCGGCGATTCAGGCTGTACGAACACATGGCCGCCACGCTGGCGACAGGTCGCTGGGACGGCGACCGCGACAGTCTGAACGAAGCGCCCGACGCACAGGACTGGGCCACCGTCGCCGCCGAACGGCATAGCTGCACCGTGCGGCACTGCCCACGCTTTCGGGACTGCAGCTACTACCAAGCGCGCAACCGCTTGGCCGAAGCGCAGGTGATCGTCGCCAACCACGACCTGGTGCTGGCCTCGCTAGGCATGAAAACTCTGCCCGAGCTGAACAACTGTCTGCTGGTGTTTGACGAGGCGCACCATCTACCGGCAGTCGCTTTGGACCAGTTCAGCAGCGCCATGGAACTGGCTAGTCTGCGCTGGCTGGACCGCTTGCCCAAGGTCTTGCAAGACGTCAGCAGCACGCTGCAACTGGATCTGGATCCGGACGTGAGCACCGTCAGCAGCCAGCTCAAAGCCACACTCAACCAATTGGCCCGCATGGTGCTTGACCTAGTACACGCCAGCACCCAGGGGCAGGACGGAACGCTGCGCTTTGCGCATGGCCTGCTCCCCGAGGCATTGGGCGAGCCCTTGGCACTGGTGCTGGCGCAGGCCACCGGATTAGCACAGGCGCTGGACGCGCTAGGCGCGCAGATTAAACAGATCGCCAAGGACGACCCGATGCAAGCGCTGCAATGCAGCCAGCAATATGCCAAACTGGGACCGCTAGCGCCGCGACTGGGCGCACTCACATCCACTGCCAGCCTTTTGCTCGAACACGGCGAACAACCGCTGGCCAAGTGGTTGCAATGTAAAAGCGAAGGCGGTTTTCTACTCATCAGCGCCCATGCCTGCCCGATGGTGCCGGGCGACTTGCTGCGCCAGTTTGTCTGGAGCCAAGCACGGGCAGCCATACTGACATCGGCGTCACTGACGAGTTGCGGTAGCTTTGACTATTTTTTGCAGGAATGCGGGCTTTCGGGCAACGCGAATGTGCAAGCACTCGAAGTCTCCAGCCCTTTTGACTACGCCACGCAAGGCACGCTGACCGTAGTGCACACCATGGCCGACGCGAAAAACGTGCAGGCTTATACCGGCGAAGTGGTGGAATACCTGATGCAAGACTTAGCACAAGTAGAGCACGGCGCTTTGGTCTTATTCACTTCGAGGGCGCAAATGCGCGCGGCCACCGACGCGATTCCCGCGCGGCTTCTGGAAAGCGTTTTGGTGCAAGGCAGCACCTCACGGATGCGCTTGTTAGTGGCCCATATGGCGCGGGTGGAAGCCGGCTTGCCGTCTATTATTTTTGGCTTGCAATCCTTTGGCGAGGGTCTGGATTTGCCGGGCCGTTTATGTGAAACCGTATTTATCACCAAGTTGCCCTTCGCACCCCCCTCCGAACCAGTGGACGAGGCGCGCGCTGAATGGCTACGCCGTATGGGGCGCGACCCGTTTAGTGAATTGGTCATCCCTGCCACTGGCATCAAGTTGCTCCAATGGACAGGGCGCGCCATACGCACGGAAGAAGACCGCGCGCAAGTCATTTGCTATGACAAGCGCTTGAGTGAACAGGCCTATGGACGCCGCATGCTGCAAGGCCTGCCACCCTATCGCTTATTGCAACGCAAGTAGGAAAACGTCAGGCGTAAAAAAACCGGCCCGAAGGCCGGTTTTCTTGTTGTCACAGTATGTGATTAACGGATAACCGAGATGGTGTCTAGTTTGCCACCACGCACTGTCTTCAAAGTCAATGCGCCACCCAAAATGTCGCCTTTTGCATCAAAACCAATCGCACCAGTGACTCCTTGATACCCTTTCGTCGCTGCCAAAACAGGCAGGTACTTCGCTGGGTCAGAGGAACCTGCTTTGACCATCGCAGCGACCATGAGGTTCACACTGTCATAAACATAAGGCGCATAAACCTGGACATCAGCGTTGAACTTGGCTTTGAACTTGACGTCGAAATCATTTCTGGCCTTTTCAAACTTGCTGCCCTTTTCAACGCCACCAGCTTCAGCGCAATAAACCTGATCGTCAGCAATTGCATCGCCGCCGAGTTTGACCAACTCTGCCGAGCAGATGCCGTCGCCACCCATGAACTTGGCACTGATGCCCAGCGATTTCATCTGACGAAGCATCGGGCCAGCCACAGCGTCCATTCCGCCGAAGAACACCACATCGGGCTTCTTGCCCTTGATGGTTGTCAATATGGCATTGAAGTCGGTTGCTTTGTCGGTGGTGAACTCTTGCGCCACGACTTGGCCGCCAGCGGCTTTAACCGCTTTGCTGAATTCTTCTGCAACACCTTGACCATAAGCGGTACGGTCGTCGATCACCGCAATGGCTTTGCCCTTCAGTGTTTTGACAGCGTACTTGCCCAAGGTGCTACCCAGTTGGGTGTCATCGGCCACTACACGGAAGGTGGTTTTAAAACCTTGGCGTGTGTACTTGGGGTTGGTAGCAGAAGGAGAGATTTGGGGGATGCCCGCATCGCTGTAGATTTTGGAAGCGGGGATAGAAGTACCAGAGTTCAGGTGACCAATCACGCCGACCACGTTGGCATCGGCCAGCTTTTGGGCAACTGCCGTACCTTGCTTGGGGTCGGCAGCGTCGTCTTCAAGCATTAGCTTAATGGTGACTTTTTTGCCACCGATGGTGACGCCTTTTGCGTTGAGCTCTTCCACGGCCATGATGGCGCCGTTTTCATTGTCTTTACCCAAGTGGGCAATCGCACCACTGGTGGGGCCTACGTGGCCAATGGTCACAACGGTTTGTGCCATTGCCAATCCGGTGGACAGTGCCAGTACGGTAGCAGCGAGGGTTTTCAGTTTCATGACGGTCAAACTCCATTCAATTATTAAAAAATTTGCCTAAAGCCCGAAGGCTGGACAGCGGCTCAAATTCTACTGCTTGCGCATCCAAAACGTAGTGCATATTTCAATCCCAAGACACCGCGCCTCGTAAATTCGAGCGCGCGGCCGGATCAGCTATGCGGGTTACTACTTACAGCCCACCATGGGATTGGGCCGACATCATGAACAGCATGGGGATGGAAAGCATCGTATTGGTGCGTGACACCAGCATAGCCAGGCGGGCAGCGGCAGCTTTTTCGGCCGGTTCCACCTGCACAATGCCCAGGGCCTTCTTTTGGTTAGGCCAGATGATGAACCAGACGTTGAAGGCCATGATCAGTGCCAGCCACATGCCGATACCAATGGCGGCAAAACCGATTTGCAGGCGCAAGGCAGCGTGCAAATAGCCTTGCAAGCCGGCGACTACCAAGCCTGTGACCACGGTGGCCAAGGCCGCCCAACGGAACCAAAACAGTGCGGCAGGTGCAATCACCTTGCTGATCGCGGGTTTTTGCTCATCGGGGATCTTGGGCATGCTGGGGATTTGGACGAAGTTGAAATACCACAAGAGGCCAATCCACATCACGCCGCAGGTAATGTGCAACCAGCGGAAGAAAAAGCTCCACCAGACGGGGGTCAGCTGGATGGGGCTGCCTGACACAGCGCCGGCGATCAGGACGATCGCGATCAGCAAGACCAGGCCGGCCAGCAGGGTTTTGTGCAGGGATTGCAAGATTTGGCTCATGAGCAAAACTCCAAAAAATTGATTCAACGGAAAGTCGGATATTAACCTCTGCATTGATCCAGCGCAAAAACTCTGACCCTTGGCACCAGCTGGCCATGGCCTGTCTACCCGGTAAAACCGGGGTCTGGGCACTCCGCCGGGCAGACGCTGACTACAATCTTTTCAATGCGTTTGTTGGAGCGATGTGCCATGGAGCCGAGTGAACCGCCAGCCATGGGGGACTTCTTACACCTTTGTCTTGGTGACGCACGGCGCCATGCTTGAAACACTTTTTCTCCTGTATTTTTTGGTTCTGCTGGCGACACTGGTGTTCAAAAGCCGCATCGTCACCGGCCCATGGCTATTTTTGCTTCGAGCCTTCTTCCCAAATTGGAAGTTTTTTCACGCCACCGGCAATGTGCCGCACCTCTATGCGCGCTGGGCGCCGCCAAACGCCGCGCCGACTGACGCGCTGCAATGGTCTGACTGGATACACATCTTCCCGCGCCGACCGCGCCGCCTGCTGCATGTGTTTCACAACTCGGCCACCAACTTGGCCTTGGTGCAGCAAAACTTGGTGGAGCATCTGGCCGGAGACCTCAACCACATGGCGCAGGATGCGGACGCACGCGCCTTGGTTAGTTACCAATTAGTTTCGCGCCTGGTCTGCCAAAGCCTGCAAGCACACAATCCGGACTGTGCGCACGGGCAATTTGAAGTGCGCATGTTGCTGGACGGGCCCACGGGCTTGCTGCAGGAGGACACCATGATGCGCTCGCCGGTGCTGCCATGCCGGTAAGTAGCGCAGCCCGCGCGCTAGAGGTCTTACTGGCCTTGAGCATGCTGCTGCAAACCCTGGAATATCTGCGCATGCGTCAGACCCTGACGGTGCAGGGCTTATGGGCCTGGCCAGTGCAGCGCGCCGACATTCCGCCGGGTCCAGTGCAAAACCTACTAGATGTGCTATTTGACGACCGCGCCATGCATTGGCATTTGCTATTGCGCCTGCCGGTCTTGCTTTTGCTGGCCTGGCAGGGAGGCAGTCTGGCGCTAGCGCTATTTCTGTTTGCCAGCCATGTGCTGATGCTGATCCGCTGGCGTGGGGCATTTAACGGCGGCAGTGATTTCATGACGCTGGTGGCGCTCAGTGGCTTGCTGTTGGCCGAGCTGGTCAAGCTGGGCGGCGACCCGCATTTGGCCTGGCGTGCGGGCCTGTGGTACATCTGTTTACAAGCTATCACCTCGTACTTCATGTCGGGCTGGGTCAAGCTCATGCAACCCGAATGGCGCAGCGGGCAGGCGATGATTATTTTTCTCAATGCCGCCATTTACGGCCCCCTGCCCTCGGCCAGCGTTTTGCGCAAGCCTTGGTTGGCGCGCCTGGGTGCTTGGGCCTTTATTGCATGGGAGTGTGCAGCGCCGCTAGCTCTGCTGAACCCGCTGGTGGCTTTGGTTTTTTGTACGATCGCACTACTGTTTCATTTCCTGGTTTTCTGGTTTTTCGGCCTGAATCGCTTTTTTTGGGCCTGGATAGTCACATTTCCAGCCATACTTGCGTGTTCGGCGCAGCGGGTTTTTTGGTGAACAAAACCATTTTTGCTACCAGGGGTTCGGGCAGCGCCGGCGCAGGGCGCGTGTGCGCCACGTATAAGGAAAAGCCATGTTGGAATGTTTGATCGTTGGAGATGGCATCGCGGCAAGCCTGGCCGAGATGCGCCCCGAATGCAAAACCTTTAGCAAAGAAGGCCTGAGTTCCCAAAAATGGAACAAGGAATTCATGAAGAAGACACCGCTGGTGGCCAAGCGCGTGATCATCAGCCTGGGCTCGCACGACCACTTTTATGTTTTTACCGAGCCTGAATTGCGCGTACTGCGAAAACTTACCGATGCGAATAAGGTGTATTGGATTTTGCCGTCCGGCAATGATCCAAAATTCCAATTTGACGTGTCCCGCACCCAAAACATCATTCGCCGCATTGCCGAAGAAAACGATGACATCGTGCTGCCAATCAGTCGCACCGAAGAAGATGGCATGACCCCCAACGACAACGGCTACAAAATGTTGGCCGAGCGGATTAAAAAATAGACCTTCTCCGCCTGCGCCAGTAGGCAAGTCCGAGCACGGCGCCCACCAACGCCAGCCACAACGGCCAGGCGTCGCGCAGTTTGGGTAGCAGGTAGTGGTGAACGGCGTAATGCAAACCGGCTTTTTGTAAATCGAACCCGTCGGGGACTGAAAGCACGCCATGGTCCTGCGCATAGTTGGCGTAGGCGACCTGCATGGAAGCAAAAATCTCGGGTTGGGCAGACTGTAAATCCTGGGTCTCGCCTGGGTCTTGGCGCAGATTGAACAAGCGCCACCGTCCGTCACCCAGCGGCGCAATGTTTTTGACCAGCTTGTAATCGCCTAAAAAAAGCGCCGCACTGCCCGCCAATTCGTAACCCAGGGCTTCGTCCGGGCGGTACGCATAGCTCGCTTTGCCTTGCAACAAAGGCATCAGGCTGTGCCCGCTCAAAGCTTGTACCGTGCGGCCGGCGTACTGCCCCTGGTGCGGCGCGATTCCTGCGGCATCGAGCAAGGTGGGCACGATGTCGTTCACATGGGTCAAGGCTGAGACAACCGCCCCAGAGGCGGCGCCCGGCAGACCCGAGATGATGAGGGGCACGCGCAATCCACCCTCGCTGGCGAAGTACTTATAGCCATGCAAGGGGCCCACCGTGGCGCTTGCCCAGCTCGGGCCGTTGGCGGAAAACGTGCCCTTACCGCCCAGCGGCTCCACGTCTACTTGGTAGTTCATGCGCACCCAGGCATTGGCCGTGGGGATATTGAAGGGGTCTGCCGGGTCGGAACCGTTGTCCGATAAAAACACGAACACCGTGTTGTCGTACTGGCCGGTCAACTTCAGGTGCTGCACCAGACGACCCACTTCTGCATCCATGGCCTCGGCCATACCGGCATAGACCTCCATACGGCGCGCCTGCTGGCGCTGCTTATCCGGCGTCAGGCTGTCCCACGCAACGGTACTCGCCAGCGTAGCTATCGGCATGCCTGCTGGCAGCATCCCTTCACGGACCGCGCCATCGCGGCGGCTATGGCGCAAAGCGGTCCAACCCTGGTCATAACGACCTCGGTACTTGGCTACATACTCCGCCGGGGCCTGAATAGGAATATGGTTAGCCTGAAAACCGATATAGGCCATGAAAGGTTTGCCATCGGCGGCCTGCTCGCGGATATAGCCAATGGTTTTATCGACAAAAAAGCGGGAGGAGTAAAAGTCCTTAGGTAATTGCGCCGGGCGGTCTTGCTCAAACCAATAGGTCTTGTCGTAGAGCATCATGTAGGGCCGGTCTTCCCAGTTGTCGGTGCCGCTATCGGCTTGGATAAACGAGCGCTCAAAACCCCTCCGGCCAGGCAAATTTTCGGGCGCCTTACCGACATGCCATTTGCCGGCGATATAGGTGTGGTAGCCCGCATCACGCAGCATGGTGGCCAGAGTCACAGTATCGGGCGCCAGCACACCGGCATAGCCCGGTTTGCCTTTATGCTCGGTTGGCGTAGTCTCAGGCATATTGCCCACGCCATTGCGGTGGTGGTCCACGCCGGTCAACAACATGGCGCGGGTCGGCGAACAAGTGGCAGCCACATGAAAGTTGGAGAAGCGGCTGCCCCTGGCGGCTAGGGCATCGAGGTGCGGCGTGGCGATTTCCCCGCCAAACGCACCCACATCGCTAAAACCCCAGTCATCGGCGACCAGGATGACTATGTTGGGGCGGGGCTTTTCAACGGCCCATGCGCTGGGCGCCATGCACATGCACATGCATAGCGCAATGGTCAGCGGTCTAGCGCTCAATAGTTGCTTCATGTGCAGAGTTGAAAGTGCCTCAAGAGCACATGAGTAAAGGCGGCATTATCGGTACATCAAGCACAGCACTTCGCACAATCAAAAAAGCCCCGCTGTTGTGAAGCGGGGCTAAGTTGATGATTTATATGGGGTGGCTGATGGGGCTCGAACCTAAGTCAAGATGGCACACAGGGGCTTGCAGGGGCATGTAAGTGCTTGATTTAGTTAGGTTTTTCGTTTAACCATTCCCCTCCATTCCCATAAATAAAGCCTGAATAAAGCCCGAGACATAACTTTCAGCCCCTTCAATCGGCATCAAGCACCTATGGCCCCATGAGTGAGTCCGGGCTAAACCCAAACCATACTCCTAAGTCGAACTTTCAAGGCCCACATGAGCTAATCTGGGCCCCTTGGCACCGATCCAAATGGAGTACTGAACTCCGCTCAAACGCGTAAATACCCGGTTTGGACAAGACGGCAAATGCCCAAAAAAACGACCTAGCCCCGGGGATGCCTGATCCACTCCCCAGACCAGCAAGACCAATGGTAACTAATGAGTTACCATAACGCACGCCGATCAAAGTCGAGGAGTACATCCGTGAGGATGCATCCATTCCCTACAAACTTTGGTTTGACGGGCTGTCGTCGCAGGCCGCCGCCAAGGTGACCGTTGCCAAACTGCGTATGGAGCTTGGCAACACATCGAGCATCAAGTGGTTTGATGGCATAGGCGAGTACGTTATCGATTGGGGACCGGGTTACCGAATTTACCTCGCAAAAGACGGTGACAGGCTAATGATCCTTTTTGGCGGCGGTACCAAGCGTGGACAGCAACGGGACATCGATAAAGCCAAAGAATTATGGGCCGAGTACAAGGCCAGAAAAAAAGCAATGTTTTCCAAGACAACCAGCAAACACAAGGGGTAATTTAATGGCCTTGACTAGAAATTTCAAAGAAACTGTCGTTGAGCGAGTTCAAAGCGATGCCACGTTTGCTCAGGCATTACTGGATGAAGCGGCCACCTTGTTTCTGAATGGAGAACCTGAAACGGCTCGACTGATCCTGCGTGACCTGGTCAACGCCACCATAGGCTTTGAGCAACTTGCAGCACTGACGGCCAAGCCAAGCAAAAGTCTGCACCGGATGCTTTCTCCAAAGGGCAACCCCAGCATGGATAACCTGGCCGCCATTTTCCGGGCAGTGCGCGAGAGACTTCAGGTCAGCCTGTCTGCGCATTCGGTTGCTGCCTGAATCAGCTAACTCATTAGAAGCTGAAGTGAATGGGTTCATGTGGGCACCTTGGCAGCGGGCCCACCGGGGTAATGCGTCTACCAAAACGCCATCTGGATTGGAGACCGCCAACCCGGGCAATCAGAAGTTAATCAACTTCACTCAAGGGATTGGAGAAACGAACATAAAAACACTCACAAATGGGACACTCTGCCGAAATGTTCCAAAAAACCTACACGACCTGGATTGATGGCGACCAAAATGAGGCTGAAATCTCAAAACTTGAAGCCAATTTGAAGCCTCGAATTGACATTGCACTGAACGACCAGACAGCTTGAATCGTCAGAAATTTCAAGCTGAAGCCTGTGCGGAGCGAGGGCGCCGCGTTCGGCTTGAATCCAAACCGGTCGAAGAATTATCAACGCCAAGATGGTCAATGACTACAGGCGGACGGTTAGGGAATTGCGCAACTAATTCAAGCTTTCCGCCCATACTTTCAACATAGTGCCGCAACGTGGAGAGCAGCATATCGCTGCGCTTCTCCAATCGCGAGATGGTGTCTTGTCCAACGCCGAGTAAGGACGCCAAATCTTCTTGCGTTTGGGCTGCCGCTTTGCGAAGGTCTTTAAGCGTGGCTAACTCCATAGCGCGCCCATCAATACGGTCGCGACGCTCGCCTGGCATGTTTGCCAGCATGTCATCTAGTTTTTTTGCCATTTGATGGTTCCTTTACGACTAAGTCAACTAAGGTGGTGAGATGTTCGCTGTACCGGTTATCTGCTACATCGATCAAGCGCTTATAAAAACGTTTTTGATTTGCGCTGCCTTTGTCCCCGCCTACAAGCAAAACAGCCTGACGCTGTGGATCGAATGCAAAAGCTACGCGCCATACCTGGCCTATCCAGTTAAATCGCATCTCTTTCATGTTGGAATGCGAACTTCCTTTAAGCGAATCAACGGTTGGGCGGCCCAAATTGGGTCCAAACTCTCCCAACAACTTTGCGTGAGCGAACAACTCATCCTGCAACTCTTCCTCCAACGCCATCACCTCATCAGCAAAGTCGTCGTGAAGAAGTACGGCCCATTTCATGCATCAAATTATGACTTTAAATCCATATAGAGTCAAGTTCACAGGCAACCAATGACTCTGTCGACTGGCTGAGGATTTGCACGGGAACAGGGCGCGGAAGGACAAAAAGGTCTCGGACAAAGTCCCCAACCTTGATTTTTGCATGCGAGTTTTGGGCTGGAGAGCGAGACCAAAACCACCTCGTTTTGGGTGAGTTAAGAACCCAAATTAGCCCCAGGTGAGCCCCAGAACGAGGGCGACGACGTAAATCGTTGATTTATAGGAAAATTTTTGGGTGGCTGATGGGGCTACCAAGGCCGACCCCAGTACCCTACGCGTGGCGGCCCCTTAAATATCGCATAATAGCTATAATGTGGACAATTGGACGGTCACCTTACACCCCTCAGCAGAGCCTGAATTGCTGGCGTTATCGGCTGAAATGCGCGCTCGATTCCTGCACATTGCCGAGATGATGGAAGATTTTGGACCGCAGCGAGTAGGCCTTCCACACATTCGACCATTGGAAAGCAAGCTATGGGAAATGCGGATTCAAGGCCGCGATGGGATTGCCCGTGCTGTTTATGCTGCTATTCAATACCACCGCTTGTTGGTGCTGCATGTCTTGGTGAAAAAGACTCAGACCACACCGCGGAGCGCCATTGCAACTGCACTCAAGCGATTGGAGAAACGAACATGAAAACACTCAAAACGCTCAAGGCCGAATTACTGGCAGACCCTGCGACACACGCCGAATATGTCAGTGTTGCCAGCGAATTCGAAATGGCCCGTGAACTGATTGCCGCCCGAAGTCGAGCTGGCTTGACGCAAGGTGAGGTTGCCGACCGCATGGGTACCACCCAGAGCGTGGTTGCGCGCTTGGAGTCTGGCAGGCGTGCTCCTTCCATGCGAACGGTTCAGCGGTATGCGCAGGCCGTTGGCGCGCGTGCCGTTGTGCATCTAGAGACTGCTTAGCATGATTTGACGAGAACATATGAAGGGGCGACGATGACAATATCAAAAGAGAGCGAGGTGCCCTCCGTTATGTTCAGGGCTTGAGGACCAATGAACTGGTCAGGCAATGACTCCCAAGCCTTTTTTCTGAATAACGGTCAAAAGGCGCAACGCGGGCCCGCCCGGCTTTTTAATGCCACGCTCCCAGTCGGAAACCAGGTTTTTGGATACATTCAAGTAACGGGCAAAAACGGGTTGCGAGATATGCGCATTTAGCCGGATCGCCCTGATCTCATCCGGGGCCAGCACCTGCACTGGCGTCAGGCAGGCCTCGTCAAATTCTCGCATCGTCTTCTTGTCGATTGCACCAATCTCATGCAGACCCTCCATTGTTTCGTGGATGGCCGCAAAAGCATCACTACGGTATTTTTTAGTCATCTTTGGAAATCTCCTCGACCTAGCCATTTACTGTTGACGCCAACGTCAACTTGACCCATCCCGCCGACTTCCTGTGGCACAGCGCGATGACCTTGAACGCGTTACTGGACGAGGTACAGCAGCAGCCAATGGTGGGGCAGTCAAACGTCGGCGCCTGGTTCACATCTGCTTCGGCGTCAACAGCGGGCACAGTCGGACAAATAGTTAGTCAAATCACCTTGTTTGGATCGTACATAAACTATTCCCGCACCCTGTCATGCGGCCAGTCTTTCGATCCGCGGGCGTTTGACTTTACCCGCTTGGTACAGGTCATATTGAAGCTGCATGCCTGCCCATAATTCAGCAGTGGTGCCGAATGCAGCGGCCAAGCGGTAGGCCATATCAGCCGAAATCCCAGACGCACCATTCACTATGCGGTTCAGCGTCACACGGTTGACGCCCAATTTCACAGCAGCAGCAGTGACAGTAGTTTCACCCAAATATTCCCGCAGGACTTCGCCCGGGTGCGGCGGATTGTGCATTCGAGTCATCTTTTCACCTCAGTGGTAATCCAGGTAGTCCACCAAGACAGCGTCCGTACCTTCAAACATAAACACCATACGCCAATTTCCATTGACCGTAATCGCCCAATGTGCAGTTAAGTCCCCCTTGAGCTGGTGCAGCTTCCAGGCAGGTGCAGACATATCTTGTGGACTCATTGCCTGATCCAGCGCAGCCAGTTGCAATCGCAGTCTGGTTGCGTGGGCGGGTTGAATGCCGGCCTTGCTGCCTTCCCGGAATAAGCGTTCCAATCCTTTGTGCCGGAAACTTTTTATCATCTTTATATTGTAGCGTGTAGTGCATCTAACTACAATGCAAGCATCCTCAAAATGCCTATTTCTCCCAAACATTTACCCAAATCGTCGTAACGCCTCGGCGCCAACAATCGTGACCTGTGATTCTGGTCAGCGGAATTTCTGGCGGTGCCTGGTTTGGGGCGCTGAGTTTGATCACCCGCATGCGCCGCAACATGCATGACCCCATTCCTGTGGTGGTTCTGGGCCGTCTGGGCGTCAACATCAGTCTGCATGGGCAGGGTTTGGGCCGAGCACTGGTCCGTGATGCTGCGCTGCGCATCCTCCAAGCTGCCGACGTAATTGGCATTCGCGGTCTGACTGTTCAAGCCTTGTCCGATGATGCCAAGATCTTTTACGAACACATGGGCTTTGAGTCATCCCCTTTGGACCCCAACCTGCTAATGATTACCTTGGCAGATCTAAAAATGTGCTAACCCGGTCACGCAACAGGAACATCCTTCAGTTAGGTTGATATCTTTGGAAATCATTCTTGGCATCAGGTTGTGACTACCGATACCAGCCAATCGCCAATGAGCGCAGATGGCCCAGACCCGTCTTAAGATATTTTTCGATGTATACGATTGAGCAGCATGTCGCGTGAGTCATCGAGCATGCGCGATAGGCCCTCTCGGAAGTTAAACAGTCGCGCCCTTGCCGCTCTCACGCGTCAGCGTCAACACACTCAACTTGCCGGGGGGCGGATCTTTCAAGATCCAAGGTATGACCAGGCTTGGATTGACGAAAGGGCCTTTCGGCGGTTTTTTTTGGCTCCGACACTCAAACGCCTTGGTATTCGGTATCGCCGCCCCTACAACTGCCGGCACACCTATGCAACGGCTTTGATCATGGCCAATGCGAACCACAAATGGGCTTCATTGCAAATGGGACATTCCGTAGAAATGTTCCAAAAGACCTACACCAAGTGGATTGACGGCGACCAAAACGAGGCTGAGATGGCCAAGCTCGAAGCGAACCTTAAAACTCAAATTGTCCCCGGGTTCAGCCTTCAAATTCAAAGAGCGCCAGGCATAAAGGGACGTAAATTTCAATCAATCCATTTACCGTAGCACAGGAAATCTCTGACCGCAGACATTGCTATATCCTCAGCTTGCAGCGCTTGATTTGCTAAATTTATAAAACGCTGCTCGTCAACTTCTATGGAAGCCATTGACCAGTCACTGAAATCTCGGGTTGCAATCGCATTGAACCTTAAAAGAAGGAAATCAGAATGCCGAGGATCTTCTTCAATGACTTTAAAAAGTGAATTGACATTGGCTGCTGTGCCCTCAAGCACTTGGAGAAACCAGCCTGAATGGGAGATTAGCACTCCCGTAATGTATTGCTTAGGATTGTTACGAAGGCATGTAGCCATTAGTTTTTCGTATTCAGCTCCCACTATTTGCGAACGACTTCGATACACTAATTGAATAAGTTGTTGATCCAGCGCCTGTATTGAATCGATGAAAGTGGAAGTCATTTCTCAACCTTTAATTTCAAATAAGTGTTCAAAACAAATATCAGAACTTACGTGCCCAGCGGCAGCAGACCAGGCGTTCAAACGCTAGATTTGACGCATAAAATTGAAGTCAATCAGGTTTTCATTTTCCGAGCGGGCTCTTGTTAAGTTCTTGCAGCATTTTAAATAAAATATTCTTTTTCTTTGGGTCAAACGCCTCGTGCATAGCGTCTTCCAAAACGATACTGATGTCCTCAGCTTTCACTAGTTCCATGTCCCAATTTGGAAATATCCTTTCACGAAACTCATCTTCTTTAGTAAGTAACACCACGTTACAGTGACGAGGATCTGCAGAAATGATCTTGAACAAACTGGTTACGTTGTCTTCGGGACCTTCCAACCATTGGAAGAAAAAACCACTACCAAAGGTCAACAACCCAGTGATACCGAATCTGGGGTTGTTGTATCTGGAAGTGGTAATAATGTGATCAATCGACTCTTTATCCATTTGCTGAGCAGCTTGGCTACAGTAAACAATATTATGAATAAACTGACCTGATTGTCCTTCGTCATTTTGCATGTAGCGAGTATGCCTCAAAGGAACAAATATATGTAGGCCCAGTAGAGCGTGGCGCGATCGCAGAGCAGCGTTTTAGCGGGTGGCGTTGCCTTTGCCTTGGCTTTACTTAAAGTAGTCAATCCCAGCGCGCAGCCCAGCGCTGGAGCATCGGCCGCCGCCTTAGAAATAACCGGTAAATCCGTTCCATTGCCCAGCTCGCTCCCGGAAGGCGTCCAGCCAAGGCAAGCCAGCGCCAGCCGGGCAGAGCGGCCCATAAGGCCAAAAATGCCTGGGCGCCGCTGAGCAGTTGACCATCTCGGCCCTGCACATGAAACCGCGCCAGTAACTGTTCACGCGTGATGCCAGGTGGCAGCGGCACTGCCGTGTTGCTGATATCGGCAAAGCCCACAGGCGAACCTGGTTCTAGCGGTTGCAGGTCGCGATAGACGGCAATTTCGCGCCGACACAACGGGTAAGCGCCATCGTAGCGCATGGTCAGTGCCGCGGGGCACTGGCTTGTTGTGGCCTAATTCGTATCATTCACTTTTTGGTTCAAATAAGTTCACCAAGCTGGGGCTTGTCGGCCTGCTAGCAAGTCAGATGCTGTGGCAAAGCCGCGCGAGGTCCGTGTCCACCACTGGCTAAAGGAATCGCAGCGCCTGGTAACCGAAGGGAAAAGCTTGATCTGCGCTTCGCAAACTGCCAAGGTCGCCAACCACGATGCAATATGTGGGTCGTAAACACTGCGTACTCGGGAAGCGCCCCGCAGCGCTGCGCCAAGTGCGACCGCATCACCCTGCCAACGCAGTGGAGCAAGCTCCGCCATTCGGCTAGCAACAAAACGCCAGCGCCGCTCGCTCCAAGGCCAGGCGTGGTGAAAGTCGGTGACAAAGACGCCCACCACCACCGTGTTCGCAGGTAGGAAAGTGGGCAGATCGCTCAGGTTCCAGGGGTGCACTAGCCACACCTCGCGGCCTGCTACAGCCGCCGCGTCAGGCTGTGTCCAGCCCAGATCGATGGGTGGTTCTGCAAGAAGGGAAGGCTCGACTTGTGCATCTTGGGTGGGAGCCTCGGGTTGGGTTCGGGGCTGTCGCATGGGTTGTCGGGCGAGCAGGTCCAATGCTTCATAAGACTGGTCGATCACACTGCCCGGGCTGTGCCAGGCAGCAGGTGCGTAACGGGCGACGTTGTCTGCATTGAAAAGATAAGGCTTACTGCTGCCGGTGCCAGCCACCCACTGCCAACTGAGGTGATTGCTGGCAAGATCACCATCAAGCAGGTGACCATAGAGCCAGTCTGCTGCAATACGCCAGTCCACCTTGCGCACGTGCACAACATAGCTGGCCAGCCACATGCGGGCATGGTTATGCACATAGCCCGTAGCGTACAAGGTGCGCACCGCCATATCGACAACGGGCACACCGGTAGCGGCTTGGCGAATATCGGCAGGTATTAGCGCTGAATAGCTGGTCTGCGGCAGCAGGCCCTCGCGCAAAGATTCAAAAATCTGTTCACCCCGAAACGCCCAGACATGGCGGAAGTATTCACGCCAACCCAGCTCGAACACAAATTTATGTTGTACGTCGAGAGAGTGCTTGGCGGCCACTGCAGTCAGCACCTCGGGCAGACTGACCAGTCCATGGGTGATGTAAGGTGATAGACACGTGACTGCGCCCTCAATAGCGTTACGGCTGCGGGCATAGTCGCCTGGACGCACGGCACTGACACGGTCCAAGGCATCTTGGCGCGTGGCCGGAAAAGTATCAAGCATTGTCATTACGTTAGGCCGAGTTCATTGCGCCAAATAGCATAAGCATCAAGCTTCACGGCTTGTTTTTGGCTTTCCGTCATTCGTTGACTTTAAAACAGTGGAGAAATCTGACACCTACTTCAAGCCTGTATTTTGCTTTTTCCTGTGAACGCCTTACAGGGATCATCGCGCTCAAACGGTTTGACGCGAATAGTTCGATCGTATAGTTGGGTCTCGGCCTTTTTCTCGGCGTCATCATCGCCCTCAGTGAAGCCAACAACCTCTGTACGAGCGCGCTCAGCCACACTAAGCCAGCGATATACCCCGATATCCTTTTGCACATGGCCGTTTCCAGCCAGAAGGATCAAGCCATTGGCAGAGTGCTCCCGGATAGTCTTAGCCATCCAAACATCACGCGCTACCTGTGCGTTCACCATGCCCTTGAAAGCTGAATTCGGGAGGGCATGACAATGACCATTATCTATGGCTATTTTTTGCTTTTGGAAGAGTTCGCTATCCAGAGGCCTATCGAGATTGAATTCGCGTATCGTCTCGTTGCTTAACGCCGCGCCAAAGCCATTACTAACAATTTTCATGGCGTCGGTGGTAGACAGATTGGCCGCGATGATTGGAAGCCCAAGCTTGAGCGCTTTTTCAATGATTGGTGTATAAAAGTTCCATTCCCATCCTCTGCCACCGGCTTTTCGAATTACACAGTCTGCGTTTTTGCAGGAACTCATTGCTTCACTGAGTATTGCTTGTTTTTCTCGATCAAACTGCTCCATAGCAATCACGGGTCTAAATTTTTGGGAGAGCATGCTTTCGATTAAATTAAACCGCTCAGAGTGAGCCTTTGGGTTATCGTGTACCTCACCAAAAAGGTAAATTGTGCTTTGAGCCGAAGCGCAAAAACTGATAGCGGCTAACCATAAAATTAACGCCCAACGAACGAGATTGTGACAGGCAAAATAATCGATAAAGACGAATTTTTTCTTAAGCGATATTTGCATGTTATGAAATTTGAAAGTCAATTAATTATGGTTGCGTAAGGGGCTTAGATGTACGCACAATGTTTCAAAAGTACTATTCCAAAACATTGTCATGCAGTGCGATACCCTCGTGATTTGCGACCATTTCTAGGGCACTCTCAAACAGCGCACGCGCAGAACCAGACACTGAGCTGAGGTATGCATGCAGGTGCGCATCTTCTGCCGATTTGTTCAAGCACTCATGGCTGTATTGCTCAAAATTCGCCAGCTGGGTAATTATCTCCGCAACATGTCGCGGGCATTCGCAAAGCACATTGGTGGAGATATTGGCGACGCGGTTCAGCGTCAATTCGCTGTATTTCCTGGGCGGTATCACACTGCCCACCACCAGGCCGGTGGATCCTTTTTCGGTGCCCACTAGCAAGGCCGAATTGATCAAATCAGCCAATTCAGCGTCCGATGCAGGTTCTTTGCGAACAATCATCCCCGATCGTTTCATCACTTGGATGACGTTGTCTTGGCCAAAGCTGTATAAAACAATCACTTGGATCGCCTTACAGTTTTGGGCCAATCGATGAATGTCGATTTGCATACCAGCGTGTAAGGAGTTCGCCTTTACGAGTAAGAAGGGAACTTGGCGCTCAAAGGTAGCACCCAGCGCATGTGGCAAATCATTGAATATGTTTGTCACCTTGATGTTCTGGTCAATGAAGCTCAGGGTGAATTTTTTCGATTCGATACGGCTGGCCAAGGTCACCCCGACGACAACCATCGATGCAGGCTGACCTGCAAGGTGTGCATCTGTGCGTGATCGACTTGCATCCTGTCCTTGCACCAGCAATGCGTTGAGCTCCTGCGACGAGAGTTGGGCAAGGCTGCTAATGGCATGGCCCCGCTCCGTGAGCCGTTTAAGCAAGGTGGCCCTAAGGACATCGTCATCGGTATACAGACGGTGCTGGCCTTGGGACTTTTGCGGGACGAAGGTGCCGTATCGCAGTTCCCAGATCCGCAGGGTTGGGCTGGGAACACCACTCAAGGCAGAGACCGCGCCGATCTTGTGCACTGCGCCACCTGAGTTTGCTTTGTTGTTCATAAATTGAGTAGGAATTGTATAGATTAAAGAGAATATTTCGGCAGATTGTATAGAAAAATAGTGTTCAGTGGTAGATTTGTGGGGTCGTAATTTACTCAAAAGCCATGTTTCTAAGCCTTCACGCAACGCAGGGACTCAATGCCATTGGGGTCATTGCGGCTTCTTCGCGGCAAAAGCCAGTGCCCACGACCAGGCTGGCCAGGCACATCGGGCTGTGCTTATCCAGTACAGAGATCATCGTCAAGCAACTGAAGAACGGCGGCCTGATTTGCTCCCACCGCGGCCCCGGCGGCGGGTACCAACTTCAGCAGCCCGTCAAGGACTTATCGGTTTGGGATGTGGTTTCGTGCTTCAAAGACAACGATCCGCCTGCCAAGACGGGCCAGGGCAGCCCCGAGAGCGAGGCTGCATTAGCCCTGGCAATCGAGTTGCAAGAAGCGGTTTGCCAGCACTTACAGGCTTACCCCTTGACCGACGTGCTGGCACAACTGCCACCAGTTGAACCCGACAACATTAACTCGCGCTCCATGCATACGGCCTTTCATCTGAAGCCCTTGAACCAGCCTGGCCCACCTTTGGCTCCAAGTTGGGTGTTTGATCTGGCGAAGTTCACCCATGCAGCGCATGCTTCAAAGAGCCTTGTGACAATTATTTATGAAGCATGATTGAAAGTTGCCCGCTTTTCGCCACGGGCCAGTACAAGGCGCTGGTAATAGGCTCCAGCGGGGCGATTGGCGGCGCTTTTGCACAAGCGTTTTTTACGGATCTTCGATGCACCCATGTAGAACTTATCTCCCGAGCTTCTCACAGTGACTTTGATCTCGCAAATCACGAGTCCATAAGTATCCAGGCAAGTTTGTCCAGTGCCAAGGGCCCCTATCAAATAATCATCGATGCAACCGGCGCGATCGCTATTAACGGAGTAG
>Ga0214919_10003878_pt1 | contig 22251 bp, 19 predicted proteins | sample LL1503_MetaG_FD_177994 | JGI IMG/M metagenome (GOLD analysis project Ga0214919, IMG submission 177994) | Freshwater microbial communities from Lake Lanier, Atlanta, Georgia, United States - LL-1503 | ecosystem: Environmental > Aquatic > Freshwater > Lake | place: USA: Georgia | collected... | reverse complement strand
ACGCGTTTTCGCGAAATGGCTTTTTTAAATCGTGGCATGACAATCACTTTGCGAGACGAGCGCCAAGGACATGTTGATGAAAAGGGCGAACCCATCCAGGTAACTTACAAATACGATGGTGGAATTTCGGATTTTGTAAAACATTTGAATTCAACAAAAGGTGAATCACATAAAAGTATAATTTCATTTGAATCTGAAGATGCCAAAGCCCAACTTTCGCTGGAAGTTGCGATGCAATGGAGCGTTGGTTACACCGAATCTGTTTATACCTTTGCGAATACCATCAATACGCAAGAAGGCGGAACGCACGAAGAAGGTTTCCGTACTTCACTCACATCGATTGTAAATAAATTTGGCGAAGAGTGGGGATTAATCCGGAAGAAAGAAGATCGCTTAACTGGCGATGATGTGCGTGAAGGTCTAACCGCGATTGTTTCTATTAAATTAGGGGAACCGCAATTTGAGGGACAGACCAAAACAAAATTAGGTAATACTGAAGCGAAATCTTTTACCCAAAAAGTTGTTCATGAAAAATTAGGTGCTTGGTTTGAGAGTAATCCGAGTGAAGGCCGCGATGTAATTCGCAAATGTATTGATGCTGCAACAGCGCGAGTTGCCGCTCGTAAAGCCCGCGAACTTTCTAGATCTCGAAAAGGATTACTTGAAGGTCGCGGAATGCCCGGAAAATTGGCCGATTGCCAATGGACAGACCCAAGTAAATGCGAGCTATATATTGTCGAGGGAGATTCCGCCGGTGGTTCTGCAAAAGGTGGCCGTGATTCAAAGTTCCAAGCCATCTTGCCGATTCGCGGAAAAATTCTTAATGTTGAGAAAGCTCGCATCGATCGAGTTTTGCAAAACAATGAAGTGCAAGCACTAATCACTGCGCTAGGCACCGGAGTGCACGACGAATTTGATATCGCCAAACTCAGATATCACAAGATCGTTTTGATGGCTGATGCTGATGTGGACGGACAACATATTCGCACCTTGCTTTTGACATTACTTTTCCGTTTTATGCGTCCGCTTCTTGAGGGTGGATATGTTTATTTAGCGCAACCACCTCTATATAAATTGAAATGGGGCGGCAAAGAGCCGATTCAATACGCATTCTCAGATCGTGAACGTGATGGGATGATAAAAATCGGTTTAGATAACAACAAACGACTTCCAAAAGAAGATGGAATCCAGCGGTTCAAAGGTCTTGGCGAGATGCCTGCGAAAGAACTTTGGGATACCACAATGGATCCAGATACCCGCGTGCTAATGAAAGTAACACTTGAGGATGCGGTTGCAGCAGATGATCTTTTCTCAGTACTTATGGGCGAAGATGTTGAAATGCGCAGAAATTTTATTCAACGTAATGCAAAAGATGTTCGGTTCTTAGATATCTAGGTTATGGAGTTTGTAAATTATGGATGAGATACGCGACCGGGTAGAACTTGTCGATCTTCAAGTGGAGATGGCACGTTCTTACCTCGACTATGCGATGAGTGTGATCGTTGGTCGTGCGCTTCCTGATATTCGCGACGGATTAAAACCAGTTCACCGCCGCGTTCTTTATGCAATGTTTGATGCTGGCTACAGACCAGATCGTGGTTATTACAAATCTTCACGTGTAGTTGGTGACGTGATGGGTAATTACCACCCACATGGTGACACTGCTATTTATGACACTTTGGTGCGATTAGCTCAAACTTGGTCATTGCGTTATCCACTTGTTGATGGAAACGGAAACTTTGGTTCACCTGGAAATGATCCAGCTGCTGCAATGCGTTACACCGAAGCTCGTCTTGCTCCACTTGCTATGGAGATGATGCGTGACATTGAACAAGGCACTGTTGATTTCACACCAAACTATGACGGACGATCTGAAGAACCAACAGTTTTGCCAAGCCGCTTTCCTAATCTTTTAGTTAATGGAAGTGCTGGAATTGCAGTTGGTATGGCAACAAATATTCCACCGCATAACCTGACAGAAGTTTGTCGCGGTGTGCAATGGTCTTTAGAACATCCAGATGCCAGCAGTACAGAGTTGCTAGATGCATTACTTGGTTTTGTTAAAGGGCCAGATTTTCCAACTAAAGGATTAGTTGTTGGCCGACAAGGGATTGAAGATGCATATCGGACCGGTCGCGGATCGATCACAATGCGAGCGGTTGTTGAAGTTGAAGAGATTAATGGACGCACCTGTTTGGTCGTAAGTGAACTTCCATATCAAGTAAACCCGGACAATGTGGCTTTGAAAATTGCGGAGCTAGTTAAAGATGGAAAAATTGCTGGGATTGCAGATGTTAGGGATGAAGGAAATGAGCGCTTAGGTCAACGCCTTGTTGTTGTATTGAAAAAAGATGCTGTAGCAAAGGTTGTTTTAAATAACCTCTTCAAACACACTCAATTACAAGAGACTTTTGGTGCCAACATGTTGGCACTTGTTGATGGCGTGCCACGCACATTGCGTATTGATGAATTTATTCGTTATTACATTGACCACCAAATTGAAGTAATTATTCGTCGGACGAAATTTAGATTGGCTGAAAAAGAGAAGCGCGCTCACATTTTGAGTGGATACCTGAAAGCCCTTGATGCTTTAGATGCAGTTATTGCACTTATTCGCGCCAGCCAAAGCACCGATGATGCTCGTACTGGATTAATGAAGTTGTTGGATGTTGATGAAGTGCAAGCAAATGCTATTTTGGATATGCAACTTCGGAGATTGGCAGCGCTAGAGCGCCAAAAAATCATTGATGAATTCAACATCCTCATGGCTGAGATCGTTGAGTTAAATGAAATTTTAGCAAGCCCAGCAAAACAGCGTGAAATAATCTCAAGTGAATTAGCGGAATTAACAAGTAAGTACGGCGATGAGCGACGCACTCAGATAATTGCTGCAGAAGGAGAAATGGTTGCTGAGGATTTAATCACTCAAGAAGATGTTGTAGTGACAATTACTCGCGGCGGATACTCCAAGCGCACCAAAGCGGAGTTGTACCGCTCGCAACGCCGTGGTGGTAAAGGCGTTCGCGGCGCTGCATTAAAGCAAGATGACATTGTTGATCACTTTTTTGTGACTACTACTCATCATTGGATTTTGTTTTTTACTAATAAGGGAAGGGTTTATCGCGCTAAAGCGTATGAACTTCCAGAAGCTGGTCGAGATGCACGTGGTCAACACGTCGCAAATCTTTTGGCCTTCCAACCAGATGAAAAGATTGCCCAAGTACTGGCTATCGATACTTATAATTCAAGTGATTTCTTGGTTATTGCAACACTTGGTGGGTTAGTAAAGAAAACTGCGCTTTCAGAGTATGACTCAAATCGATCTGGTGGATTAATTGCTATTAACTTGCGGCCAAATGATGAGGTTGTTTCAGCGGTTCTAGTCGGTGAGCGCGATGATCTTCTATTAGTTTCAAAAAAGGCGATGTCATTGCGATTTACCGCTGATGATGAAGCTCTTCGCCCAATGGGTAGATCTACAAGTGGTGTAATCGGAATGAAATTCCGTGCCGGCGATGAATTACTTGCCATGGATCGCGTGATCGAAAATGGAAAATTAGATGTCTTCACCGCAACCGATGGTGGATATGCCAAACGCACACCGGTTGAGGAGTATCGCGTTCAAGGACGTGGTGGCTTAGGAATTAAAGCTGCAAAGATTGATGAAGAGTCGCGCGGCACTTTAGTTGGTGCGTTAATTGTTAGCGAAGAAGATGAAGTTCTAGCGATTACATCTGCCGGAACAGTGATGCGTACGCCAGCCGCTGAGGTGCGACGAACAGGTCGCGACACAATGGGAGTGCGTTTGGTTAATCTCACCGATGAAACTGTTGTTGTATCTATCGCCCGAAATGCAGAAAGCGAAGGCAGCGAAAGCGGCGAAGTGGTGGAGTAAAACCGTTCCAAGCCACCGATACGGGATTATCGGATTGGGAGGGCCGCCTTACTTAGGTGTAACCTTCCCCTTCGCAGTTGAAGTATCAGAACTAAATAGCGGGCCTGTAGCTCAGCCTGGTTAGAGCGCTTCCCTGATAAGGAAGAGGTCGGAGGTTCAAGTCCTCCCAGGCCCACAATCCGGATTTAGCCTTTACCCAAATAGCCTTTTGGGTAAAAGGTTAGTTAGGATTAAGAGGTTGAAACGGAGGGTCCTAGGTTGTTTAAGAGATTCCTAGCGCTCTTTGCAGTTGGTTTTGGTGCTTATGCTTTATTTACCCGCGTCCGCCAGGCGCAGAGCGAAGAAGCAAATTGGTTAAATGTTGGAGTTGTAGATGGCAATGAAAGCATTAGTGCTGAAAACAACTCTGATTTATAAATAAATAAGGGGACTTAGCTCATCTGGTAGAGCATCGCCTTTGCAAGGCGAGGGTGAGGGGTTCGATCCCCCTAGTCTCCACACTATTTAAACTTAATTAATGTAAAAATAACCTAAACGGGAGCAATTATGAGCACAGCAACTTTGCATACAACTATGGGCGACATCGTTGTTGAGCTATTTCCAAACCATGCTCCAAAAACAGTACGTAACTTTGTAGAACTTGCAACAGGCGCGAAAGAGTGGTCCCATCCAGTTACTGGAAAAACCAGTAGCACTAATTTGTATGACGGCACAGTTTTCCACCGGGTAATTTCTGGTTTTATGATTCAAGGTGGAGATCCAATTGGTAATGGAACTGGCGGGCCCGGTTACAAATTTGCTGATGAGTTTCATCCAGAGTTAGTTTTCGATCGTCCATATCTTTTAGCGATGGCAAACTCTGGCCCTGGAACAAATGGTTCACAATTTTTTATTACCGTCGCACCAACAACTTGGTTAAATCGCAAACACTCAATTTTTGGTGAAGTTAAAGATGCAGCAAGCCAAGGTGTTGTAGATGCAATTGGAGAAGTTGCCACTGGGTCCCAAGACCGTCCGGTAACTCCAATTTCGATTAAATCAATTACTGTTACTGAATAATCGGAATAATCTGCGCAAATCTGGGTTATCCACAGGGTTTTTCCCCATGTGGAGAATTACATCGTTGTAATTTAGCCCCGTATTAACGCCAGCGGGTGGCCAAGCTGAAGCCGATACCGATAAATACAAAGCCGATCCCCATATTCCAGGCGCCTAAGCTCGGGATTGGGTATTTAGTCTGGGTGATGTAGTAAACAACGATCCAAGCTAGTCCAAGTAAGAAGGCGGCCAACATGACCGGCGCTAGCCATTTAGGGCTTTCAGTTGGTTCTGGGGTTGCCTGCACAACTTGAGCCTGCACTGTGCGATCTTGTTTTACCTTTTTACGAATTCGAGATTTTGGCATCCGCCACCCCAATCATTAAATGGTCGAGCATGATCAACCATCATCAACGAGTCCAATCCTACCCTGCCCATGGAGTGTCCAAGCAATCTCCAAGCAATCACCTTCCCTTAGCGAGAGGCGCACTGGGTGGGGCAAGATAGACCCGTGCCAAACCACGCAGATGCCAATCGCAAGATTTTAGTGATTGATAATTACGACTCATTTGTTTACAACATTGTGCAATATCTCGGTCAACTTGGAGCGGTCTGCACAGTGGTTAGAAATGATGAAATATCTGTGGTTAAAGCGTTGGAGTTTGATGGAGTGTTGATTTCGCCGGGACCCGGAACTCCCGAACAAGCTGGTATCAGTGTGGAGTTAGTTAAATTTTGCGCGGAACACAAAATTCCTTTGCTGGGAATTTGTTTAGGCCATCAAGCGATAGCGGTTGCATTTGGTGCGAAAGTAAATCGTGCGCCTGAGTTGTTGCATGGGAAAACTTCGCAACTAACTCATACCGGTGAAGGTGTTTTAAAGGGAATTAAATCTCCTTTTACAGCAACTCGTTATCACTCCTTAGCGATTGAAGATGGAAGTACTCCACCAGAATTAAAAATTACCAGCAGAACTGATACTGGTGTGATCATGTCTGTTTGTCACAACACTTTGCCAATCGAAGGTGTGCAATTTCATCCAGAATCTGTTTTAACTGAAGGTGGTCATCAATTACTTGCAAATTGGTTAACGGTTTGCGGTGATCCAAATGCTACAAAACGTGCAGTGGGATTATCCCCAGTTATTGGCCGTTAGGCGGCGGTGGGGTATACCCCTTTAAGTTATTAATGGTAATTGTTACTGAACTTCCGATACGCGCACTAGTTTGTGCTTCTGGGGCTTGCGCAAGAACTACATTTTCCTCCAGTCCGGTATCTGCCACTTCAACAACATTAGGCATAAACCCTGCCTGAATTAAAATTGTTCGAGCTTGAATTGGAGGAATGCCAACTACGTCAGGGACGGCAACATTTCCACTAGCAATATCTAAAACAACTCCACTCCCAGCATTTACTGCACTTCCTGCTTGAGGCGTGATGCCAACCACTGTTCCGGGAGATTCACTTGAGTCAACGGCATTTGTGCGCGACAAAACCAAACCAAGACTACTTAGTATTAAACGAACATCCTCTAGAGATTTGCCAATTAAATTAGTTGGGATTGAAGTTTTACCGGGCCCATCAGAAATAGTTATGGTTACATCACTATTTGCTTTTGCTTTTGTTCCAGCTACTGGATTTTGTAAAGCAACGCGTCCCTCAGGCACACGTGGATCTGGGGCACGCGCAATAACGACAGTAAATCCGGCAAGCGCTTCACGTGCCTGAACTTCAGTTAAACCAGAAACATCTGCAACTGTGTTTGAAGTTATTGCGCTTCCTCCACGAGAAAGCAACACGCCACCAGAACCAATTGCTATAACAAGTGCGATCGCACCGGCAATAAGTTTGCGCCGATCAATATTTTTATTTACTCGAATCTTTACCCGTTCACCTTTTGAAATTCGGTCAAGGTCAGCCAACATTTCGGCGGCACTTTGGTAACGCGCCAATGGATCTTTGGCCAATGCACCATCGATAATTTGACTCAACCCCGCAGGTAAATCAAGGTTTAACTCATTAACACTTATAGGTTTAGCAGATACATGTTGGTAAGCAATCGCAACTGGAGTATCTCCAGAAAATGGTGCCCGCCCAGTAAGTAATTCATAAAGCAAGCAGCCAACCGAGTAGATATCACTTCGTGAATCGGCTATTTCTCCACGGGCTTGCTCGGGTGATAAATATTGCGCAGTACCTACAACTGTCCAAGCATGTGTAACAGTTGCATTTGCATCATCTAATGCACGAGCAATGCCAAAATCCATTACTTTGACATCACCAGAAGTTGTAATCATGACGTTCGCTGGTTTTACATCACGGTGCACAATTCCATGGCGGTGGGAGTAATCAAGAGCTTCAAGAATTCCATGAATAACTGTGAGGGCACGTTGAACAGGAAGTTTTTCGCCGTCTCGAATTACTTCGCGGATTGTGCGACCTTCTACTTCCTCCATAACGATGTATGGGAGAACTCCTCCATCGATTATCTCTTCACCGGTGTCATAAACAGAGACAATCGATGGGTGGTTAAGACCTGCAGCAGCTTGTGCTTCGCGTCGAAATCGGGTTAAAAATGATGGGTCACGTGCAAGATCACTACGTAAAATTTTGATTGCCACCGGACGTGAAAGTCTGGTGTCTCGCCCTTGATAAACATCAGCCATTCCACCAGTACCAATTAAATCTCCGACTTGATACCGTCCAGCGAGAATTCTGCTCATGCAACCACCGCCGCAGCCCCAAGAATCCCAGTCGTATTTGTCTTTTCGCTTGTTAATTTGGCTAACACCAATGTGATGTTATCGGGGGCTCCTGATTTATATACGGCCGCCTTTAATTTTTCGACTGCAATTTCGGTAAGCCCATCCTCACGCAAAATTTTGCCAATTTCAGATTCGTTTATAACACTAGATAAACCATCAGTACAAAGTAAAAATAAATCATCAGGTTCAACATTAATTAATTGAATAAAAGGTTCAGTTTCGGTATTCCCCATCAACGCTTTTGTGATTAATGATTTTTGGGGGTGAGCGCTTGCTTCTTCTACGCTCAATCTTCCTTGGTCAATTAACTCCTGAACTAAAGTGTGATCTTTTGATAATTGAGTTAATTTGCCATCTCTAAATTGGTAACAACGTGAATCACCGATATGGATGAGTGCAACTTTATCTTCAGTACTAATTAGTGAAGTAAGAGTTGTTCCCATCCCTTTTAATTTTGGGAAATCTTTTATTTTTTTAGCGATCTCACTATTGGCTTTTGCCGTAATTTCAATCACCAAATCATGAACAGATTCTTTGGTGAATTCTTTTTTCTCAGCTTTAGCTAATCTGTTTATGACAATTGCAGAAGCAACTTCGCCGCCAGCGTGACCGCCCAGGCCATCGGCTACCGCAATAATCTGCGAGCCAATCCAAGCCGAGTCCTCATTAATTTCTCGATTTAATCCGCGGTCAGATAGCGCAACGCTTTGAAAATGCACCGCTGACCACCTGCCTTTCAACGCGCAATAAAGATTATGAACTTCATTCTAACCTTGGTTAAGCCGATGGCAGAAGCGGGCGATTTACCCGCCCCTCTGATGGCCCAACTCGCGTAACATCCCTCTTGTGTCGGTTTATTCATATCTTGGGCCAGCAGGAACATTTACCGAAGCTGCCCTGATTCCAATCCTTAAGCCTGGAGATAAATCAGTTCCAGCCGTGAATGTAACCGCGGCTCTTGACGCAGTCCGCTCGGGTACCGCCGACTATGCAATTGTCCCTATTGAAAATTCAGTAGAGGGCGTTGTTGCCCGAACTTTGGATGAGTTAGCAAGCGGTGAACCACTTTTAATTATTGGCGAAAGTATTTTGTCTGTGATTTTTGCGCTGATGGTTAAACCCGGTGTAAAAATTTCAGAAATTAAACGATTAGCCACGCATCCACATGCCGAAGCGCAATGCCGCGAATACATTGCAAAGAATATTCCAGGTGCAGAAGTAATTATGACTGCATCAACTGCTGCCGGCGCTGAAGCGGTAGCAAAGGGCGAAGCGGATGGTGCGCTCGCCGCAGCTGTTGCAGCGAAGAACTTCAATTTAGAGGTAATTGCTGAAGATGTCGGGGATAAGCAAGCAGCGGTAACTCGATTTGTAACGGTATCTCGTCCGGGAAAGATCACAGTCCCAACTGGATCTGATCGAACTTCACTTGTTGTTTTTATTGCTGCGGACCACTCCGGTGCTTTGCTGGAAATTCTTACTGAATTTGCGGTGCGCGGAGTTAATTTAACTTTCATTCAATCACGACCTAATGGAGTTGAATTAGGTCAATATCACTTCATTATTGATGTCGAAGGCCATATTGAAGATGCAAGAGTTGGTGACACTTTAAAAGCGCTATATCGAATCTGTGCGGATGTACGATTCTTGGGATCTTATGCACGCGCAGATAAAGTTCTTTCAACTTTAAATAAAGCAACAGATGATAAAGCATTTGATACAGCAGAAACTTGGTTAAAGCGAATTAGATCTGGAGAGATTAAAAAGTGATTGATATTAAATTACTTCGCGATAATCCAGATTTAATAAGGGCATCTCAACGTGCACGCGGAGAAGATGAGAATTTAGTTGATGCAGCTATTACTGCTGATAATGAACGACGTTCGGCAATCAGTGAATTTGAATCTGCACGAGCACAACAAAACCTTCTATCTAAAAGCGTAGGTGCCGCTAAAGGTGATGAAAAAGCAAAACTACTTGAAAGCTCCAAAGAGTTAGCGGCCACTGTAAAAGCAACAGATGCCAAACGTGCTGAATTAGATGAGCGGGCCCAAAAAATATTTATGGGATTGGCAAACTTGGTTGATCCAAATGCACCAGTTGGCGGCGAAGCAGATTTTGTAGTTTTAGAAGAGATCGGTACTCCGACTAAATTTGATTTTGAACCTAAAGATCATGTCGAACTCGGGAAAATCTTAGGTGCGATTGACACAGAGCGGGGTGCCAAAGTTTCTGGCTCACGTTTTTATTACTTAACTGGCAATGGAGCATTGCTTGAATTCGCATTAATCAACTTTGCTATTGCGACCGCAGTTAAAAATGGTTTTATTCCTGTTATTCCACCAGTTTTGGTGAAACCCCCAGCAATGGAAGGTACTGGCTTCCTTGGCCAGGCTGCTGAAAATGTTTTCCATTTAGAAGAGGATGATTTTTACTTAGTAGGAACAAGTGAAGTTCCACTTGCGGCTTATCACATGGATGAAATCCTAGATAGTGAAAAATTCCCATTGCGGTATGCGGGTTTCTCTTCATGTTTTAGACGAGAAGCTGGAACTTATGGAAAAGATACTCGTGGAATTATTCGCGTACATCAATTCGACAAAGTTGAGATGTTTTCTTTTTGCGATCCAGCAGATGCCTTAGCGGAACACCAAAGATTATTAAATTGGGAGAAAGAGTTTCTTAATGCTCTCGAAATCCCATATCGGGTAATTGATGTTGCTACCGGAGATCTTGGCGCAAGCGCCATACGCAAATTTGATTGCGAAGCCTGGATTCCAACTCAAGGCCAATATCGCGAAGTAACAAGCACCTCTAATTGCACTCAATACCAAGCAAGAAGATTAAATATTCGTTATAAAGATGATGAGGGAACCAAACCCGTAGCCACTCTTAATGGAACTTTATGCGCAATACCGAGAATTATCGTGGCAATTTTGGAAAATCATCAACAAGCAGATGGTTCTGTTCGGATACCAAAAGCATTACTTCCTTATTTAGGGAAAGATCGATTTGAGCCGGTGTGATACGGCCAAAAATTATCGCGACTGATCTAGACGGAACAATTATTCCGTTTGATGGCCACATCTCTAAGCGGACTATTGATGTATTTACAAAAGCAAATGATTTAGGGATTCATATATTTTTTGTTACTGGAAGACCTCCACGTTGGATGAATGAGGTGCGCGAAGCGTTTTCATTTGGTACTGGCGTTTGCGGTAATGGTGCAGTTATTTATGATTTTCATAAAAATGAAATCCTAGAAGAGTGGTTAATTAGTACTGAAAATTTAAATAAGGCAACTCAAGTTTTACGAGCCAGCATTCCATCCGCGGTATTTGCGGTTGAAAATCACGAAGGCTTTTATCGAGAGAAGAATTATTTGGCTAGATGGGATTTAGGAATAGATGATGCCGGTAGTGCGCAGATAGAAGAACATTTTGACCTACCGGCTATGAAGTTTTTAGTTAGAAGTGTTAATCACAAATTATCTTCTGATGAAATGCTAAAGATTGCGGAAAAAGAGTTAAAAGGAATTGCTACAGCAACGCATTCCAATTCAAATGAATCTTTACTGGAAATTTCTGCGATTGGTGTGAGCAAAGGGGAAACACTTGCGAAGTTGGCACAGCGGTTAAATATTTCCGCAGCGGACGTAATTACTTTTGGCGACAATCCAAATGACATTTCCATGCTTGAATGGAGTGGGCGCTCGTATGCAATGGCAACTGCACACTCAGATGCACAAGCTGCTGCCAAATCAATCGCACCAGAGTGCAACGATGATGGCGTTGCTCAAATACTAGAGGAATTAATTTAGAGGGTATGGAAAATAATCGGAGATATTTACGTGGGCAAGCCGCTTGGGGCGGGGCACTTGCGGCCTATCCTGTTTTCGCTATTCCATACTTACTGCGACTTGACGCATCAATTACTTTAATAAGTGTTTATGTTGGATTAACTGCACTAGGTCCACTTGTCTTAGGACCGGCAATTGTTGTGTACTTGCAAGGTTCAGCTCAAAAGAGAGTATGGATGCTAGTTTCAGGTTTTGCTGCGCGGCTTGGATTATTTGTGCCGATGCTCTCACGATTTTTTGGAGAAAATGATGCGGTCTTTGCAACAAGTGCTTTCATAGTTTTTGCAATACCGGCAATAGTTTATGGTGCATTATGGATTCCCATCCCAGGCGTGGCCATCCATCAAGATCAACGCCCTGAGTTAATTAGCTCTAGAATTAGAATTGCAAACTCTGGATTCATGGTGGCAAATATTTTGTTTGGTGCTGGAATGATTTTCCTAACTTTCCCCAATAATTATTATTTTATTTTTATTGCTTCAACTTTTTTTGGACTTTTAGAGATTTACAATGTTTCAAAAATTCGAGTGCCTAAAGCGGATTTATCAAATCAAGGGAAGTTGCGGAGTAAATTAAAGACCCAAAAAATTGGTGAAGAGCGAGATTTCTTACTGTTTATTGGTGTTATTTGTTTGGCGATTGCAGCAATGTCTGTGGCTGGACCTCTCCAAACAGTTTATTTTTTGAAAGAGCTACATTTTTCAGATAGATGGATGGGAGCTTGGGCCATCCTCTTAGCATTTGGCGCTGTTGTTGGGATCTCAATTTGGCAGCGAGTACAAAAAAGATTCGGCAGTTTTCGAATTCTTACTATTACGATCCCATTGGCACCTTTGTACTTTATATTTATGACCATCTTTCCTAACAAATACATGATCCTGTTGGCAGTTTTTTATACTGGAATTATGAACTCGGGTTCTGATTTGGGAATTCAACTAGGACTTTACCGATTAGGTTCTGACAAAAGCCGTGAAGTGCTTATTAATCTTTATGTAGGAATCTCTGCCGGTATTGGCTTTGTGGCTGCATTTTTTATTCCAATTTTCACCGCCCATTTTGCCCTCACCTCTATTTTCATAGCCTCATATGTGCTTAGATTCGGTTTGTCCTTTTTGTTCTACATTCCGAAGATAAATAGGCGTTTAAGTGATGTGCCTAAGGTTTAGAAGGAAGTGATTTAAGTGGGCGAAGGTAAAGCACTTGCTGACCGAGTAGTCATTGTTACTGGCGGAGGCCGCGGCATTGGAAGCGGAATTTCAGAGGTAGTTGCCGGGGCTGGTGCACACGTTGCGATTATTTATCCCGTGGCAAGCGAAGAAGTTCATGCGAAAAGCATGATTACGAAAATTGAAAAAGCTGGCGGAAAAGCAAGCAGTTATTTGTGCGACATCGGATACCGCGAGCAGATTGAAAGCACTGTCGCAAAAATTCATAAAGATTTGGGCCGAATTGATGGGCTCGTTAATAATGCTGGAATCTGTAACTTTGCTTCTTTTTTTGAAATAACACCAGAGAATTGGCAACGTCATCTTGATGTAAATCTTTCTGGGCCGTTCTTCTTATCTCAAGCTGTGGCTCGATTTATGAAAGAAAAAGGTAAAGGCGCAATTGTAAATATCAGCACGGTTTCAGCTTTCCGAGGTGGAAACAAACAGGTTCACTACATTTCAAGTAAGGGTGGGTTAAACGGCTTAACCACATCAATGGCTCATGAAATAAAAGGTTTTGGAATTAGAGTGAATGCAATTTTGTGTGGTGGAGTCGCAACCGATATAAACATAAATCAAAGAGCTGAACAAGAAGCTCGTGATGGAAAACCATATGTTGATCCACCAGGAGTTCGTGGAAGAGGGATTCCAACAGATTTAGGAAATGCAGCACTATTTTTGCTATCTGATGCAAGTGAATGGGTTACCGGCTCATTAGTTGCAGTTGATGGTGGAGCTTTAATCAGTTAATCCAGAAACTCAAAAGATCAATAACGAGGGAGTGAATATGAAAATCGCAGAGGTTAAAGTTTTCTTGACTGGCCCTAGTAAATCTAATCCAGAAAAAGATGCGAAGAACAAAGGTGCTTGGCTGTCTGAAACTGAGATTGCAAACCCAATGTCTATTCATGCCGAATATCGGCCAACTCGTTCACTTTGGATTGGAATGGGTGGTCGCACCATCGTCCAAGTTATTGCAGAAGATGGAACTTATGGACTCGGCGAGAGCGCTGGCGGACGGGCATCAGCTGAAATTATTGCGGGGCATTTAAAGAAATTTTTAGTTGGAAAGAATCCATTTGAAGTTGAAAGACTTTGGGACATTATGTTTCGCGCTTCACTCCCGTACGGTCGCAAGGGTGCGCCAATCATGGCAATCTCTGCAGTTGATTACGCATTATGGGATTTGATTTCTAAAAAGCGTCAAGAACCGCTTTATCAATCACTTGGTGGTTTAGCCAAAGACACCGTTCAAGCATATTTAACCGGAAATGACATCGAGCGAACTAAAGGTCTTGGATTTATGGGACATAAGTTAGCGATGCCATGTGGGCCAGCATCAGGCCGTGAAGGCATGAATCGAAATGTTGCTCTTGTAAAACAAACTCGCGAAAGTATTGGTTGGGATGTTGAATTAATGCTTGATTGTTATATGGCATGGGATGTTGAGTACACCGTAAGAATGGCGCAATTGATTGAGCCTTATCGAGTTAAGTGGATTGAAGAAGTACTCCCACCAGATGATTACAAAGGTTACGGAATTTTGAATAAGAAAATTTCCTCAACTGCAATTGCAACTGGTGAACACGAGTACACCCGTTATGGATTCCAGCAATTACTTGATGCTCGCGGTGCTGAAATTTTGCAACCAGATATCCAATGGTGTGGTGGATTAACTGAAACTAAAAAGATTTGCGCAATGGCTTCTGCTCAAGCGATTCCAGTAATTCCGCACGGTGGTGGATTGCGCCATTGGGACCTTCATCTGATTTTCGCAGAAGTTGGAATCCCATACGCCGAGTACTTCATCTTTGGCGAAAACAATAAGCCAAACCCTGATCCGATCTTCACTGGAACTCATGCACCTATTGATGGTTGGTTCACACCTCCGCCAGGAATCGGTGCAGGTGTTGACTTCACAGATAATGCGCACGACTACCTCTATGAGATAACTGGAGATCTTCCTAAGTAAGATCGAGTTCTAGGTATCCGAACTTTCCGGTAGATTTCATCCCGGAGGGCTCGCATAGCGGCCGAGTGCACCGGTCTTGAAAACCGGCAAACGAAAGTTTCGTGGGTTCAAATCCCACGCCCTCCGCCATTTTTACGCTCAACTGTGGGAAAACTCATACATATATATAGGCCAATTTGGCCTTCTGGTATGGCGCTCATGTGAAGCCTTAGCGGAAAATGATTCCATCAACTTTACTAGTTGGCAGTTAGGTGGAAGTTAATGGCAGGGGTAAGAGCTGAAGGTCGGGCGAGTATTAAAGAACGCACCCTTCGAGTTGATCGTTGGTGGTTGCAACCGGCAATAACTGCTTTTGTTCTCGTTTCTTTTATTATTTATGCAACATTTCGCGCATTTGAAAATGGATATTACTTTGTTGAATCCTCAAATTTAATTTCACCATTTTATTCTCCATGTTTATCTGCCTCTTGTGAACCGGGCGCACAATTATTTGGCGTTGTGGCACCCCAAAGTATTTTAGGATTTGGATTATCACCTGCATTATTAATTTTGATTTTTCCATTAGGTTTTAGATTAACTTGTTATTACTATCGGAAATCTTATTACCGTTCATTTTGGATGTCACCACCTGCATGCGCAGTTGCAGAACCACATAAAAAATATACTGGAGAAACTCGCGCGCCACTAATTTTGCAAAATGGTCACCGTTGGTTCTTCCTTGCCGGGTTAATCTTCAATGTAATTCTTACTTACGATGCATTGATTTCCTTTCGACATGAAGATGGATCATTTGGCATGAGTGTCGGAACTGTAGTTTTATTAACAAATGCAACTTTGTTGTGGCTTTATTCGCTTTCCTGCCACACCTGTCGACATATAATGGGTGGAAGACTCCGCCACTTTTCTAAACATCCATTGCGATATAAAGGCTGGACAATCGTTTCTAAGTTAAACCACCACCATCCAGTTTTTGCATGGATCTCCCTATTCGGAGTGGCACTTACAGATGTATATATACGTTTTGTTGCAACTGGCGCTATTTCTAACTACTACTTCTTTTAGAGAGTTGAGATGACTAATACTGAGATCGAACGCTACTCTTATGATGTAGTTGTAATTGGTGCAGGTGGTGCAGGCCTGCGTGCTGCAGTTGAAGCACGCGAAGCTGGTTTCCGTGTGGCGATTATTTGCAAATCACTTTTTGGCAAAGCCCACACCGTTATGGCAGAGGGTGGAATTGCCGCTGCTATGGGAAATGTTAATAGCAGCGATAATTGGCAAGTACATTTCCGCGACACAATGCGTGGTGGAAAATTCCTAAACAACTGGCGCATGGCGCAATTACACGCTCAAGAAGCACCTGAACGTGTATGGGAACTTGAAATGTGGGGTGCGCTTTTTGACCGCACAAAAGAAGGAAAGATTTCGCAACGAAACTTCGGTGGACACGAATACCCACGTCTTGCACACGTCGGAGATCGCACCGGTCTTGAGCTCATTCGCACAATGCAACAACACATAGTCGCATTACAACAAAAAGATGCGAAAGAGTATGGCGATGCGGAAATTAACTTAAAAGTTTTCGCTGAAGTCACAATTACTGATGTCCTAATCGACAATGGTGTCGCAACTGGTGTTTATGGCTATCGCCGTGAAACCGGTAGTGAAATTCTCTTTGAAGCACCTGCAGTTATTTTGGCAACTGGTGGAATTGGAAAATCATTTAAAGTTACAAGTAACTCTTGGGAAGGTACCGGAGACGGTCACGCCCTTGCACTCCGTGCTGGTGGAAAATTAGTTGACATGGAGTTTGTCCAATTCCATCCAACCGGAATGGTCTGGCCACCTTCTGTTCGTGGAATTTTAGTAACTGAATCAGTTCGCGGTGATGGTGGAATTTTGACCAACTCCGAAGGCAAACGATTTATGTTTGATTACATCCCCGAGATATTTAAAGATAAGTACGCAGACACTATTGAAGAAGCAGATCGTTGGTACAAAGACCAAGAAAACAATCGCCGGCCACCCGAGCTATTGCCACGTGATGAAGTAGCAAGAGCAATTAACTCTGAAGTTAAAGCAGGTCGCGGTTCACCACAAGGTGGCGTTTACCTAGATGTTTCTTCTCGCCTTCCAGCGGAAGAAATTCAACGTAGATTGCCAAGTATGTGGCACCAATTTAAAGAGTTAGCCGATGTGGACATCACCAAAGTTCCTATGGAGGTTGGTCCAACCTGTCACTACGTAATGGGTGGCGTACAAGTAGAGCCTGATACTGCTGCAGCCGTTGGGGTGCCGGGTTTATTTGCAGCTGGTGAAGTTGCTGGTGGAATGCACGGATCAAATCGCCTTGGTGGAAACTCACTTTCAGATTTATTAGTTTTTGGTCGTCGTGCTGGAATTGGTGCGGTTGCGTATCTAAATGATGGAAGCGCCAAACCAAAACTTTCCGATGCAACTATTGCTAAAGCACATGCACGACTAAATGCTCCATTCGACCGTACTGGTGGTGAAAACCCGTACACAATTCATCAGGAGTTACAGCAAACCACAAATGATCTAGTTGGAATCATCCGAATTAAAAGCGAGTTAGAAGCGGCCCTTGTTAAATTACAGGAGTTCCGCACTCGAATTAAAAATGTAACTGTTACCGGCGGTCGTGAATTTAATCCTGGCTTCCACTTGGCATTTGATTTAGAAAATATGTTGATCGTTTCTGAATGTATTGCTCGATCTGGCCTTGCTCGCGAGGAATCACGTGGTGGCCATACCCGAGAAGATTTCCCAAAGATGGATCCAAAGTGGCGACAGATCAATTTAGTTTGCGCCGCTGATGGAGAAGGAACCTCATCTACAGCAAAACCGGCAACAATGATGAGTACAGAGTTGGCCGGCTTATTTGATCCAAACGAACTTGCTAAGTACTTCACCGATGAAGAGTTAGCGTCAGTGAAAGGTGGTTCCAACTGATGGGCCGTCAAGTGAAATTACGGATCTGGCGTGGCAATAAAGAAAATGGCGATTTTCAAAATGTAAATGTTGAAGCCAATGAGGGTGAAGTTGTTCTTGATGTGATTCACCGCATCCAAGCAACCCAGTTGCCAGATTTAGCTGTTCGCTGGAATTGTAAAGCTGGAAAATGTGGCTCTTGTTCAATGGAGATCAACGGTAAGCCACGGCTTGCTTGCATGACCAGAATGAATACTTTTGAAGAGGATGAAACTATTACTGTTACTCCACTTCGCGCTTTCCCGGTAATAAAAGACTTAGTCACGGATGTTTCTTTCAATTATAAAAAAGCGCTTGAAATCCCGGCCTATTCGCCACCCGCAAATCTTGCACCCGGCGAAGCACGCATGCAACAAATCGATGTAGAGCGCAGTCAAGAGTTCCGTAAATGTATTGAATGTTTCCTCTGCCAAGACACGTGTCACGTTATTCGCGACCACGAAGAAAACAAAAAATCATTTGCTGGGCCACGCTTTTTCATTCGGATCGCCGAATTAGATATGCACCCACTAGATACTTTGCGCAATCGCAAGCGAACCGCGCAAGAAGAGCATGGTCTCGGAATGTGTAACATCACTAAATGTTGCACAGAAGTATGCCCAGAACATATCCGGATCACCGATAACGCAATCATTCCGATGAAAGAGCGCGTAGTGGATCAGAAGTACGATCCAATTCGCTGGCTTGGATCAAAAATTAGCAAGCGAGAAGGTATCTCCTAAGATTGAATATCAAAGCGCGCCACCTCGCCTATGTATCAATGGGTGGCGTCGTGGGTTCTCTCTGTCGTTGGGCTATTGCTGAGTTAATTAACTCTGGATTAATCGCTACTTTTATCGTAAACATTTCTGGCGTCGCATTGGCTGGGATTTTCCTTTATCGAGTGCATCTCTCAACAGAACAAAGATTATTTTTAGTGACCGGTTTTTGTGGTGGATTTACAACTTTCAGCGCGCTAGATGTTGGTGCATTAGATGTATCGGTAGCTGCTGCTGGATTTTATGTAACCGCAACAGTTCTAATATCACTAGTGTTATTGCGAATAATTCGTAGACCGGTATCGCATTGAGACTCTTAATGGTCGTACTTGGTGCTGGCTTTGGAGCCCCACTGCGTTATGCGGTGGACCATGCTTTTAGAAGGCGGTTTGAATTCCCTCTTGGAATTTTGATTGTGAATGCAGCCGGCTCTTTTCTGCTTGGGTTAGTGAGTAATTCCACTCCAGAGGTAAGTGCATTACTTGGTTCGGGGTTTTCTGGAGCTTTAACCACTTGGTCTACTTTTGCGATTGATTTAGATGCGCAAAGACACAAACCAAAGCGGTTTCTACTTAATCTATTTGCGAATATAAGTATCGGCTTTATCGCTGCAGCCCTTGGGCAACTCTTCGCTAATTAATTACTTTTGTAACTCTGCAATCCAATTTTCGACCTCAGAAACCGTACGCGGAAGTTTTGCACTTAAGTTTTCTGATCCAGTTGCGGTAACTAAAAGATCATCTTCGATTCTTACACCAATTCCGCGGTATTCAGCCGGGAACAATTGATCATCTGGCTGAATATAAAGACCTGGTTCAACAGTTAAAACCTGGCCAACTTCCAAAACCCCATCAAGATATTGGTCACTGCGAGCTTTGGCACAATCATGAACATCTAGGCCCAACATATGTCCACTAGCGTGCACGCTCCATCTACGGTGCAAACCATTTTCCGGTTTCAATGATTCTGCCGCTGAAATAGTAAGCACCCCTAAATCATGCAATCCTTCAGCAAGAACCTTCATGCAAGCATTATTGATATCGCGATACTGTGCACCAGGTTTTACTGCAGCAATTCCAGCGCTCTGCGCGGCTAAAACCAGTTCATAAATTCTACGTTGTGCCGAATTAAACTTTCCATTTACCGGGATAGTGCGCGTGATATCAGCTGTGTAATGTGACTCAACTTCAACGCCAGCATCAACCAAAATCAAATCCCCAGATTTGACAACTCCATCATTACGAATCCAATGCAGCACACAAGCATGCGCTCCTGATGCAGCGATCGTGTCATAACCAAGTTCATTTCCCTCTACCCGTGCTCGTCCATAAAAGGCGGCGTCGATTACTCGTTCACCGCGCGGATGGTCCACAGCTTGCGGAAGTACTTTGACGATATCAGCGAATCCTTTCATCGTTGCATCTACCGCTTTGCGCATCTCTTTAATTTCAAACCCATCTTTAATTAATCGTAACTCTGATAGCGCAACTAATAATTCATTATCGCGAGCGTGCTCTGTGACATATTGATCAACAATTACATCTTCTCCACGTATTGCAATACTTTCAATTTTTTCATTAAGTAGTAGTTTCAACTCCTTAACATCACAAACTTTGATTCCATAAATTTTCTCAGCGTCAATCACCGAAAGCCGCGGACCAACCCAAAACTCACCATGCCTGCGATCACGATAGAAAGTTTCTTCATTTCGATCATTACGCTGATGGATATAGAGCACCGCTTCATGTCCGCCAGAGATGGGATTCAAAACTAAAACTGATTCCGGAGTGATATCTCCAGCATTCATTCCAGTTAGGTGGACAAATGCTGTAGTCGCTCTGAAGCGGTAATCGCAATCATTGTTGCGGACTTTGAATACTCCAGCCGGGATTACTAATCGCAAACCTGGGAAAGCAGCGCTAAGTTTTTGCCGCCGAATAGCGGCGAAGTCGGCTACCTCAGCTCTCGCGGAATCATTGGATTGGTCAGAACTGGCCCAGCCGGTACGCATGAGTTGGCGGAGTGGCTCTGAAACCGGCAAGTCATAACTGGTCGTTACTGCTTTATCTGCCACATCACACCCCCAGAAATCCTCTGTATTGAACCTAACAGTACGCGCTTTTTAAGAGATTTAGCCTGTGCCCAAAGATTGACTACAGTTTTCCTATGACTCGAATAATCTCTAGCACCAGCCCACAAAAACCATCCGATGTAGTTCTTGAATCTCCGGCAACATCTGCAGAGCAAGTAGCTGAAGCAGTCGTTCGGGCACGCGTTGCCCAAAAGAGTTGGGGCGAAAATGCGATTGCAAGAGCAGCAGCATTACGGGGATGCGCTGAAGGAATGCGGGCACATAGTGCTGAGATGGCTGCGTTGATTACTCGTGAAGTCGGAAAAGCAAGTGCAGAAGCAAAAGGTGAAGTTGCTCGTGCGATTGCAATTTTAGATTACAACGCTCAAGCCGCTCTTGATCCAATTGGAACGGTAATTCCACCGACAACACCTGGTTATTTAATTGCAGTACGTCAGGCTTATGGTGTTGCCGGATTAATCACCCCGTGGAATTTTCCAATTGCGATACCTACTTGGAAAGCTGCACCTGCGCTCGCCGTTGGCAACGCAGTTGTAATGAAACCAAGTGGAATGGCAATCGGTGTTGCAAAATTTATGGAAGAGATTTTCGCTGAGCACCTACCAAAGGATATTTTCCAAGTATTAATTGGTGGCGCAGAGTGCGGGCAAGCGGTAATTGAATTTTCAGATGTAATTTCATTTACCGGTTCTTCAGAAGTCGGCAGTCAGATAGTTGCGCAAGCAGCAAAGCTTGGCAAACCTGTTCAAGCAGAGATGGGTGGACAAAATCCAGCAATTGTTCTCGCTGATGCTGATTTAGCCCTTACAGCCGCACATCTTTCAAATGCATCAATGGCTTTCGCTGGACAAAAATGCACAGCCACAAGTCGAATAATTGTTGTCGGCGATAATGCAAGATATAAAGAAGTTTGTGACGCGCTCGTTGCTGGAGTTGAAAAATTAGCTCCTAACGATCCTGCTACCGAAGGTGTGTTGGTTGGCCCAGTAATTTCAGAGAGCGCCCGTGAGGATGTCGTTAACGCTGCTAAAGGTGCTATCTCACGTGGCGGAAAAGTGTTGTTCGGTGGTTCACCAGTTGATCGCGATGGTTGGTTTTACACCCCTACTTTGATTTGTGATTTAGATGCAAATGATCCGTTAAACCAAGAAGAAACATTTGGTCCAATTGCAGGTGTTATCCGAGCCAAAACAGTCGGAGATGCAATCACTTCTGCAAACGCAGTTCGTTTCGGTTTAACAGGCAGTGTGCATGGTCGTGATTTAGAAGCAACTCTTCGTGTTGCGCAAAACATGCAAACTGGAATGGTAAAGATCAATGCACCTACTGCAGGTCTTGATTTCCATGCACCTGTTGGTGGCACTAAAGATTCCTCATACGGTGAGCGTGAGCAAGGGAAAGAAGGCTTGGCTTTCTATTCATTTATTCGTACGGTTACGATTGGCTCAGGTACTCGCGCATTTGAATAATCTTCAATAATTCAAAGCGAAATCAACAATAGATTAGGAGAGTGCGATGAAAGTAACGGGCTTTGAACTTTTTCATATGGACCCGATGTGGCTTTTCCTAAAGATTGAAACAGATGAAGGCATCACCGGATGGGGAGAACCCATTCTTGAAGGTAAAGCGCACACAGTTGCCGCCGCAGTAGACGA
>Ga0214919_10003877_pt1 | contig 22255 bp, 19 predicted proteins | sample LL1503_MetaG_FD_177994 | JGI IMG/M metagenome (GOLD analysis project Ga0214919, IMG submission 177994) | Freshwater microbial communities from Lake Lanier, Atlanta, Georgia, United States - LL-1503 | ecosystem: Environmental > Aquatic > Freshwater > Lake | place: USA: Georgia | collected... | reverse complement strand
TCGAAGCCCAGGGCGTGGCGCGCAACGCCGAGGGCAAGGTGGTGTTTGTCGAGGGCGCACTGCCCGGTGAGCAGGTACAGGTGCAAGTCGGCCGCAGCAAGGCCGCCTGGGAGCAGGGCACGATGACGGCCATGCGGCGCGAGAGCGCACTTCGGGTTCGGCCTGGCTGCCCTCACTTTGGTTTGCATCCCGGCGCCTGTGGCGGTTGCAAGATGCAGCACCTCGACGCCAGCGCGCAGGTTGCGGTCAAGCAACGTGTGCTCGAGGACAACCTGCAGCATCTGGGCAAGGTCAAGGCCGAGCGCATGCTTCGGCCGATCGAAGGCCCGACCTGGGGATACCGCTACCGGGCCCGCTTGTCGGTGCGGCATGTGGCGAAGAAGGGCACGGTACTGGTCGGGTTTCATGAGCGCAAGAGCCGCTATGTGGCCGACATGCAGGTCTGCCCGGTGTTGCCGGCGCAGGTCAGTGCGATGCTGATGCCGCTGCGCGCACTCATCGGCAGCATGGACCAGCGCGACCGCTTGCCACAGATCGAACTGGCGATGGGCGAGCGGATCGAGGGCCCGGTGATCGCGCTGGTGCTGCGCCATCTCGAGCCCTTGACCTTGGCCGACCAGGATCGTTTGCGCGTGTTCGCCGCCGAGCATCGCGTGCAGTGGTGGTTGCAGCCCAAAGGCCCTGACACGGTAAAACTGCTCGATGCTGGCGGACCGGAACTGGCCTATTCGCTGCCTGAGTTCGGCATCACGATGCCCTTCAATCCGACCGATTTCACGCAGGTCAACCATGCGATCAACACCGTCCTGGTCGGGCGGGCGCTGCGGATGCTGGCGATCTCGCCGCAGGAGCGGGTGATCGACTGGTTCTGCGGTTTGGGTAATTTCACGCTGCCTATTGCCACCCAGGCGCGCGCGGTGCTCGGGGTCGAGGGCAGCGAGACCTTGGTGCAGCGCTCACGCGAGAACGCTCAGCGCAACAGCTTGTCCGGGCGCGCGAGCTTCGAGGCACGTAACCTGTTCGAGTTGAGCGCTGACGACTTGGTTGGTTTCGGGGTTGCCGACAAATGGCTGATCGACCCTCCGCGCGAAGGCGCTTTTGCCCTGGTCAAGGCACTGACTGAGCTGCAGGCGGCGCCGCGCGAGACCTGGCTAGCACCCGCCCGTATCGTTTATGTCAGCTGCAATCCGGCAACGCTGGCGCGCGATGCCGGACTGCTGGTGCACCAAGCCGGCTACCGGTGTGTGGCCGCCGGGGCGGTCAATATGTTTCCCCATACAGCCCATGTGGAGAGCATGGCGGTGTTTGAACTCGGGTGAGTCCCGGTTCGGCTCAGCGCTGCAGCATGCTGCGCAGGCCGCGCAGCGTCAGCAAGCTGCCGGGCAAGCGTTTTTCGCTGAGCACCTCGCTGAGCTTTGCGTTGAGGCGAGGGCTGTGTCGCGCGCGCCAAATGACCAGGCTGACCAACCAGGGCAGGCGATTGAAGCTGCCCGCCTGGCGGTAGGTCTTGAAGCGCGGCAACAGGGCTTGCAAGCTGGCGCGGTAGTCTTGCTGCACAGCTTGGGTGTCGATGTCCCCGGCGTGGGCCAGCAAGGCGTCGGCTGCGGCCATCCCGGTTTCCATCGCTTTGCCTATGCCTTCGCCGGTGAATGAGTAGGTCGCTCCAGCGGCCTCGCCGGTGACCAGTAGGCCAGGCCGCGACCAGTCGGCGCCGGTCAAGTCGCAGCGCAGCGGCGCGCCTTTGAGGGCGCCCAACTGTTCCCCCTCGCGCATCAGCCTGGCCGCCAACGGGTCTATGCGCAGGAAGGCGTCAAACATCTCGCGCAGATTGGGTCCTTGGCGACGCCAAGGCAAGAATCTCGGCGGCTGCTCCCGGCCGTCGAGTTTGCCGACGCCTATGTTGAAGACCCCGTCCGGCCCCGGGAATATCCAGCCATAACCACCGGCAAGCTGGCGATGCCAGACGAAACGCATCTCGGCCAGTTCGGTGGTCATTCCGGCGTGATGGACATGGGTGCGCAGTGCCATGCCGCTGGGACTGCGCCTTTGACACAGGTCGGCTGCCAGCATCGCGCTCGGCAGCGCGCCGGTGGCCAGCACCACCCAGGCCGCACTGATCTCGCGCGTCAGCAGGCCGTCGGTCAGCGTGGCCCCGCGCACTCGCCCGTCCGCATCCATCAGCGGTGCGACGAATCGGACTGGGGCGGCCATCGTCGCGCCGGCCTGCAGCGCCGCGCGGCACAACAAGGCGTCGAGGACGCGGCGCGGCAGCACGGCGAGTTCTCCTTCGACATCGACAAAGCTGCCGCTCGGCGCCACGCAGCGCGCCGCAGCGACAGGTCGTGCCAGTCCCATGACCTCAGCGTGCACGCCCAGGCGGCGCAGTGCGTCGTGGGCGTCTGGCACCAGGCCGTCGCCGCAAACCTTGTCGCGTGGGAAGCGCTGGGCCTCCACCATCACGACCTGTCGGCCAGCCTGCGCCAGTAGCTTGGCGCAGGCACTGCCTGCGGGGCCTGCGCCGACCACCAGCACATCGCAACTATCAGCCAGAGACGACAGCGGCTGGTTCCAGTCTGTGCTGTGCATCTTGAGTCATTCCTGGGGGCGGTAAGCAGTCTTGCATCGTGCAAGAGGCGCGCATCGGCCATGAAACAGGGGCTCCGAAGAGCCCCTGTGAAAAATTTCACTGTCACTGGGCGACCGGGTTGCGGGTCGCCTAGCTCAGCGGAACCGAGCGCCGCAAGTCACGGTGCCGGGCTGCTGTCAGTCTTTCTCGCCGCCAACGATGCCCAGGATCATCAACAGGCTCTGGAACACGTTGTAGATGTCGAGGTAGATCGCCAGCGTGGCGCTGATGTAGTTGGTTTCACCGCCGTCAATCACGCGCTTGATGTCGAACAGCATGAAGCCCGAGAAGATCACGATCGCCAGCACCGACAGCGTCATCATCAGCGCGCTCGATTGCATGAAGATGTTGACGATGCCGGCCACCAGCAGGATCAGCGCGCCGATGAACAGGAACTTGCCCATGCCCGACAGGTCGCGCTTGATCACGGTGGCGAGCGTGGCCATGCCGAAGAACACCACCGCAGTGCCGCCAAAAGCCGTCATGATCAGGGACGAGCCATTTTTGAAACCCAGGATCATCGCCAGCAGTCGCGCAAGCATCAGCCCCATGAAGAAGGTGAAGCCGAGCAGCACGTAGACGCCGGTGGAGGTCTCCTTGGTCTTTTCGATCGCATACATGAAGCCGAAAGCGCCGGCCAGGAAGAGGATCGTGCTCAGACCGTTCCCCATCGCTGCCGTGATGCCTGTGGCCACGCCCACCCAAGCGCCCAGCACCGTGGGCACCATCGACAGCGCGAGCAACCAATAGGTGTTGCGCAGCACGCGGTTTCGGTCTGCGACCAAAGAACCTGAACCGCCGAAGCCGGACAAGGTTTGCATGCGTTGTTCGTTCATGTGAACTCCAAGTTGGTATGTCGTTGAAGCGGTCGGACCCGCCAAATCCATTGTAAGTTCCGTGGGTCTGCACTGCGCGATGCGCTGGCAATCGCGTTGCCAACCTGAGGCACACTTCGCAACTCTATTATTCCGGATATCTCTATGTACACCAAATCCGTGTTGACCCTGGGTGATGTGCGGGCCATGGCCCAGGCGGCGGAGGCCGAGGCCGCCGCGAACCATTGGGTGGTGACAATCGCCATCGTCGACGATGGCGGCCACTTGTTGTGGCTGCAGCGCGGCGACGGTGCTGCGCCGATCTCGTCGCTGATCGCTCCGGCCAAGGCCCGAACGGCGGCGCTGGGGCGTCGCGAGTCCAAGGTTTACGAAGATGCCATCAACCAGGGACGCTATTCATTCCTGAGCGCGCCCACGCTCGAGGGCATGCTCGAAGGTGGCGTGCCGGTGATGGTCGACGGCCATTGCGTTGGCGCCGTCGGCGTGTCGGGCGTCAAGTCCAATGAAGATGCGCAGATCGCCCGAGCCGGCATCGCCGCTCTGGGCTGAATCGGTGCCTTCGTTTTAGCGCCTGCGCAGGCCCGAACCCTGGGATGCGAGGGGCGAGCCTCCAGACCCAAGGGCAAACCCGAAGGCTATAATCGGAGGGTTTACCTGCCACCACCGCAGCCTCGGCAAAACTCCGAAGAAGTTTCCCCAACGGGGCTTCCTGCCCACGACACTGTGGCCTAAGAGACGCCGGGCTCGCGCGAATTCCGGAGCCTTCCTCTTGCTGCCAGTCCTGCCCACCGCTGTCCTCGCCCTTGCAGATGGCACGGTCTTTCAAGGCCGTTCCATTGGCGCCGACGGGGTCACCGTTGGCGAGCTTGTGTTCAACACATCGCTCACCGGATACCAGGAAATTCTGACCGATCCGAGTTACTGCCGGCAGATCGTCACGCTGACTTATCCGCACATCGGCAGCTACGGCGTCAACGCCGAGGACGTCGAAGCCTCCAAGGTCTATGCCTCCGGCTTGATCATCAAGGACTTGCCTCTGCGCATGTCCAATTTTCGCGCGAACATGGCGCTCGACACCTACTTGCAGCGCGAGGGTACGGTGGCGATCGCCAACATCGACACCCGCCGCCTGACCCGGGTGCTTCGAAGTACCGGTGCCCAAAACGGCTGTATCGTCACGTTTGCAGCGGGGCTGGTGGCGACGCCAGCCGACATCGAGCGCGCTGTTGCGCGGGCCAGATCGGCGCCCAGCATGGCAGGCCAGGATTTGGCTTGTGTGGTGTCTTCGGCCGCCCCCTACGACTGGACCGAGACGGAATGGCAGCTGGGTCAGGGTTATGGCCAATTGCGGGCGCCGAGATTTCATGTGCTGGCATATGACTTCGGTGTCAAGCGCAACATCCTGCGCATGCTGGCCAGCCGCGGCTGTCGCGTGACCGTGGTGCCGGCGCGCACCACAGCGGCCGAGGCCTTGACGCATCGGCCGGACGGCGTATTCCTGAGCAATGGCCCCGGGGACCCCGAGCCCTGCGACTATGCGATCGATGCCACCCGCCGCTTGATCGACACCGGCATTCCCACCTTCGGCATCTGCCTGGGCCACCAGATCATGGCACTGGCCTCAGGCGCCAAGACCTTCAAGATGAAGTTTGGCCACCACGGCGCCAACCACCCGGTCAAGGATCTCGATTCCGGACGGGTCTCGATCACCAGCCAGAACCATGGTTTTGCGGTGGACGAAAAAACCCTGCCTGCCAATCTGCGCCCGACCCATGTCAGCTTGTTCGATGGCACGCTACAGGGCTTGGCCCGCACTGACCGGCCGGCGTTTTGCTTCCAGGGGCATCCCGAGGCTTCGCCCGGACCGCATGACATCAACTACTTGTTTGACCGTTTCACAACGCTGATGGCGGAGAAGAAAAATGCCTAAGCGTACCGACCTCCAGACCATCCTCATCATCGGCGCCGGCCCGATCATCATCGGCCAAGCCTGCGAGTTCGATTACTCCGGAGCCCAGGCTTGCAAAGCGCTGCGCCAGGAAGGCTACAAGGTCGTGCTGGTCAACAGCAATCCGGCGACCATCATGACCGACCCCGACACGGCCGACGTGACCTACATTGAGCCCATCACCTGGCAGGTGGTCGAGAAAATCATCGCCAAGGAGCGCACCGCTCACCCCGACCAGACCATGGCCTTGCTGCCGACGATGGGTGGCCAGACTGCGCTGAACTGCGCGCTCGACCTGCACAAGCACGGCGTGCTTTCGAAATGGGGCGTCGAGATGATCGGCGCCAACGAGCGTGCGATCGAGAAGGCCGAGGACAGGCTGAAGTTCAAGGACGCGATGACCTCCATCGGCCTGGGCTCAGCGCGCAGCGGCATCGCCCACACGATCGAAGAAGCCTGGATCGTGCAGAAACGCATCACGGCCGAGATCGGCGCGAACGCCACAAGTTCGGGCTTTCCAATGGTGATCCGGCCCAGCTTCACGCTCGGCGGCACCGGCGGTGGCATCGCCTACAACCCGGAGGAGTTCGAGGAGATCTGCAAGCGCGGTATCGACCTGTCGCCGACCAACGAGTTGCTGATCGAGGAAAGCCTGATCGGCTGGAAAGAATACGAGATGGAGGTGGTGCGCGACAAGGCGGACAACTGCATCATCGTGTGTGCGATCGAAAACCTGGACCCGATGGGCATCCACACCGGTGATTCGATCACCGTGGCACCGGCCCAGACCCTGACCGACAAGGAATACCAGCTGCTGCGCAACGCCTCGATCGCGATCCTGCGCGAGATCGGCGTCGACACCGGCGGCAGCAACGTGCAGTTCTCGATCAACCCGGTCGACGGCCGGATGGTGGTGATCGAGATGAACCCGCGCGTCTCGCGCTCCTCGGCACTGGCCTCCAAGGCCACCGGTTTCCCGATCGCCAAGATCGCCGCCAAGCTGGCGGTGGGCTACACGCTGGACGAGCTGCGCAACGACATCACCGGCGGCGCGACGCCGGCCAGTTTCGAGCCCAGCATCGACTATGTCGTCACCAAGATCCCGCGCTTTGCCTTCGAGAAGTTCCCGGCCGCCGACGCGCGTCTGACCACCCAGATGAAATCGGTGGGCGAGGTGATGGCGATGGGCCGCACCTTCCAGGAGAGCTTCCAGAAGGCGCTGCGCGGGCTGGAGACCGGCATCGACGGCCTGACCGAGCGCACCGGCTGCCGCGCCAGCGACCGCGACGAGATCGTCGAGGCGATCGGCAACGCCGGCCCCGAGCGGATCCTGTTCGTCGCCGATGCCTTCCGCATCGGCATGTCGCTGGACGAGATCTTCGACGAGACCGCGATCGACCCCTGGTTCCTGGCCCAGATCGAGGATCTGGTCGCGACCGAGGCCAAGCTCAAGGCCCGCAGGCTGGACAGCCTGTCGGCGGCCGAGCTTCGCTTCGTCAAACAAAAGGGCTTCTCCGACAAGCGGCTCGGCAAGCTGATGGCCAGCAACCAGCATGAGGTTCGACGCGCCCGCCATGCCTTGGGCGTGCGGCCGGTCTACAAGCGGGTCGACACCTGCGCGGCCGAGTTCGCCACCCAGACCGCCTACCTCTACTCCTGCTACGAGACGGTGGACGGTGAGTGCGAGGCCGATCCGACCCAGAACCGGAAGATCATCGTGCTCGGCGGCGGGCCCAACCGCATCGGCCAAGGCATCGAGTTCGACTACTGCTGCGTGCACGCGGCGATGGCGCTGCGGGAAGACGGCTACGAGACCATCATGGTCAACTGCAACCCCGAGACCGTCTCGACCGACTACGACACCAGCGACCGGTTGTACTTTGAGCCGGTGACGCTGGAGGATGTGCTGGAGATTGTCGACAAGGAACGCCCCGTCGGCGTGATCGTGCAGTACGGCGGCCAGACGCCCTTGAAGCTTGCGCTTGAGTTGGAAGCCAACGGCGTTCCCATCATCGGCACCTCGCCCGATTCGATAGATATCGCGGAGGACCGAGAGCGTTTCCAGAAGTTGTTGCATCAACTTGGCCTGAAACAGCCGCCGAACCGCATCGCGCGCACCGAGGAGTCGGCCATTGCACTGGCGCATGAGATCGGCTATCCGTTGGTGGTGCGCCCGAGCTACGTGCTGGGCGGCCGGGCGATGGAGATCGTGCACGGCGACAAGGACCTGGAGCGCTACATGCGCGAGGCGATGCGCGTCAGCGATAAGTCGCCGGTGCTGCTGGACCGTTTTCTCGACGATGCGATCGAGGTCGACGTCGACTGCATCAGTGACGGCACACAGGTGATGATCGGCGGCATCATGGAGCACATCGAACAAGCAGGGGTCCACTCCGGCGACTCGGCCTGCTCGTTGCCACCCTACACCTTGCCCAAAGCCTTGCAGGACGAGTTGCGGCGGCAGACCACCGTGATGGCATTGGCACTGAAAGTGGTCGGGCTGATGAATGTGCAGTTCGCGATCCAGGGCGATGTGGGTGCAGCCGACGGCGCCGCCGAGAACGCCGTGGTCTTTGTGCTCGAGGTCAATCCTCGGGCGTCGCGAACCGTGCCCTATGTGTCGAAGGCAACCGGCCAGCAACTCGCCAAGATCGCCGCGCGTTGCATGGCGGGCCAAAAGCTGGCGGACCAGACCGGGCCGGGGGGCGTGCCGCCGCATGAGGTGATCCCGCCTTATTTCAGCGTCAAGGAAGCGGTGTTCCCGTTCAACAAGTTCCCTGGCGTCGATCCCATCCTCGGGCCTGAGATGCGCTCGACCGGTGAGGTGATGGGCGTGGGCAAGACCTTCGGCGAGGCGATGCTCAAGAGCCAGCTCGGTGCTGGCTCGCGACTGCCCACGAAAGGTCGCGTTGTGATCTCGGTCAAGAACGGTGACAAGGTTCGGGCTGTCAGCGTCGCGCGCGATCTGGTCGCTCTGGGCTTTGCGGTGGTGGCGACCAAAGGCACGGCAGCGGCCATCTCGGCGGCCGGTGTGCCGGTCAAGGTTGTCAACAAGGTCATGGATGGCAGACCCCATATCGCCGACATGGTCAAGGGCGGTGAGATTCAACTGGTTTTCACCACTGTTGACGAAACCCGTACCGCGATCGCCGATTCGCGTTACATCCGAACCGCCGCACTGGCCAATCGGGTGTCCTACTACACGACGATGGCTGGTTGCGAGGCGGCGACAGAGGCGATGAAACATCAAGCCGGCCTGAGTGTGCGAAGTCTGCAGGAACTGCACGTCGAGTTGCACTAAACTCCGGCCTTACTGTTTTCGCCGTTCCGCCGCCTTTGCGTCCGTTCACCGGGCGCCTAGCGCGGCGGATTTGTTTTTGTCCGTCCTCACCTTGCTTCAGGAGGCCCGCATGGCCACCATCCCCGTCACCAAGCGCGGTGTCGAACTGCTCAGAGCCGAGCTGCACCAGCTCAAGACCGTCGAACGCCACGCCGTGATTCGAGCGATCTCTGAAGCGCGGGCTCAGGGTGACCTGTCCGAGAACGCCGAGTACGAGGCCGCCAAGGACAAGCAGGGTTTCATCGAAGGCCGCATTCTCGAGATCGACAGCAAGCTCGCTGCCGCGCAAGTGATCGACCCGGCGACGCTGGATGCTGGCGGTCGGGTGGTGTTTGGCGCCACCGTCGACTTGGAAGAAGAAGCCAGCGGCCAGGAAGTCACTTACCAGATCGTCGGCGACGACGAAGCAGATTTGAAAATGGGTTTGATCTCGATCAGCTCACCGATCGCGCGTTCGATGATCGGCAAGGAGGCCGGCGATGTGGCCGAGGTCCGTGCGCCCGGTGGCCTCAAACGCTACGAAATCGTGGAAGTTCGTTACCTTTGAAGACGCTGGAGCGGCTGCGTCGCTTGCTGCCGGCTTGCTGGGCTGGCGCGCTGTTGTGTCTGGCATTGATCGCCGCGCCAGCGATCTTTGCCTTGCTGGAACGTGCCGACGCCGGACGCGTGGTGGGCCGAATCTTCCTGCAGGAAGCTTGGCTGAGCTTGGTGCTCGGCTTGGTGCTGCTTGTACTTGAGCGCGTTCGCGCCAGGCGAGGACTGAACCCGGTCCTGAGCGCTGAAATATTGCTGACCCTGGGCACCGTGTTCTGCACTCTGGCAGGATACTTTGCTGTCCAGTCCTTGATGACTGCCGCCAAGGCAGGGCAGTCTGCGCTGAGCTTTGGGCAACTACACGCCATCAGCGCGGCTTTCTTTGGCGCGAAGATATTGCTGCTGGGGGCATTGGCGTGGCGTGGCGCAGGGCCACACCGCTGAAGGGCGGCTCAGTCCTGCGCCTTCTTCTTGACGCTGGTCACCCGAGTCTTGACGCGCTTGATCTCGCCACCAGCCGTGACGCGCTGGTTGCCGAACACCGTGACTTTCTTGATCTGGGCCCGGTGGTTGCCACTCTTGGAGAACTTCAAGATCTTGACCACTCTAGGCGCCGCCATCCCACCTTCCTTGAGGGTCTTTTCCTTCTCGGGCATCGGCCGCCACAGCACCAGCAGCTTGCCGATGTGCTGCACGGGTGCGGCATCGAGCTTGTCGGCCATTGCGGCCAAGGCGGCTTCACGGTCTGGGCGCGAGTCGGAAAACATCCGCACCTTGATCAGCCCATGGGCTTTGAGCCCGGCATCGGCCTCTCTGTAGATGGCATCGGTCAGTCCTTCGGTGCCGATCAGCACGACGGGGTCCAGATGATGGGCTTCGCCACGTTTTTCTTTGCGTTGGGCAGGCGTCAATTGAATGGCAGACATGGCCGTATTATCGTCCCGTCATGAAAATCAAGTCCAAAAGCAAGAAGATCAACAAAGCTTGGCTCAATGACCACATCAATGACACCTATGTCAAGCTGGCCAAGATCGACGGCTATCGAGCCCGTGCTGCGTACAAGCTGAAGGAAATCGATGAAGCGATGGGTCTGATTCGCCCGGGTCAGGTGGTGGTCGACTTGGGTTCGGCGCCAGGCGCGTGGAGCCAATACCTGCGCCGTCGCTTTGCACCCAAAGCGGCCGGCGTTGGTGGCGCGGCAGTGGGCGAGTTGCTGGGGACCATCATCGCGCTGGACATCCTGCCAATGGAGCCCATCGAGGGCGTGCAATTCATCCAGGGCGATTTCCGTGAAGTTTCGGTGCTGGCGCAGTTGCACGAGTTGGTGGCCGGTCGATTGGTCGATGTGGTGGTGTCCGACTTGGCGCCCAATCTCACAGGCATCGAATCGGCCGACGCCGCTCGGATCGAGCACCTGATCGAGTTGGCATTGGACTTCGCCCAGAGTCACCTCAAGCCGGGCGGCGCTTTGGTCGCCAAGGTCTTCCACAGCGGCGCCTACAGCCAACTGGTGGAGAGTTTCAAGCAGCAGTTTCGGGTTGTCAAAGCGATCAAGCCCAAGGCCTCGCGCGACAAGTCAGCTGAGACCTATCTGATCGGACTTGGTCTGAAAGCGGGTTGAAGGTGATGCCTGAATCTGGTTTTGCGTTGAATCGAATCGAACTGGATTCACCCTGCTGGAGGCCGTGTGTAATGCCGACTCTCGGGCCTTGACTCGTTTAGAATCGTCCCTATCTGGAGTTGGGCTGGGTGGATGCAGGGTGTGAACGTGCCGTTGGGTAGCGTGCGCCGCCACCGGTTGTCCGATTTGGCTTAAGGAGCGGCAGTGAATAATCAATGGTTCTCGAAGGTCGCTGTCTGGCTCGTGATCGCACTCGTGCTGTTCACGGTGTTCAAGCAGTTCGACCGCGGGGTGTCGGCCGGCACAGTGATCGGTTATTCCGAGTTCCTGGACGAGGTGGCGGCCAAGCGCATCAAGTCGGTGGTGTTGCAAGAGGGTGGCGGCGGCACCGAAATCTTGGCGGTCACCAATGACGACAAGCGCATTCGGTCTACGGCGACTTTTCTGGATCGCGGCTTGGTCGGCGATTTGCGCAACAACGGCGTGAAGTTCGACGTCAAGCCCCGCGAAGAGCCTTCGCTGCTGGTCAGCTTGTTGGTCAGTTGGGGCCCGATGCTGCTGTTGATTGGCGTCTGGGTGTACTTCATGCGCCAGATGCAAGGTGGTGGCAAGGGTGGAGCTTTCAGCTTCGGCAAGAGCAAGGCGCGCATGCTCGATGAGGCCAACAACACGACCAGCTTTGCCGATGTCGCGGGTTGCGACGAGGCCAAGGAGGAAGTCAAGGAGTTGGTCGACTTCCTGAAAGACCCGCAGAAGTTCCAGAAACTCGGTGGCCGGATCCCTCGCGGCGTGTTGCTGGTCGGCCCGCCTGGAACCGGCAAGACCTTGCTGGCCAAAGCCATCGCCGGCGAGGCCAAGGTGCCGTTCTTCTCGATCTCGGGTTCGGACTTCGTCGAGATGTTTGTCGGCGTGGGCGCGGCACGGGTGCGCGACATGTTCGAGCAGGCCAAGAAGAGCGCGCCCTGCATCATCTTCATCGACGAAATCGACGCCGTCGGCCGTCATCGCGGTGCCGGCCTGGGTGGTGGCAACGATGAGCGCGAGCAGACGCTCAATCAGATGCTGGTCGAGATGGACGGTTTCGAGACCAATCTCGGCGTGATCGTGATGGCGGCGACGAACCGCCCCGACATTCTTGATCCGGCCTTGTTGCGTCCGGGCCGCTTTGACCGTCAGGTCTACGTCACGCTGCCCGATGTGAGAGGCCGTGAGCAGATTCTCAACGTGCACATGCGCAAGGTTCCTATTGGGCAAGACATCCGCGCCGACATCTTGGCACGCGGTACACCGGGTTTCTCAGGTGCCGATCTGGCCAATTTGATCAACGAAGCGGCGCTGTTCGCCGCGCGCCGCAATGGGCGCGTGGTCGAGATGGTCGATTTCGAGAAGGCCAAGGACAAGATCATGATGGGCCCCGAGCGCAAGAGCATGGTGATGCCCGAGGAAGAGCGCCGCAACACTGCTTACCACGAGGCTGGCCATGCGCTGGTCGCGCGCCTGATGCCCAAGACCGATCCGGTGCACAAGGTCACGGTGATCCCGCGTGGCCGGGCGTTGGGCGTGACGATGCAGTTGCCCGAGACCGACCGCTACAGCCTCGACAAGGAGCGCATGCTCTCGACCATCTCGGTGCTGTTTGGTGGTCGGATCGCCGAGGAGGTGTTCATGCACCAGATGACCACTGGCGCGTCGAATGACTTCGAGCGCGCCACGGCGATTGCCCGCGACATGGTCACCCGCTACGGCATGTCCGATGAGTTGGGTCCGATGGTCTACGCCGAAAACGAGGGAGAAGTCTTCCTCGGCCGTTCGGTGACCAAGACCACCACGATGTCCGAGGAGACGATGCGCAAGGTTGATCTGGTGATCCGCCGAATCATCGACGAGCAGTACAAGATTGCGCGTCAACACATCGAAGACAACCAGGACAAGATGCACTCCTTGGCCAAGGCTTTGCTTGAATGGGAGACCATCGACGCCGAGCAGATCGAGGACATCATGACCGGCAAGCAACCTCGCCCGCCCAAGGATTGGGTGCCGAATGAGCGTACTCGCAATTCGGGTTCAGGCCCGGCCGGCGGCAGTGGGCCGGTGAGCACCGACAGTGCGCCGGCAACGGTGGCTTGACGGTATCTGTATCAGTGCTTGTTGATCGGAAACAGGGCCTTCGGGCCCTTTTCTTATGTTTGATGTGATGCATTGGCAGACCAATCGCTTTGTGATCCGGCTGGATCGTCCGCAGGTGATGGGCATCGTCAACGCGACGCCTGACTCCTTCTTTGATGGCGGGCATCATGCACACGCCAGCGCGGCGATGGCTTACTGCGAGCAATTGCTGCAAGAGGGCGCTGACATTTTGGACATTGGCGGTGAGTCGACCCGTCCCGGTGCACAGCAGCCTGGTCTCGAAGAGGAATTGGCGCGGGTGTTGCCTGTGTTGCGCCATGCGGTGCGCCTGGGTGTGCCGGTGTCGGTCGACACCAGTCGGCCCGAGGTGATTCGGGCCGCGTTGGACCTGGGGGTGGACATCATCAACGATGTTCGCGCGCTGGCGCGGCCGGATGCATTGGCCACCGTCGCAGCCCATCCGCGCTGCGGCGTCTGCCTGATGCACATGCAAGGTGAGCCGGGTGCGATGCAGCAGTCACCGGTCTACGCCGTCGATGTCGTGGCAGAAGTGACCGCTTGGCTGCGCCTGCGCGTCGCGCAGGTGCAGGACGCTGGTGTGGCATTGGACCGGATTGCGATCGACCCCGGGATCGGCTTTGGCAAGACCGCCGAACACAATTGGACCTTGCTGCAGCGCCAGGAAGAATTGCTGGCGCTGGGCCGGCCGATGCTGCTGGGTTGGTCGCGCAAGTCGACATTGGGCGCGCTCACTGACCGGCCGGTAGACCAGCGCCTCGTGGCGAGCGTGGTCGCAGCGCTGGCCAGCGTGCAGCGCGGTGCGCAGGTGGTGCGGGTGCACGATGTGGCGGCCACCGTCGATGCGCTCAAGGTTTGGCGCGCGGCAGGCTTGCTGCCTCGATGATGGGTTGTGACGATGACCAAGTCCAAGAAAGAACACCAGATGAAAAGACAATTTTTCGGCACTGACGGCATTCGAGGTACCGTTGGCCAATCACCGATCACCCCTGATTTCATGCTTCGCTTGGGCCATGCCGTAGGCCGCGTTCTGCGCCGCAGCAACGCTCGACCCACGGTGCTGATCGGCAAGGACACGCGTATCTCGGGATACATGATCGAGTCCGCGCTGGAGGCCGGGCTGGCCTCTGCCGGGGTCGACACTGTGCTGACGGGACCGTTGCCGACGCCTGGCGTGGCTTACTTGACCCGTGCATTGCGGCTCGACCTGGGGTTGGTGATCAGCGCCTCGCACAATGCCTACCCTGACAACGGCGTCAAGTTTTTCTCCGCCAAAGGCGAAAAGCTGTCGGACGAGTGGGAAATGGCGGTGGAAGCCGCTCTCGAAGAACCACCGCAGTGGGTGGATTCGGCCACGCTGGGCAAGGCCAAGAGGCTCGACGACGCTCGCGGTCGATACATCGAGTTCTGTAAGAGCACGGTCGACAAGGACTTGTCACTGCGCGGGCTGAAGGTGGTGATCGATGCTGCGCACGGTGCGGCGTATCAAGTCGCTCCTGAAGTCTTTCACGAGCTTGGCGCCGAGGTGATTTCGATTGGTTGCCAACCCGATGGTGTAAATATCAATGCGGGGTTCGGGGCCACCTCACCGCAGGCGCTGGTTGCGACAGTCGCTGCGCATGGCGCTGACTATGGCGTGGCCCTAGACGGCGACGCCGACCGCCTGCAATTGGTGGACTGCAACGGCCGCTTGTTCAACGGAGATGAACTGCTCTACGCGATGGTGATGGACAGATTGGCGCAAGGCCAGTCGGTGCCCGGTGCGGTCGGTACGCTGATGACCAATATGGCGGTCGAGATCGCGCTCAAGGACGGCGGTATCGAATTGGTGCGCGCCAAGGTCGGCGACCGCTATGTGCTGGAGGAAATGGCGGCGCGCGGCTGGCTGCTGGGTGGCGAGGGCTCGGGCCATTTGCTGGCGCTTGACAAACACACCACCGGCGACGGCATCGTCAGCGCCTTGCAGGTGCTTCAGGCGGCACAGCGGGCAAGGGCCTCGCTGGCTGACTTGTTGGCCGGCGTCACCTTGTTCCCGCAGACCTTGCTCAATGTCCGCTTGTCGAGTCTGGCCCATTGGCAGACCAACACCGCGCTCGCAGCGGAGACCTTGGCGGTCGAAGGCGAGTTGGCTGGCCTGGGACGGGTGCTGATCCGAGCCTCGGGTACCGAGCCTGTGTTGCGGGTGATGGTCGAGGCACGCGACGCAGGCCAAGGGCTGCGATGGGCCCAGCGCCTGGCCGCGGCAGCCCAAGCCTGACCGTGGGCTGCCGGTTTGTGTTCAGGTCTGGCGAAATGTGACAGCCAGCCCTCGCTGATATGACGATTCAGTGACGTCAATTCGAAATATGACAGCCCGTCATGCTGCTGTCACAAGGACTGCCTAGAGTCCGGACTTGGCGTATGGCGTGCCAACTCCTTGAAACTGAAAGGCTTTGCAAATGAATTCAATGTTGCTCCGTGCTGCCCTGGCCTCAGTGGCCCTGATCCCGGTCTTCGCATCGGCCCAGGACGTCACAGGCGCAGGCGCCTCCTTCCCGGCTCCGATTTATTCCAAGTGGGCTGACGCCTACAACAAGGCCACCGGTGCGCGTATCAACTACCAGTCTGTCGGCTCGGGCGCTGGCATCAAGCAGATCAAGTCCAAGACGGTCGATTTTGGCGCTTCCGACATGCCTTTGACCGACGAAGAACTGGCCAAGGACGGCATGATCCAGTTCCCCACCGTGATCGGCGGCGTCGTGCCGGTGGTCAACATCGTCGGCATCAAACCCGGCCAGATCAAGCTGACCGGCGCCGTGCTGGGCGACATCTACCTGGGCAAGATCACGAAGTGGAACGACGCCGCGCTGACGGCATTGAACGCTGGCGTGCCGCTGCCGGCGACCGACATCGCGGTGGTCCGCCGCGCCGATGGCTCAGGCACCAGCTTCATCTTCACCAACTACTTGTCCAAGGTCAATGCTGAGTGGAAGACCAAGGTCGGCGAGGGCACGGCAGTGAATTGGCCGGTCGGTGCCGGCGGCAAGGGCAACGAGGGCGTGTCAGCCTTTGTGCAGCGTCTGCCCAATTCGATTGGTTACGTCGAGTACGCTTACGCCAAGCAGAACAAGATGTCGCATGTGCAGTTGAAGAACCAGGCCGGCCAGTATGTCGAGCCCGATGACCTCAACTTCAAGGCAGCGGCAGCCGGCGCCGACTGGAGCAAGACCTTCTACCAGGTGTTGACCGAGCAGCCCGGCAAGGAATCCTGGCCCCTCACTGGCGCCACCTTTATCCTGATGCACAAGGCGCAGGACAAGCCGGCGAACGCCAGCAACGCGCTGAAGTTCTTCGACTGGGCATATGCCAGCGGCGACAAGCTGGCCTCGGACCTGGAGTATGTGCCGCTGCCCGATTCGGTCAAGGCCTTGTCGCGCAAGCTCTGGATGGACAATCTGAAGGACAGTGCCGGCAAGGCCATCGCCTACAAGTGATCCGGTGCGAGCGGGGTCGTATCCGCCCGCGTTTCGTTTCCAGCTCAGTGGAGGCCCTGTGGCCGCAACACTTCCTGCCAGTTCCTATTCGTCGTCAGAGCGTGCAGCGCCACATCGGCAACCGCCTGAGCGGCGTCGCATCGCGCCCTGGGCCGACCCGCTGTTCTCGATGCTGGCGCAAGGTGCAGCTTGGTTGACGCTGTCGCTGCTGGTGGGCATCATCATCTCGCTGCTGATCGGCGCGGCGCCGGCGATCAAGCAGTTCGGTCTGGGCTTTCTCTGGTCGAGTGAGTGGGACCCGGTGAAGGAGAATTTCGGCGGCCTGGTGATGATCTACGGCACGCTGATGACCTCGTTCATCGCGCTGCTGATCGCCGTGCCGGTGAGCTTCGGCATCGCGATTTTCCTCACCGAGATGTCGCCGGGCTGGCTCAAGCGGCCGCTGGGCATCGCGATCGAGTTGCTGGCGGCGGTGCCGTCAATCGTTTACGGCATGTGGGGTCTGCTGGTGTTCAGCCCGATACTGGCCACCTATGTGCAGCAACCGCTGCAGGCGGTATTCAAAGGCGTGCCGGTGTTGGGCGCCTTTGTCTCGGGCGCGCCGGTGGGCATAGGCCTGCTGTCGGCCGGCATCATCCTGGCGATCATGGTGATCCCATTCATCGCCTCGGTGATGCGCGATGTGTTCGAGGTCACGCCGCCGATGCTCAAGGAATCGGCCTACGGTCTGGGCGCCACCACCTGGGAGGTGGTCTCTGGGGTGGTACTTCCCTACACCAAGTCCGGCGTTGTCGGCGGCATCATGCTCGGGCTGGGTCGCGCGTTGGGTGAAACGATGGCGGTCACGTTCGTGATCGGCAACTTCAATCAACTCAACTCGCTGTCGCTGTTCGAGGCCGCCAACAGCATCACCTCGGCGCTGGCCAATGAATTTGCCGAAGCCGGTGAAGGCCTGCACCAGGCCTCGCTGATCTACTTGGGGCTGGTCTTGTTCTTCATCACCTTTGTGGTGCTGGCGCTTTCCAAGCTGTTGCTCTCGCAGTTGCGCAAGGGCGAGGGGACTAGCGCATGAATCCCATGTCCACTGCCTTCACCGCGGCGCAGCACGAGGGTCGACTGGCGATCCACCGGCACCGCAAGCGTGTCAACGCCGTCGCGCTGATGCTGGCGATCGGCGCGATGGCGTTTGGCGTGTTCTGGTTGCTGTGGATTCTGTTTGAGACCTTCTGGCTCGGCCTGGGCGGCTTGAACCTCGCGGTTTTCACCGAGATGACTCCGCCGCCGCAGGCCGACACCGGGGGCCTAGCCAACGCGATCTTCGGCTCGGTGGTGATGGCCGGCCTTGCCACCTTGCTCGGCACGCCGATCGGCGTGATGGCCGGTATCTACCTGGCCGAGTACGGCCAGAAGACCTGGCTCGGCAGCGCCACCCGATTCATCAACGACATCCTGCTGTCGGCGCCGTCGATCGTGATCGGCCTGTTCATCTATTCGGTGGTGGTGGCGCAATTCAAGAGCTTCTCGGGTTTTGCCGGGGTGCTGGCACTGGCGCTGATCGTGATCCCGGTCGTCATCCGCACCACCGAGAACATGCTCAGCTTGATTCCCAATGCGCTACGCGAAGCAGCTTATGCCTTGGGCACACCGAAATGGATTGTGATTTCGTCGGTGACACTCAAGGCGGCGCGCGCCGGTGTCATCACCGGCATTTTGCTGGCAATCGCCCGGATCTCGGGTGAGACCGCACCCTTGCTGTTCACCGCGCTGTCCAACCAGTTCTGGACCAGCGATCTCAGCAAGCCGATGGCCAGCCTGCCCGTGACGATCTTCAAGTTCGCGATGAGCCCTTACGAGAACTGGCAGAAGCTGGCTTGGGCGGGGGTCTTCCTGATCACGATCGGTGTGCTGGCGCTCAACATCGCCGCCCGCGTGTTCTTCCGCAACAAGCACTGAAATTTTGGAGGATCGCAACATGGACATCCGCGTCGCACCCGCTCACCTGGCCAGCACCGAGAAGACAAAAATCTCGGTGCGCGACCTCAACTTCTACTACGGTGGCTTCCACGCACTGAAGAACATCAACCTGACGCTGCCGGCCAACAAGGTCACGGCCTTCATCGGCCCGTCGGGCTGCGGCAAGAGCACGCTGCTGCGCACCTTCAACCGCATGTTCGAGCTCTACCCCGACCAGCGCGCCGAAGGCGAGATCCTGCTCGACGGCGAGAACATCCTCAACAAGAAGTTGGATGTCAGTCTGATCCGGGCCAAGATCGGTATGGTGTTCCAGAAGCCGACGCCCTTCCCGATGTCGATTTACGACAACATCGCCTTCGGCGTCAAGCTGTTCGAGACCCTGCCGCGGGCCGAGATGGACGAGCGGGTGGAGTGGGCGCTGAAGAAATCCGCGCTTTGGAACGAGGTCAAGGACAAACTCGACCAAAGCGGCTCAGGCCTGTCGGGTGGCCAGCAGCAGCGGCTGTGCATTGCGCGCGGCATTGCGATCAAACCCGAGGTCTTGCTGCTCGACGAGCCTTGCTCTGCACTTGACCCGATCTCAACCGGCAAGATCGAAGAGCTGATCCACGAGCTCAAGGCCGATTACACCGTGTTGATCGTCACCCACAACATGCAGCAGGCCGCGCGTTGCTCGGATTACACCGCTTATATGTACCTGGGCGACCTGATCGAATTCGGTGCCACGCCTGAGGTGTTCACGCAGCCGAAACGCAAGGACACCGAGGACTACATCACCGGACGGTTCGGTTGATGAGCCGGCTGACCGACAACAAACCTGGCGAATCAAAGGATCCACCATGAGCGGTAAACATCTGTCCACGCAGTTCGACAACGAACTCAGCGGAATCTCCACTCGGGTGCTTGAGATGGGCGGGCTGGTCGAATCCCAGGTCGCGCAAGCCGTGCTCGCGCTGTCGACCTTCAACGGCGATGTGGCGACCCAGGTCCTGGAAGAGGAGCACCGGGTGAACGCGATGGAGATCGAGATCGACCGCGATCTCTCGTCCATCATCGCGCGTCGGCAACCCACAGCGCGTGACCTTCGGCTGCTGATCGCGGTGTCCAAGACCATCGCCAACCTCGAGCGCATTGGCGACGAGGCTGCGCGTATCGCCCGCACGGTTCAGCGCTTGCTGAACTCCGGCATGTCGAGCCGACTGCGGCTGCCGGTGGCTGACCTGTCCTATGAGTCTGAACTCGCGACCAAGCAATTGCGCAAGGCGCTCGATGCCTTCGCCAGGCTAGATACCGAGGCTGCGGTCGAAGTGCTGCGGCACGACGACCAGATCGACCAGGAGTTCGACGGCCTGATGCGCAAGCTCATCACCTACATGATGGAAGACCCGCGCACGATCTCGTCGGCCATCGACTTGGTGTTCGTCGCCAAGGCCATCGAGCGTGTCGGCGACCATGCCAAGAACCTGGCCGAGCAGATCATCTATATCGTCAAAGGCACCGATGTGCGGCACAGCCCGGTCGATGCGGTCGAGAGCCTGGTGCGCTGATGGATCCCAAGAGGAGCGAACAACGATGAGCCAGATCGTGGTGGTTGAAGATGAACCGGCGATCGCCGAGCTGATTTCGATCAACTTGCGCCATGCCGGACACCAGGTGACGATCGCTGCCACCGCCGAGGCCGCCCGCCAGGAGATCGACGCGATGCTGCCCGATCTGGTGGTGTTGGACTGGATGCTGCCAGGACAGAGCGGTCTGGCCTTGGCTCGGCATTGGCGTGCCAACGCCCGGACCCGGGAGTTGCCCATCATCATGCTCACCGCGCGGGGCGAGGAAGTCGACAAGGTGGCTGGGCTGGACGCGGGCGCCGACGACTACCTGACCAAGCCGTTTTCGACCCAGGAGTTGATGGCCAGGATCCGTGCTGTGTTGCGTCGCAAGTTGCCTGAGGCGCTTGACGACGTTGTCGAATTGGCAGGACTTCGGATCGACCCATCGACCCACCGAATCAGCCGCGGCGAGGTCGATCTGAAGATGGGGCCAACAGAGTTTCGACTGCTGCATTTCCTAATGACCCATCCAGAACGTGTGCACAGTCGAGCCCAATTGCTCGATCGCGTCTGGGGCGACCATGTCTTCATCGAAGAACGGACAGTTGACGTCCATGTCAAGCGCTTGCGCGAGGCGCTGTCGCCTGCACAATGTGCAGGCATGGTCGAAACCGTCCGTGGTGCGGGTTATCGGCTGACTCGGCACGCCAGCCTGACGCCAAGCTGAGCCCCGATGGTTTGGTTACTGCCGCGTCCGTTGCTGGCCCTGTTGTTCCTGGCCACAGGGGGCGTGCTCGGGCATCTGGCCGGTGCGTCAATCGGCCTGCCGGAGGCGGGTGCGATGCTCGGCGCAACGCTCTGTGCTGGCTCGGCGGTGGCGCTGGATGCTTGGCGTGCCGCGCGGCTGATGACCTGGCTGCGGGGTGGGCAAGAACTCGACGCGCCTCGCGATTCCGGATTCTGGGGTGAACTGGGCTATCGGCTCGAGCGTGCACTGCGCTCGCGCGAGCAGGCGCTGGCCGCCGAAAACCGGCGTCTGGATGAATTTCTGTCGGCCATCGAAGCTTCGCCCAATGGCGTGCTGCTGCTCGACGCCATGGACCAGATCGTCTGGTGCTCAGTGGTTGCGGCGGACCACCTGGGTCTGGATGCGAAGCGCGACCTGTACCAGCCGATCACCAACCTGGTGCGGTCGCCGGCTTTCGTGGCCTACCTGCAAGAAGGTATCTGGCGCGAACCCATCACGCTGGTCGCGCCAGGCGGGCGCGGCAGTTTGCAGGTCGTGCTACGGCAATATGGTGATGGCCAAAAGCTGGTGATTTCGCAAGATGTTACCGAGCGTTTGCGCGCCGAGGCCATGAGGCGTGATTTCGTCGCCAACGTATCGCACGAGATCCGGACTCCACTCACGGTGTTGGCGGGGTTTGTTGAGACCATGGTCAACTTGCCGTTGACCGAGATCGAGCGCGCCAGGGTGCTCAAGCTGATGCAGCAGCAGACCGACAGGATGCAGGTGCTGGTGTCCGACTTGCTGACACTGGCTCAGCTTGAGGGCAGCCCCAGGCCACCGGCCGACCGGTGGGTGGGCGTCGCGTCGCTGCTGCACCGTGTGCTGGGTGATGCCCGCACCTTGTCGGCCGGCCGGCACCAGATCGAGCTGACCGAACCGCCCGATCTGGAGCTGGCGGGTCTGGAGGCCGAACTGCTCAGTGCAGTGGCTAACCTGGTTCAAAACGCGGTGCGCTACACGCCTGCCGGCGGGCTGATCCAGATTGCCTGGCATGGCAAGCTTGATGGTGGCGGTGAGGTCGAGGTCCGAGACAATGGCATCGGCATTGCGCGTGACCATTTGCCGCGCCTGTCCGAGCGCTTCTACCGGGTCGATGGCAGCCGATCGCGTGACACCGGCGGCACTGGCTTGGGACTGTCTATCGTCAAGCATGTGATGCAACGCCACGGCGGGGCGCTGGAGATCGACAGCGAGCCCGGGGTCGGGTCGCGTTTTCGGCTGTTGCTGCCGGCAGGTCGGATCCGCAGCCGGTCGGATATCTCCGCGCCAGGTCACGACGTTGCAGGGTCAGCGGCTTAGCACGACCGGGTTCGGTGAGCCCGGCGTACGGCGAAAAATCACGACGATCTCGGTGCGCTCGGTAGGCCCGCGCACCCGCGCCACTTCGTGCCAGCCCTGTTTGCGCAGTTCTTCGTAAGCAG
>Ga0214919_10003876_pt1 | contig 22257 bp, 21 predicted proteins | sample LL1503_MetaG_FD_177994 | JGI IMG/M metagenome (GOLD analysis project Ga0214919, IMG submission 177994) | Freshwater microbial communities from Lake Lanier, Atlanta, Georgia, United States - LL-1503 | ecosystem: Environmental > Aquatic > Freshwater > Lake | place: USA: Georgia | collected... | reverse complement strand
AAAGAATAATAAATTACCAGAAATAGATAAAGTATTTGTTAATTCTTGTATGAAAATTTTATGTAATGAAAGTGCATCAGGACGACCACCAAAGAAAGAAATTAAAGAACTAAAAGATAAATTAACTACATTTTATAATTCTGATTATAAACCATTAATTAAAGATACTAATTTAGATTACACGCATCTTAATACAGTGTTAGATTATCTTACAATTGGAATTATTACAATGTATGAAAATAATATTAAATTACATTATGTTGAATATATTGAAAGATATATAAATGTAATATGGAAGAAGAAAGAAACAGTATCTAAGATAAAAGAAGAAAATAAAGATGAAGAAAAACAGAAAGAATTAGTTAATGAGTTTTGTAGACAACTCCGAAAAATCAAAACTGATATATTAGAACCAGTTAATGAATATAAATCAGATGAAAAATATCATAAATGGATTAATGATAATAAGAAAATAATAACACCAAATAAAGAAAAATATATGAAAGATAATTTATATTATGACTTACAATGTAATCCCCAAGATTATTTACCTTGTATGATTAGAATGATGAAAGAAATTGAAAAAGATAAAGTAATGATTTATAATGTTTTTCCAATGAGAAATGATATTATCCCTCATTCTGTAAAATTGGATACGACTACGTTGGTTCACTTACTTTTTACACAAAAACAAGGAAATAAAACTGATTATTTATTAGAAGGCAATTTAAAGAAATATGAAAATGAAATTTGGAAATTCTTTTTCAGAACTGAAAGACAATGTTTTAAGAAACCTAAATATACTTTTCATCATATGATAGAAACTGATGGTGTAAGTTGTTCTATATTAATGTTAAGAAATGATTTAATAGGAAAAAGAATACCAAATATTAAAGTAGGTTCAAATACAGAACAATATATAGATGAATTAACTGATTATACTAACATTAAAAACAAAAAGATTGTAGCAATTGATCCGAACAAGGCAGATTTAATTTATTGTGTTGATGATGATAATAAAGAAGCAAATGAATTTAGATATACACAAGATAGTAGAAGAAAAGAATGTAAAATAAAAAAATATGCTAAAATAATTTTGGAATTTAAAAAAGAAAAAGTAGAAGGAAAAACAATAATTGAATATGAAACAGAATTATCAAAACTTAATAGAAAAACATTAATTATTAAAGATTTTAAGGAATACATAAAAAAGAAAAGTGAAATAAATAACAAATTATATAAGTTTTATGAAAAATATATATTCAGAAAACTTAAACTTAATGGTTATATAAATAAAAAGAAACATGAACAAAAAATGATAAATAATTTCAAAAAAATATTTGGAAAACCTGAAGAAGTTATTATTACGATTGGTGATTGGGAGCAAAAGAAACAAATGAAGTATAAGGAAGCAACTAAAGGAATTGGTATGCGTAAATTATTTAGACAAAATAATTATAAAGTATATTTAGTTGATGAATTTAGAACAAGTTGTATGTGTTCAATTTGTAAAGATGAAACAGGAAGATGTGAAAAATTTCAAGTAAGAAAAAATCCAAAACCATATAAAAGTGGAAATATCTTATGCCACGGGCTATTGACTTGTAAAAAGTGTTCTAGTGTGTGGAATAGAGATGTAAATAGTGCCACTAATATATATAAAATTGCGAAGAATGCAATTAATGGAATTGAACGACCAAAATATTTATGTAGAGAAAAGAAGGAAGAAAATGTAAAGGTAGAAAAACCTAAAAAAGAAAAGGTTAAAAAAGTCGTTCAAAAGAAAGCTAATAAATCAGTTAGGGTTGTCGCCTTAACAAAATCATAATTTACAAGCTCCGCAACGGGCAAACCTTGAACATTTTTTTGTTGAGTAAAATCGGCATTTTAAATCTTCAAGGGTGTAAAGCATAAACAAACCAATTAAACTTAAATTTATAAATAATATAATAAGAACTTTGTTTTTTATATATATGTATCAAAAAGAAACTATAATTAGATGAATGTTTTAGATATACTATTATCTTTACAATTTTTAATTAACATTTCATATATTATTTTTGATGTAAACCATCTTAATTTTAAATTATTATTATTTTTTATTATATCATTTAATTTTATTACATGTAAAGATTTAATTTCATTAAGACCATTATGTGGTAAATCATTAATAATTCTATCTTGAAAATATAAATTATAATTAAATATATTATTTGTTTGATATTTGTTTAATTCATTATTTATTGTTAATAATTTATTAAAAATAAAATTTAATCCATTTAAATTTATTAAATATGACATACCATATAATTGTTTTCGTTTAATTATTAAATTTAAATTAATAATATCAATTGCTAATTCATTTATAAAATCAGTAGATGTTAATAAATTAAAAAATTCTTCAATCATCTCTCTTAGTGCTGTATGTAATGATGTTAAATCATATTTTTCATATTTACCCCCAAAACCTTCATAATCACTATGTCTATTAGGTATATTAGACCTACCAAGAAAAACAACTGGTTCATTATCTACAATATCATAAATTAAAATACCACCTGCACAGTATTTAATTTCATTAGTAAAAATATCTATTTCCATTATTATATATATATATATAATATATGTCTATATATAATATATGTCTATATAACTTAATTATTTTATAGACGTGATAATTATAATATTATCTATTAATTTACCAATTGAATATTTTATATTATGGTATCATTTAGACACGGTGTATCTAAACAATAGGGTGTGTAAATTTACTTTTAATAAAATGTACGCTAATTATATAATATTCTATCATAGTAGCTAATTTATTTAAACGATGTTTAAATAAACACTAATTAAAATAGTTTATTAAAAATCGGCATTTAAAATATACACCACACTAAATGAGAAAATAACATTTAAAAAAATAACATTTATATTTTTAATGCAAAACCAAACAACAGAATTATCATCATCTACTGAATCGTTAAATTTAGGTATTACAGGTATTATTATTAATGGAGAAAATACAAAATATAATGATACCAATAAACCAGAAATAACTTGTGCTCAATGTTCAAAAGTTGTTACACAAGATATCTTTAATTTTATTGACCCAATTAGTATTGTAACCCGTGATACGTTTCCCAATAAACAAGAATTAAATGAACAATTTAATGAAGATCAATTTAATAGATTACTTCAATACATTAAAACCCAAATTAATAATGCTCGATTGGAAAATATCAATTTTGTAAGAATTTTAAATACAGTAATAACGCATTATACACCACAAATTATATTAGACGTTAAATTATATCTTCAAAATAAACAGTATACAATTGTAGATATTGAAGATGCAAATTCAATTTATGTTGGATGGAAACTTTCTTGGTAAATTATTATTTTAACTATAAAAATTAAAATGTAAATTATATTATATTAAATGTGTAGATTACTTTTTTCAATGAATAGATTTATTGATGAACAAACATTAATAAATTTTTTTAATCAATCAATACAATATAAAAATACACCAGGGATATCTAATAAATTTGATAGTGATTTTCATTTAGATGGTTATGGTTTAGCATGGATTGATTCTAATTATAATTTATGTGTTTATAAATGTGCGAAAACATATAATCGAGATAAAAATTTTACAAATATATTATCAGAATTAACTAGATCAAAGTTTATTATTGGTCATATAAGAAATAAAGGAAAATATTCGGATGCTGAAAAAAATATATATAATTGTCATCCATTAGTATGTGATAATTATATATTGGTACATAATGGATTTATTAAAAATTTTAAATTACATAAACAAAAAATATATAATTTAATTCATCCAAAATATATTAGTAAAATTCAAGGAAAAACTGATACAGAATATTTATTTTACTATTTATTAACATTAATTAATATGATAACTAATGATAATAATAATAATAAATATAGACAAATATATGTATATAAGCGTGCATTTGAAATTTTAATTAAAGTATTTAATGATGAAAATATTGAATTTGTTGGTAATTTTATATTCAGTGATACAGATATAGTTTTAGTTTTTAGATTTATTTCTAAAAATTTTAATAATATAAATACAATTGATAGTATCAAATCATTATTATTTTTACGAAATTACGAACCTCCATCTTTATATTATTCAAATATAGATTCAAATTCAAATTCAAATTCAAATTCAAATAGTATACTTATTACATCTGAACCTGTAAATTCTAATTATAAATTAATTGAAAAAAATAAGTTTTTTATATATAAAAATATTATTAATTAATTGTCGCCCACGATGAAACATAATTAGGATCTATTGATTTTTCAATTGTATCAAATAATTCTTTAGTTTTATTTATTGTTAATATAATTGCATCAGTTAATTTGATATCTGAATATTGTATATCATGGATTTTTTTAATAATTTCATTTAATTTATTTGATGCTGTAATACGAAATGATTTATTTATTTTAATAAATTCTGGAATCTTACAAATAAAATCATATAATTTATATACATAATAAAATTTAGCAATAATATTTTTAATTTTTGATGCATCAACTAATGTTTTAATATATGTACAAATATACGAATGATCTGATAGTTGAATATTATTTTCAAACTCATCAATTTTATCAATCATTTCTAAATATATTCCGATTTCATCATCATATAAAAAAGCCATTACTTCCATACGATAGTGATTATCTAATATTTTATATTCTATATCAGTTAAACTTATATTTTTCTGGATATATAATATACTTAGTTTATCAATTGTGCTTAAAAAACACTGTTCATTATCTGTATCTGTAATTATATCTGTATTTATATCTGTATCTATATTATTTTCTTCATCATTAATATTAGTTTGTTTTGTTTTATAATATTCACCTGAAATGATATAATCAAGTTCTTTACATTTTTCATTATATTTTGAATTAATATTATTACATTTTAATTCAAATAATTTCCAATAAGGAATAGGAATATTTATACAATAATATTTAACTATTAAATCATTATTAATAAATTGCATAATTATATTACATAATGTATCAATATATACTTGATATATAATTGGAAAAATATCAATATAATTTTGAATTAAATCTTTTTTAATATCCAATATATTTGTTGTATCTACTTGTTTATTTTTATACAAAATAACTATATTATCTTTAAAAATAAATGTAAAATTAAGTTTTGATTTAAATATTGTATTAAAATCAATTTGCATTATTACATTTTTACAAATTAAATTTTTTGTTTCTAATAGTAAATTTTCATTTGGTATTTCAATTAATTGTTTACACAATTCAGATTTATTAAATAATTTATATCCTGTTAAATCTTCTATATTATCAATTGATTGTATAATCATATCTAAATTAGTTTTTGTTAACATAGTTTTTGTAATATCAAAAATATATCTTAAAATTTGTTCATTTGAATCTTGCTTATTATTAATAATAGTAGTAATATCCATTAATTTATATTATATTATAAAGTAATATTAAGTATTTTCATTTTTTTATATATTAATTAAATATTTAAAAATAAAAAAATTATAAGTCATAATATATATAATGTCAATGCAAGAAAATTTTAATCAAACTATGAAATTTTTTTTTACTATACAAAATACAAATAAATTATATCACTTAAACACAACATCATTTGCAAGACATAAAGCAACAGATGCTTTTGATGAATCACTGCAATCACATATTGATAAATTTGCAGAAACTTTTATTGGCAGATATAAATTAAAACCAGTTATTAATCATATTAAAATAAATCCATATTTTTTATCAGACAATGGAATTGAGGAATTATTTATTCAAATTCGTGAATATTTGCAAAATTTTAATAAAATGTATACCGATCCTGATTTATTAAATATACGTGATGATTTATTAGTAGATGTTAATAAAACAATTTATTTATTTCAATTAAAATAAACATAATTTAAATCATTATTCAAATCATTATTCAAATCATTATTCAAATCATTATTCAAATTTTAGTATACTCATCAAATTTGATAATTCAAATCATTATTCAAATCATTATTCAAATTTTAGTATACTCATCAAATTTGTAAATTCATACCGATTTTCCAAGTTTGTAATTAAGCATTCAATAATTTCATCTGGAATTCTTCTAGATCTAACGATATCTGTTAATACACAATTAATTATATTATAATAACAATTCAATATATAATTATAATCATTATTTGATAAATCGTATTCTATTTTATATATAATAGCTAAAAATTTTATTTTATGTAGTAATTCTCGTTCAAAACCAATTGATTTTTTAAAATTTATATAGTTCCAAACAAGAGGATATGATAACAAATCTATTCTTAATTTTAAATTTTTTAAATAATATTGTGAATCAGTAAAATTTACTAATAATTCGTATTTTTCTTGAATAAAATTTATGTTTTTATCTACAGTTATCATATTTGGATCAAAATCAATAAAACATCCACCATTTTGTTGTGTTACATCAAAACAAACATTAGATAATAGTTGCGTGTGATTAAATACATCAAATAAAGATATGTAGTATGCTGTTGTATCATATCCTGAATAATTTTGAAAAATAATTTTAGATGGTGATATTTTTCCTAATGAGATACCTATAATTTGATACATTATAGCAACATGATGATTTGCTTGTTCAATTTCAGAGGGTTGCATATATGGATCAATATCAGAATAAAAACAATCATTAATTATAAAAAATAAACCTTTATTATTAGTATATTCTCTAATATATGGGTTTGTAGTATTTGTAATATTTATTTGATTTTGAAGAATTAATGGATCATTTAATTCTTCAAAATAGTTTAATAATTTTAAATTTGTTTCCATGTATGGATCAATCAAAATAACAAGGTGTTTTCCTGCAAATTTATTTAAAAAACAGGGATATTGTTGATTGTTTTTTGTTGTAATTTCTTTATAATCGCCCATTGAAGAGCCAACACCTATATATACTAGATTGGTTGTTGGTAAACTTATATAATCAAATATTTTTTGCCAGTGATTCATTATATTATATTATTTAAATTAATAATTAATTAATAATTTTCAATTTTTATTTAAGAAATATTTATTTCTTAAATAACAATCAATCGCAATGTCTATGATTTCAGTTAAATCATAGCATTTGCAGACAATTTTTATTTAAGAAATATTTATTTAAATTTTGGTAACTGTATATCCATTATTTGATTACTAATATTACTTTTTTTACTTTTGAGTACGTTAATTTTTTTATTTAATTGTGTCATTTTATGATATAAATCATATATTTTTTTAATAACTTGATCAATAGAATATTGAACATCTGATAATATAATATCTTTTATATTTTCTTTAAGACAATAAGAGCTATAAATTTTTATAACTTTATTATTTTTAATTAAACATTTACGTTTATTTACAATTTCAATATATTTTTGACACAATGTTGCATAATTACAATTAATATTTTGATTTTCAGTTTGTATAAAATTAATTTTATCATCAAGAATACATGCTTCTTCTTTATTAAAATAGTTAATTATATCCGGATAATTTTTAATTATTTTTAAATATGTTTTTTTATATAATGTTAATTTTTTTTTAATATTTATATAATCTACTTTTATTTTATTCCATTTATTATATTCATAAATGTTCATTGTTTTTGAAAAATTATATAACTTTTTATAATTATTTAAATAACTAATAATATCATTATTAATTGTAATATATTCATAATGTTTATTGATTAATGTGTAAAAGTTATCTTTAAGAATATTTATTTTAGACAATTTTTTATTTATCTTATCACTTATTATAGATGTAATAACAGGTAAAGAATCTTTATCTTTTAATGTATCTGTACTCATTATAAAAGTATAATTATAATTAAATAAATTATAACTTTATCAATTTTTACTATTTACTATTTACTATTTATATAAAAAATTGAAATTTAAAATTATATATAACAATCAATAATAAATGTTTAATGACTCAAAACACAAAGTCTACCAATAATATATTACTATCGCAAGAGATTAATATGAAAAATTCTAAAGATTTTTCACTGTTACTACATACAGAACAGTCGCATGCAAAGAACCAATTGCTTAATGAACATGAGTTTAATGATACAGAGCAATTAAGTGAAAAATCATTCTTTGGTATTTCACTTGATAAAATTAATAATAATGAGTTTCCATCAGAAATCAAATTTAAGGAGTTTGCGCCGATACTTGAAGATATAGAGAATACACCTATTTATCATGATTTTGTAATTTTGCATAATGATAATAATTCTGATGATGACAATGATAGTGTATGTAGTGATGATAGTGATTATAGTCGTGATAGTCGTGATAGTGTATCTATTCCTAATTACAGTTATCACGATGTTTGTAATGTTAAAGGTTTTGCGTCTAATGGTGCAATTAAATTAAAAATTTATACTAACTTTATATATTGGATTGGATCAATCGGTATAAAAGTGAATACATCAGTTGTATGCACTATCGATTACCGAGAATCAAACCAAATTGATACACATTGTTGTGAGATTTGTCATGATTGTCGTGATTGTCATGATGCAGGCAATTATAATTCTTTTGTTCACACACTTGAACATCCACGATCATATTTTGATCATTGGTGTATTGAATACAATGATCATATTGATTTTTCTGACACATTATAATATATAAAAGAGTTTATATTTAACGGAGAAATTGAAGAAATAACTTTTTCAACAATACGCCAAGAATGTCGTAATTTTCATAATTTTAAGATTATATCTATAAAAATAATTAATGATTTCAATACAAAATATTTACATTCGCAAGCAATCATTAAACATATGCAATCAGATGATAAAGAAATTAATGATTTACAATTATTTTTATCTAAACAAGGAAATAATTTAGTTTTATTAGAAATAGAAAAACTTATGATTCATACAAAACATAATTTTGATTCACCTAAAATGATGGATGATTTTTTAGTAAATGCTGCTATATTAGATACACAAAATGCAATAAATAAAGCTAAATCTATAAAAGTTATTGATAATTCTGAAGAAATAATTTTACAATATCAAACAATTATTAAAGATTACAAATTATATGATTATAAAATTGAGCAGCATAATAAGCGGATATCTTCAATTAAAAAAAAAATAGATAAATTAAAAAATGAAAAACAATGGTTTTTTATGAAATATAATTTTGATTCACAACAAATGATGGATGATTTTTTGATAAAATATGCTATATTAAATACTAAAAATGAAATAAATAAAGTAAAACCATTATTATCTTAATTCTATTAACTTATAATAATATAAAAAGTAATTTTATTTCATTTATTATATTCAAAAATGTTCATTGTTTTATTTTATCATCATTATAATAGACATGTTTATAATAAACTCTTTTAATTAGTGTTTATTATAACCTCATTTAAAATAAAATTTAAAATTGAATATAACAATTAATAATAAATGTCAATGACTCAAAACCAAAGCCTATCAATAATATATTAGAATTTAATATGAAAAAATCTAAATATTTTTCTAATAACTTGTTCTTATTATACCTTATTGTTTAGACATGTATAACGTGTCTAAATGATACCACTAATTATATATATGATAATATAATTGATGGAAACCATAAAAATGTAATGCTGTCAAAAGTATATAATGTTTGTCACAGTTTTCATAATTTTATAATTAATGATTTACCACAAATTATGGATGATTTTTAGTAATTGTTACTTTAATAAATACTAAAAAATGTATTAAATAAATTATTTATTTTATAACTTAATCTATTAACTTATAATTGTTTTTTTCATTTTTTTAAGATTTGATAACATACCCTTAAGATTTAATTCATTATTATTCACATTGTTTAATTCATTATTATTCACATTGTTTAATTCATTATTATTCACATTGTTTGAAATTGTTGTTTTTAAAGCTTCTAGTTGTCCTAATAACTCATCAAAATTCAATTTGTCTGCTTTTGCTTTTCGTGCTTTTGCTTCTTGTGCTTCTGGTGCTTCTTGTGCTTGTGCTTGTGCTTTTGCTTTTTCTTGTGCTTCTGCTTTTTTTAGTGCTTGTGCTTTTTGTGCTTCTGCTTTTTCTTGTGCTTTTCGTGCTTTTTCTTCTCTGCGTTTGTTAAATTGACTTATAATATTACTTCTAATCTTACTACCAATACCCTTAACTTTAGTGTCACCATTCTTATTAGACTTATTTTTTTTTGAAGCTCGTGATATATCTTTTTTACCAATTTTTTTTGTATCAACCGAATGATCACTAGATTGAATAACAGATTGTGAAGCGTTTGATACAGCTTTTTTAGCAAACTTTTTTACACCAGGTCCAAAGGTGCTTGTGATTTTTAAAGCTAAAGGTAACCAACCACCAGAAATATCACTTAATTGATTATTATCTTCATTATCATTAGTGGAACCATTAGATAATATTTTAGATAATAATGAAGATGTATAGTCTTCTGTATTATCTAATACATCAGAAGATTCAAAATCCATCATACTATCAAGATTATCTATTTTAATAAAATTATTAGAATCACCACCATATTTATCAATGTAATCAAATAATTTTTTATTATTCATATATAATAATTAGATTTTATTAAAATTTAATTATTTTTATTTAATATCTATTGTTATTATAAAATAATTATTTATTTGTTTTTACACTAGTGCATGACTAAATGCTTCTTCAATTGTTTCAATTGCAATAATTTTAATATTATCATCAATTAATGTTGGATTACGTTCTTTAATTAATACAACATCTTTTTCATTATCTTTAGGATATAATATTAATTTAACACCAGCTTTTTTTGCACCTTCAATTTTATTTTCAAGACCACCAATTGCTGTAACACGGCCTTGTAAGTTAATTTCACCAGTAATTGCAATATTATGTTTAATTTTTCTTCCTGTAAGCATTGAATAAATTGCACATGTAAGTGCTGTACCAGCACTAGGGCCTTCCTTTGGTGTTGAACCTTCAGGACAATGAAGGTGTAATCCTTTAGGAAAATCTTTTAGATCAACAAGCCATTTGTTTTGCATTTCTTTTGTAAGATAATTAAATGCAAGGGTTGATGCAACTTGCGTACTTTCTTTAATAACCGTTTTTAAGTTTCCTGTAGCTGTAACTTCTAATGGTTTAGAAGATGGAACCCATAAAATTTCAATTGGCATAATTCCTCCACCAGATCCATCAGACATTGCATATAATCCATTGATAACACCGCATTTATCTTCTTTGTGGATTTTTTCAGAAACAATTTCATATTTATACTTTAGAATTTGTTTAATGTTTGATTGACTTACATGAAATGGAAATGTTACAACAGTATCGCCAATAGTTGTATTTGTCAAATTTGCAATATTTACTTCACGAACAATACTATATAATAGTGATTTTAATTTACGAACACCACCTTCATGTGTCCAATTGTCAATCATATAACGTATTGTATTGTCATCAATTACTACATCTTTATTTTTTAATCCCATATCTTTCATCATATTAGGTAATAAATAGTTTTGTGCAATATGTATTTTTTGTGAAACCATTAAAAATTTAGTTTCTACAGTAGTAATACGATCTAACAAAATAGGATTTACATTATGCGGATTATTATAACTAAAAATCATTGTTGCTCTTGATAGATCAATATCAATACCGTGAAAATATTTATCTCTAAAATGTGAGTTTTGACTTGAATCTGTAAGTGCAATAAGAATATTAGTAATTTCATCACCTTTAGAATTTTTACCAATTTTATCAAGTTCATCAAAATAAATAATTGGATCCATACAATGTGATGAAATTAAACCATTCAAGATTCGCCCGTAAATAGATCCTTCATATGTATATGAATGACCTTCTAAAAATGATGAATCAGTTGCACCACCTAATGAAATAAATATAAATGGTTTATCCATTGCTTTTGCAATTCCTTCTTTTACAAGTGATGTTTTGCCATTTCCTGGAGGTCCATAAATACCAAGCATATTACCTTTTGCTAGTGGATTTCTAATTTGTTGTCCCATCATCTGAACAATTTGTCTTTTAGCTTCATCGTGACCATAAATAGCAGAATCCATAACAGTAGTAAGATTATTTAAAAAAGTAATAATCTTATTTGTATTAATATCGCTCAAATTAATACCTTTAAATTTACCAAATGGAATAGTCATAAGTGCATCAAACCAAGCTTTAAGTTTTTTTTCAGGACTACGACTTGTTGTTAATGTTGTATAAGTTTTCATAATATTATTTTTTTGTCCAATATCAATTGGCATTTCCATAATTTGAAATAAGATTGGTTTATCACCAGAATTATAACAATTGATTTCCTTAATCTTTGTCATTGCCTTTTTTTGCTCATTTTTTGTAAGTTTATTAAAATATTTAATAATGTCAGTTTCACTATCTTCATCTTGATTTTTAAAAATTTGATGAATAAAATTAATACTTTCTTTAGTTTCTAATTCTTTCATTGCATTATTTTCTTCATCATATTCTTCATCTTCATCGTCATCATCGTCTTCATCTTCATCTTCATCTTCATCTTCATCTTCATCTTCATCTTCATCTTCATCATTGTCATCACTATCTAACTTTTGTTTAGATTCATCATCAGATGATTCATAATCAGAATTATTTTCATAATCTAAAATATCTTTTACTTCTTTTACTTTTTTTTTATTTTTTTTTGGTTTAGGCAGTGAAACATTATTTACTTTATAAATATTACGTTTATTTTTATTAGTTCCACTTGTACCTTTATCTTTTAATGATTTTTGTTTATCTAAATTTAAACGATAATATTTTAAACAATCAAAGAATGTTTTCATACGATTATTAGTTGCATAAATAATTAAATTATTAATAACATTAATACAAACAGATAACTCTGCAATTAATGCAAGTCTAATAATATCTGATAATTCTTTTTTAATTTGTTCATCTGTTTTAAAACTAACAATAATATGTTTAAAAATTTCTTTTAAATTAGACAAAAATTTTGTGAGATCTCTTGATTTATATTGTAAAATATCTTTACCAAGTTTTTCAAGTCTTTCTAAAGCAGTATATTTAAAATCATTAATTACATCATCATTCAAAAGTTGTTTCTTTTGTTTTTCATGGCTATAAAGATTGGATGTCTGTTTATTTAAATAAGTAACAAAGTTATCTACGTCAAATTTCATTATATAATAAATATTATTTCTCTAGTGCATAATAAAAACAATTTTTTTTAAATATTCAATATTTTATATAGAAAATCAGTAAAAACCCATTGAAAACCCTTTAAATTCATTCAAATTTATTCAAATATTAAAGAAATAATAACTAATAACTTAGATATTTTTAAGTTTATTATATAAATAATTTAACCTATCTAATTTACCAACAATTTTATACTTGATTAATCCATATTTATCAACAAGTAATTTTATTAAATTGTCAATATCTGGTTTTGTTATGAATATATTATCATTTGTAACTGTTATTGCTAATGATTTTTTAAAATATTCTTTTGCTTCTATATATTTAAATTTTTCAGGTATATTATATCCTGCATCTTTTAATGCACATAATGTTTTTTCAATTGATTTATTTTTTATATAATAATTAAAAATTTCATTTGTTTTAATATCAGATAATGTAGGACAATAATCACAACCAAATAAAATACATAATTCAATAAATTCATCATATGTAATATTTAATGTTTCTAATATTTTTGATAATTCGATTTCTAATGGTACTTTTTTACTTGATGTTAAATTTCTAATAATACGTGGAGAACCAAATGTTAATATATCCATATCTTCTGTTAGAACAGCATATACTATATTTTGTTTACACAAGTATGCAAGTTGTGAATCAGCTTCTTGTGGTGCATTAATATATGGTATACCCATTAATTTTAATAATTCTCTACATTGATTTATTTGTTCACGTGAAATCCAAACACTTCGTTTAAAATATTTAATCTTATCAACATCTGTTTGTGCATCTGAAAATTTTAATAATGCTTTTTGTCTGACTTGTTTACGTGCTTCCAAAATTTTATATTTTAAATGCGGTGGTTTTCCATCAAAAACAAAAACAGGTATAATACCTTTTTCTAAAAAACTTATAGTTTTATTAAATAATCCTAATATATGTGATGTAAGTTCGCCTTTATTATTTGTTAAATCAGAACCAGAGTTTCTAATAGCAATAACAATTTGATATATCAATATAGATATATCAATTGCTATTTTTTTTCCATAATATTCAGTATGATTTTGTTTTTTTATAATATCAGGATGTTCTGACAAAAATTTAAGTAAATTTTTAATACCCATTATGGTTTATAATAATAATTAATTATATTTTTAATCTAAAACATAATCAATTTTTTTAAATACTATAGTATTTTTATTATATAAAATATTTTTTCCTAATTATATATAATGATATTTAATGTTATATCACCTATAGTCACTACTATTAATGGTGATTCTATGAAAGAAGCTATTAAAAATTTTATTAAGATTAATCATAATTTAAATATTACTAATATGATAATTAAAGATCAATCACAAAATGTTGAAGCACGAATGAACTATTATCAACATGATGGTCGTAATAAAGTTGGTATAAATATGTATCCTATACATACTAATGTATTACCTATTGCAAATAATGTATTTATTCCAAATAATGTTATTGAACCTAGTATGAATTTATTTCCTTTATCGCCAATGTCTCCAATGTCTCCATTAGGTATGATACCATTTGTTCCATCTGTTGTTAATATACCATTAAATTTATAATTTATAATTTATAATTATAATTTAATATACCACCATTAAATTTATAATTTATATTTATAATTATAATTTAATATACCACCATTAAATTTATAATTTTAAACCATTAAAAATTGATTTATATTATATTTAAAATAAATAATATATTATATAATGACCAAAATATTATTAAATTCATATATATTTAGAGATATTAATGAATATACTGATTTAAGAAATTTATGTGATACATGTTCATCTTTATCAAAACTAAAAAAATATATTAATTATAAATTAAATAAACAATATTCATTAATGTATTATAATAATATATTATTCAAAACTATGATTTTGAATAAAATATTTAATCCAAGAAAACAATTGCAATTAAATTTAAGTTTTTATGATACTATAAATGCAATTGTATTAGATAATGTTTATTCTTTAGATTTAAGTAATTGTAATAGTATTATCAATATTAGTGAATTAAAAAACGTTAAAATTCTAGATTTAAGTAATTGTAAGAATATTATTGATATTAATTGTTTATCTAACAGTAATATTAATATATTAAATTTAAGTAAATGTAATAATATTCATAAATTAAATTTAAGTAGATGTAATAATATTACTGATATTAATTGTTTATCTAACAGTAATATTCATATATTAAATTTAAGTTTTTGTGATAAAATTACAGATATTAGTGCTTTATCTAATAGTCGTATTCATACGCTAAATTTAAGTTTTTGTGATAAAATTACAAATATTAATATTAGCGTTTTATCTAATCGTAATTTTTATGATTTGAATTTATGTGGATGTAATAAAATTACAGATATTAGCGCCTTATCTAACATTAATGTTTATAAATTAAATTTAAGCCATTGTAATAAAATTACAGATATTAGTGCATTATCTAATAGACGTATTCATACATTAAATTTAAGTCATTGTAATAAAATTACAAATATTAGTGCATTATCTAATATTAATGTACAAACATTAAATTTAAGTCATTGTGATAAAATTACAGATATTAGTGCATTATCTAATGTTTATGATTTAGATTTATCTTTTTGTTATAATATCACAAATGTTAGTGCATTAGGTAATAGTCATACATTAAGCTTAAAACAGTGTAAAAAAATTATAGATGTAAGTAATTTAGGAAATATTCATACATTAGATTTAAGCTTTTGCGATAAAATTACAAATGTTAGTAAATTAACAAATGTTTATAATTTATATTTAATTGGTTGTAAGGAAATTATAGATGTAAGTATGTTAGGAAATGCTCATACTTTAGATTTAAGCTTTTGTGATAAAATTAAAGATGTTAGTGCATTAGGCAATGTTTATATTTTAAAATTATGTTATTGTTATAATATTATAAACGTTAGTTCTCTAACTAACGTTTATGATTTAGATTTATGTTATTGTCATAATATTATAAATGTTAATGGATTAGAAAATGTTTATTCTTTAAATTTACGTGGATGTAAATATATTACTGATGTTAGTGCATTAGGCAATGTGCATACATTAAATTTAAGTTGTTGTGATAATATTACAGATGTTAGTGCATTAGGTAATGTTTATAATTTAACTTTAAGATTTTGTGATAATATTACAGATGTTAGTGCATTACGAAATGTATATTCATTAGATTTAATGGGTTGTAATAATATTATTCAAAACTAAATAAATGTGTTTCAATATTATTAATATGTGAATTTATAATATTATATATTTTAATTTTGTCTTCAAGTGTTTCTGCAACTTCAAAACTATTAATTAACTTATCTAAATTTTGATTTTTATTTTTTTTACTAATTGGTTGATTTTGTTCATTAAATTTTAATATAGATGTTGTAATAGTTTCTAACTTTTGTTGCTCTAATATAATCTTTTCACGAATATCTTTCATTTTAATAATACGGTCATCCCAATTTTTAATTGATTCTAAATGATTAACTTCTGTTTCTAATGATTTATATATTTCAGATAATGTTTCGTTAGTTTGAATAATAGATGACATTATTTTTAATAATACATTACTTTTTAAATATATTTTATATATACTTTATATATAAATTAAATACTCTTATTTAATATTGTGTATATAAATTAAATACTCTTATTTAATATTGTGTATATAAATTAAATACTCTTATTTAATATTGTGTATATAAATTAAATACTCTTATTTAATATTGTGTATATAAATTAAATACCTGTTTTTATAAAAATATCTATAATTAATTCAAATAAACATAATAAGTAACTATATATAAAATAAATTAAACAAGCCGTTGTTATTTTAAGCATATTATATTTTTTGTGTTTTGGTGTAATATTATATGGATTTAAATAACATGGTCTATACTCTTTTTTAAAGATAGTAGGATTTGTTACACCTTGTAATATTTTAAATTCATATGCATTTTCTTCATCTGCAATAAATGAATATGGTATATAAAAATGACCACCATCAGTAGAAATACCCCATTCAACACCCCATGAATTTCTTATTAAAAATGATTGTTTTTCATCATCATAACCAATAGCAACAACACAATGTGATGTGTTAGTATCTTCATATGGTTCTGGTATCGGCATAATACCATCATTTAACCATTCAGACTCAAAACTTTCATATACATTAAAACCAAATATAATAGGATAACCACGTACTAAAACTTTTTTTAATTCTATAATAATTTCTTCTTGTGGTAAATTATAATCAAGCTCAACTGAAGAAAATGATAATCCTTTAAATATTTCTTTTCTAGCTTGACATTTTTGTGGAGCATTTAATTTAAAATTTTTTGTAATATACGGCCATTCTTTTTCAATACATACACCAGATATTAATGAATTTAATCCTGATGAAATTGTTGATCCACATTCTTCATTTATAGTATTTGTATAATGTCTAGAATTGTAATAAATATCTAATCTTGACGGCATTATAGGACAGTTATTATTTTGTTTTAATTGTTCGAAAACATATAAAAAAGCACATGCTTGTGCAGTACATGAACCAATATTTTCTTGGTCATATGGTTGTTGGGATTTTGGTAATCCATTTTTTAATGTTGTTCTCAAGTCAAATATAGATGGTAATTTAATAATGTTATCATTTAAATTAGCTTTCATTTTTATCATGTTATTATTAATATGGGATGAATTGCATTTTATTGATTGTAAATTATCGTCATTATTTTCTTTAATATGACCATAACTATACTTTTGCCTGATTAACATTATTATAAGATAAGATAAATATTATATACTGGCTTAAAAAATATAACTGCTTAAAAATAATCATATTATTGGTGTTGACATACATTAGGAATGCATTTTTTTAACTGGTATTTTTTTTGAAGTAATTTGATTTTCTATCTGTACACCAAAACAAAATCTTTGCCAGAATCGTCTTTTTATTATTATAGGTTCATCATATTCTGGTATTGGTTTAAGTTGACTGAAATTAGTATCTTTTTGATCATATGTTATTGGCATTGTATATATACTCATTATATTATTATAATATATTATTTTTAATAATTAACTAATTTTAATAATTAACTAATTTTAATATTAACAATTTTTAATAATTTTAATTTTATATTTTTTATTTCCACATACAAGTTTAATTGTATGACCAATATAATTATCTAAATCTTCACAATCAATAGGTTTATTTTTTTTTAATAATGTTATTTGGTTTGATTTATTAATCATTTTTTGCGAATCAATATTTACCTTTGTTTCTAGTAATGAATATTTAAATATTAAATTTTGAATATCAGATTTTATTACATTCAATAAATCATTTTTTAAATTTTTTAATAAATTAAATGTAATAAATAATTTTTCATTTAATTTAATATAATTATTTCTATTATACGTAATTGTATCTAATAACGATGTTTTAATATTATTTTTTATACTATTTAAATTATTTATATATTTTTTATTATAATCAACAATAAACTGAGCAGCAAGAGATGGTGTAGGTGTTGCAATATCTGCAATTAAATCTAATAATGGATTATCTACCTGGTGACCAATTGCACTTAATACAGGCAAATTAAAATTATATATAGATTCAATAAGTTCTGGTTGTGAAAACCCAAATAAATCAGAGAAACTTCCACCACCACGCATAATTATTACTAAATCATAATGTGATTGTTTATCTGTAATAAGTTTTAATGCATTACAAATATTTTTTGGACATTCAACACCTTGAACAGCAACATCAATTATATCATAATTTATTAATGATTTATTATTTTCTAAATTATAAATAAAATCTTGTAATGCTGCACCATTTTCACTTGTTATAACTAATATATTTTTTAAAAATTTTGGTAATTGTTTTTTTCTTGATTGTAGAAAATATCCTTTTTCATTAAATTCTTGTTTAATTTTTTCATATTTAATAAATAATTCACCATATCCATCATTTGTTATTATTTTTTCAACAATTAAATTTAAACTTCCAGAGCCACCATAAAAATCTAATTTACATTCCATTGTTATTTTTTGACCTTCAATTAATTGTTCTTTATTAATATTTTTAAATTTCCAAATTATTGATTTTAAATTATTTGAATCATCTTTTAATGTAAAATAAATATTTCCATTAGAAAATTTAGGCTGAGATATTTCACCAGTTACTTTAATCTTTTTATTTGATACAATTGATTTTAAATATTCTGATAATTCTGAAACTGTAAAAATGTGTTCTTTTGATGATTCAGTTTGTGTCATTTATTTATTAAATATAAATTTCTTTTTAAATATAATATGAAATTGCTAATAATTTTAACAATAAGTTTTTTAATATTTTATTATATAATAAAAAACAATTGTATTTGTTATAATTGGATTAAGGAACATTTTGAACCATTATATTATAATCAAAATGATCAAGATTATCAGAAAATAAAAAATTCTCAATCAACACAAGTAAATTGTTGTCTAGTTGAAAAAAAATATATACCAATTTCAAATGAGTTATTTGGTGGAAATTTTACATATTTATTTACTAAAAAATCTAATGAAGAGTGTGATAGTAATTTATATAATTTAAATTCAAATCAGCAGTTATTAATAGAAGGTAAAAATAATTGGTCAAATGATTATTGTTTAAAACATCCAAAAGAATCTGATTTATTAATAGGGTCGTGTAGAAATACAAATAAAGAATGTATTGAATTTGTTAATAAAAAATATTGTGATAAATATAAAATGACATGGACAAATAAAACATGTGAACAACCATTAGATTATAAATGGGTTGACACGATAAAAAATAAAATACCAGTTAACCAAAATAATATAACATTTAAAATGTTTTAATTATTATTTTTAATTGCTTCAATTAATTTTTTACATCTATATTTTTCAGTTTGTTTTATTTGTGATGGAAATTTTTTATGCACATGAGATATTAATATTTTCTCTATTGATGACACAGCAGATTTTATTTTTGTTAACTCGTTAGTTATATTTTTTTGTAAAGCAAAACGATTACTTGTATCATTATCTGGTTGTGTTGTTATAATTCGATAACAATCATTACAAGGTACAATTGCACTTTCTGTTAAATACATAAAAGATGATAAATAAAATAAAATAGATATTATAAATCTCATATATTATAACTTAGATATTTATAATAATTTCAATAAAATAAAATTAGTGCTAGTTTAGTGATTTTAGATATTTAATATATAATTTAAAAAATACATTTCTAATTAATTCAACATTAAATTCATTTGTTTCTTTAATATTTTTAATATGTAATTTTTTTCCTAAATCCTTTAATTTTAAATATCCATATTGGTGAAAAAAATTAATAGTATCAATAACAATATAATTATTAAAATCTATAACAATATTATATTTTAATGATTCAGCTAATAATGTTTTAAAATGGAAATCTATATTGTGACTAACAATAATATCAATATTTTTAATATCTGTTTTAAATGTATTTATAACAATTTCTGGATCTTCGCCATTGGCAGTTGCATATTCTTGTGTTATACCATGAATTTTAATCGTATCTTCTGAAATAAACATACATCTAGGTTTAACAATTTTTCTTACTTTTTTTTCTAATATAAATTCATTATCTTTAAAACATCCAATTTCATAATTTAATGCAACAAGTCGTGCATAATAATATAATTTTTTTTTACTAACATCTTCAGATGTTTTATGTAATCCGTTAGTTTCAGTGTAAACAAAACATAATCTTTTAGTCATTGTATTACTTATTATTAGATATAGCTTTTATATAATAATATAATCAATTTTATTTATAAAAAAATCAACCTTTTATATAATCAATATTATTTATAAAAAATTGATAAAAAATTAGTAAAAATAGCTTATTATTATTAATTAACAATAATGAGTTATTATCTTATAGATTTTTCTAAATTAACAAATGATTATAATTTTTTTACTGATAATTTAATTATTGGTAAAAAAATTAAATTAGATCAACATAATCGTAAATATTATATATATTATAAATTACCTGATACACTAAATGAAATTTATATTAAATTACCAAAAATTAGATTATTATATAATATGGCTAATTGTAAATATAATAAATTATCAATACCAATATATCCAAACTGGGAATTAACCAATGATTTTATTGATTGGATTAAAAAATTAGAAAATAATATTATTGAATGTTTTTCTAATAATAAGTCAAAGAGAGAATTTGTTAGTATAATAACAAAAAAAAATACAATTAGTTTTTTAACTTGTTATTTAAATGATGCACTTAAAATAACATCTAATATAGAAAATAAAACAATTACAACATTTAATGATTTTAAAATAAATGGTCAAGTTGATATTGTTATTAAATTAAGTTATATATGGGCAAATAATAATAAATACGGCTTATCGTCAAGTATGTATCAAATAAAATATTATGCACCACCTGATCAATTAGACATTAATTTTATTGATATTGATGATACTATAAATATTACAGATATTGTAAATCCTGAAAAATATATTTATACAACACCTGTTTTTAAACCTAATATTATAATTCAAGATAAAAAATCACCACAACAAATATCTGTTATACCATCTTTAAAAGATTTACAATGTGCACTAAAAAGCTTAAAATCACTAAAAGATAAATCAAAAGATTAATTTATAGACGTGTTTATAATAAACTCTTTTAATTAGTGTTTATTATAACCTCATTTAAATTAGTTTATTAATAAAAGATATGTTTATAATATTTTTCATAAAAATAAAATAATAAAAATATAAATAAAT
>Ga0214919_10003875_pt1 | contig 22257 bp, 18 predicted proteins | sample LL1503_MetaG_FD_177994 | JGI IMG/M metagenome (GOLD analysis project Ga0214919, IMG submission 177994) | Freshwater microbial communities from Lake Lanier, Atlanta, Georgia, United States - LL-1503 | ecosystem: Environmental > Aquatic > Freshwater > Lake | place: USA: Georgia | collected... | reverse complement strand
ATGAAAAACAACAAAAAAAACCTGAAGAAGATCTTGTATTAGATGTATTACAAATAATGAATGTTTATGTTGCTAAAATGAATGGATTAAGAAGATATAAAAAAAAAACAAATTCATAAATTTTTATCAAAGTTTATAAATAATTATAAACGTTTAATCTACTAGTAGATTCCCAGTTAATTTTATCTTTATTTTTTTCTAATAAATTAATTGCATTTGGATTTTCTGATAAATATGACCAATCTATCTTATCTTGATTTTTTTCAAGTAAACTAATTGCATTAGTATTTAATGATAAAAATGACCAATCAAGATCATCTATATGAATCCAATTTCGTAATTTATACATTTTTATAAGTAATTAAAAAATTAAAATTAAAACTTATAAAAATCAATTTTTAAAAGATATCAAATCCCCAATCAGTCCATTTGCTAAAATTCTTTGGATGAAACCGATTCATCATTAATTCTTCGCCAAAACTATTTTTTATTCTATTTCTTAAAAAATCATAATCTATTTCAAATATATTTGGATTTTTTGATAATAATCTCCATTCAATCTTATCTTTATTTTGTTCTAATAAATCTATTGCATTTAGATTTTTTGATAAATATCTCAAATAAACTTTATCAAGATTTTGTTTTAATATATCTATTGCAGATGAATTTTCTGCTAATAAATTCCAATTAATTTTATCAATATTTTGTTTAAGCAAATCTATTGCAGAAGAATTTAATGATAAATATTCCCAATAGATTTTATCTTGATTTTGTTCTAGTAAATAAATTGCTGAAGGATTTAATGATAAAATTTCCCAATTAATATTATTTATATTTTGTTGTAATAAATTTATTGCATTTAAATTTAATGATAAATAATCCCAATCTATCTTATCTATATTATTTTCTAATAAATTTATAGCAGATGGATTTCTTGATAGACATAACCAATTAATTTTATCTTGATTCTTTTCTAATAAATGTATTGCATTATGATTTTCTGATAACATATTCCAATTAATTTTATCAAAATTTTGTTCTAGTAAATGTATTGCCGAAGGATTAATTGATAATTGATTCCAATTTATCTTATCTTGATTTTTTTCAAGTAATCCTATTGCATTTGGATTTTCTGATAAATATGACCAATCAATTTTACCTTGATTTTTTTCTAATAAATCTATTGCATATGGATTTAATGATAAATATCTTGAGTCAAGATTATTTATATTAATCCAATCTCGTAATTTATACATTTTTTATAAATTATTAAAAAAATAAAATTAAAACTTATAAAAATCAATTTTTAAAAGATATCAAATCCCCAATCAGTCCATTTATCAAAATTACTTGGATGAAATCGGTTCATCATTAATTCTTCACCAAAACTATTTTTTAATCGTTCTCTTAAATAATCATAATCTATTTCAAATATATTTTTATTAAATGATAAATAATAAAAATCAATCTTATCTTGATTTTTTTCTAATAAATCTATTGCAGATGAATTGTCTGATAAATTACCCCAATGAATTTTATTTAAATTTTTTTCAAGTAAACTTATTGCAGATGTATTATGAGATAAATAATCCCAATCTATCTTATCTTGATTTTGTTCAAGTAAATGAATTGCACTAGGATTCATCGATAACACATTCCAATTAATTTTATCTAAATTTTGTTCAAGTAATCCTATTGCAGAAGGATTTCTTGATAGAAAAGCCCAATTAATTTTATTAGGATATAATTCTAATAAAGATATTGCAGAAGGGTTTAATGATAAATTTTTCCAAAAAATTTTATCTAAATTTTTTTCAAGTAAATGAATTGCATTAGGGTTTAATGATAAATTATTCCAATCAATTTTATCTTGATTTTGTTCTAGTAATTCTATAGCAGAAGAATTACTTGAAAGCTGCTGCCAATTAATTTTATTTTTATTTAACTTTAACAAATCAATAGCTGATGAATTTTCCGATAATAAAATCCAATGAATTTTATCTTTATTTTTTTCAAGTAAATCAATAGCATAAGAATTTAATGATAAATATTTCCAATTTAGATTATCTTGATTTATCCAATATCGCAATTTATACATTTATTTTATAAATCATATAAAATAAAAAATTAAAACTTATAAAATCAATTTTTATAAATTTTTACATATAATTTTATAAAATTTATATGTAAAAATATTGTGATATTGAGTATTTTTAATTAATAATTTATTACACCTTTACACACAACGCCAGTAACTTAAGGTTTTTATATTTTATATAAAAAATAATTTTTAAAAGATATCAAATCCCCAATCAGTCCATTTATCAAAATTACTTGGATGAAATCGGTTCATCATTAATTCTTCACCAAAACTATTTTTTAATCGTTCTCTTAAAAAATCATAATCTATTTCAAATATATTTGGATTTTTTGATAATAATCTCCAATGTATCTTATCTTGATTTTGTTCTAGTAATCCTATTGCATTAGGATTTAATGATAAATGTTTCCAATGTATCTTATCTATATTTTTTTCAAGTAAATTAATTGCTGAAGTATTTTCTGATAGATAAGTCCAATTTATCTTATCTAAATTTTTTTCTAATAAATGAATAGCAGATGGATTTAATGATAAACAACTCCAATAAATTCTATTTTGGTTTTGTTTAAGTAATGATAATGCTGAAGGATTTTTTGATAAGAAAATAAAATTAATTTTATCTTGATTTTTTGTTAATAATTCTATAGCAGAAGAATTTAATGATAAAAGACTCCATTCAATTTTATCTATATTTTGTTCAAGTAAATGTATTGCAGATAGATTCATTGATAATTGATTCCAATTAATTTTATCAAAATTTTTTTCTAATAAATGAATAGCATTTGGATTTATTGATAATTGATACCAATCAATTTTATCTTGATTTTTTTCAAGTAATCTTATTGCTGATGGATTTCTTGATAACCAATTCCAATTAATTTTATCTTGATTTTTTTCTAATAAATCAATTGCATTTGGATTTTCTGATAAATATGACCAATGAATTTTATCTTGATTTTTTTCGAGTAAATTAATTGCATTTATATTTTCTGATAAATATGACCAATCAAGATTATCTTTATTAATCCAATAACGCAATTTATACATTTTTTATAAATTGTTAAAAAATAAAAAATAAAATTAAAAATTTTTATAATCAATTTTTAAAAGATATCAAAACCCCAATCAGTCCATTTATCAAAATTACTTGGATGAAATCGGTTCATCATTAATTCTTCACCAAAACTATTTTTTAATCTATTTCTTAAATAATCATAGTCTATTTTAAATATATTTGGATTTATTGATAAATATGTCCAAAAAATTTTATCTTTATTTTTTTTAAGTAAACTTATTGCACCAGGATTTTTTGATAAAAAAATCCAATTAATTTTATCAAGATTTTTTTCTAATAAAGAAATTGCAGATGGATTTAATGATAAAATTCTCCAATCAATTTTATCTTTATTTTTTTCAAGTAATCCTAATGCTGATGGATTTTTTGATAAATTTTTCCAATCAATTTTATCCATATTTTGTTCAAGTAAATGTATTGCATTTAGATTTGATGATAATCTGTTCCAATGAATTTTATCTTGATTTTGTTCAAGTAAATGAATTGCGAAAGGGTTTCCTGATAAATTTTTCCAATTTATTTTATCTAGATTTTGTTCAAGTAGATATATTGCATTTGGATTTTCTGATAAATATAACCAATCTATCTTATCTTGATTTTTTTCTAATAGTTTAATTGCAGAAGAATTTTTAGATAAAGATTTCCAATAAATTTTATCTTGATTTTTTTCTAATAGTTTAATTCCAGAAGGATTTTTAGATAAAGATTTCCAATAAATTTTATCTTGATTTTTTTCTAATATATGAATAGCATTTGGATTTTTTGACAACCAATACCAATCAATTTTATCTTTATTTTTTTCTAATAAATCAATTACATTTAAATTTATTGATAAAAATACCCAATTAAGATTATCTTTATTAATCCAATCACATAATTTATACATTTTTTTTTAATTATTAAAAAATTAAAATTAAAACTTATAAAAATCAATTTTTAAAATATATCAAATCCCCAATCATACCATTTTTCAAAGTTACTTGGATGAAATCGGTTCATCATTAATTCTTCACCAAAACTATTTTTTAATCTATTTCTTAAAAAATCATAGTCTATTTTAAATACATTTTGATTTATTAATAATAATTTCCAATCAATTTTATCTTGATTATTTTTTAATATATTTATTGCCGATGGATTTAATGATAAATATTCCCAATCTATCTTATCTTGATTTTGTTCTAATAAATATATTGCATTAGGGTTTCCTGATAAATATTTCCAATCTATCTTATCTTGATTTTTTTCTAGTAATCCTATTGCAGAAGGATTCCCTGATAAAAATTTCCAATCAATTTTATCTTGATTTTTTTCAAGTAATCCTATTGCTGATGGATTTCCTGATAAAATTTTCCAATCAATTTTATCAAGATTTTTTTCAAGTAATCCTATTACATTTAGATTTCCTGATAAATATACCCAATTAATTTTATCCATATTTTTTTCAAGTAAAGATTTTCCATTATGATTTAATGATAAATATATCCAATGTATCTTATCTTTATTTTTTATTAATAAATTAATTGCATTTGGATTTTCTGATAAATATAACCAATCTATCTTATCTAAATTATTTTCTAGTAATCCTATTGCTGATGGATTTTTTGATAATATATTCCAATCTATCTTATCTTGATTTTTTTCTAGTAAAGATAATGCTAAAGGATTTTTAGATAACCATGTCCAATAAATTTTATCTTGATTTTGTTCTAATAAATGAATTGCATTAAGATTTAATGATAAATATTTCCAATTATTTTCATCTATATTAATCCAATCATGTAATTTATACATTTCTTATAAATCATAAAAAATTAAAGATTCTATAATTTTATAATCAATTTTTAAAAGATATCAAATCCCCATTCAGTCCATTTATCAAAATTTTTTGGATGAAATCGGTTCATCATTAATTCTTCACCAAAACTATTTTTTAGTCGATCTCTTAAATAATCATAGTCTATCTCAAATATATTTGGATTTATTGATAAAAATTTCCAATTAATCTTATCTTGATTTTTTTCAAGTAATCCTATTGCAGAAGGATTTTCCGATATTTTTTTCCAATTAATTTTATCAATATTTTTTTCAAGTAATTCTATTGCTGAAATATTTTCGGATAGATAAAACCAATCAATTTTATCTTGATTTTTTTCAAGTAATTCTATTGCAGTTGGATTTAATGATAAATAACTCCAATCAATTTTATTAATATTCTTTTCTAATAAAGAAATTGCAGAAGAATTTCCTGATAAAAAATCCCAATAAATTTTATTAATGTTTTTTTCAAGTAAAGATATAAAAGAAGAATTTTGTGACATATAAAACCAATTTATTTTATCTTTATTTCGTTCAAGTAATGTCAATGCATTAGAATTTGATGATAAATATGTCCAATTAATCTTATCAAAATTTTGTTCAAGTAATCCTATTGCATTTGGATTTAATGATAACATATCCCAGTTAATTTTATCTTGATTTTGTTCAAGTAATCCTATTGCATTAGGATTTTGTGATAAATAATTCCAATCTATCTTATCTTCATGTTGTAAAAGTAATCCTATTGCATTTGGATTTTTTGATAACCAATTCCAATTAATTTTATCTTTATTTTTTTCTAATATATATATAGCATTTGGATTTTGTGATAAATTAATCCAATGAATTTTATCTTGGTTTTTTTCTAATAAATCAATCGCATTTGGATTTATTGATAAAAATGACCAATTAAGATTATCTTCATTAATCCAATAACGCAATTTATACATTTTTTATAAATTGTTAAAAAATAAAATTAAAAATTAAAACTTTATAAAATCAATTTTTAAAAGATGTCAAATCCCCAATCAGTCCATTTATTAAAATTCTGTGGATGAAATCTATTCATCATCAATTCTTCTCCAAAACTATTTTTTAATCTATTTCTTAAATAATCATAATCTATTTCAAATATATTATCATTTAATGATAAAAAAATCCAATTAATTTTATCTTGATTATTCTTAAGTAATATTATAGTAGAAAAATTTAAACATAAATATAACCAATCAATTTTATTAATATTTTTTTCAAGTAAACATATTGCAGACAAATTTTTAGATAAATTATTCCAATTAATTTTATCTTGATTTTGTTCAAGTAAATTAATCGCAGAAGAATTTCCCGATAAAATATCCCAATTAATTTTATCAATATTATTTTCAAGTATATTTATTGCATTTGGATTTCCTGATAAAAAATTCCAATTAACTTTATCTAAATTATTTTCAAGTAATTCTATTGCAGACAAATTTTTAGATAAATAATTCCAATCTATCTTATCTTGATTTTTTTCTAGTAAATAAATTGCTGATGGATTTTCTGATAAATATTTCCAATGTATCTTATCAATATTTTTTTCAAGTAATTCTATTGCTGAAGGATTTTCTGATAAATAATTCCAATTTATCTTATCTTGATTTTTTTCAAGTAATCCTATTGCTGATGGATTTTTTGATAACCAATTCCAACTAATTTTATCTTGATTTTTTTCTAATAAATGGATCGCATTTATATTTAAAGATAAATGTGACCAATTAATTTTATCTAAATTTTTTTCTAATAGATAAATAGCATTTGGATTTTCTGATAAATATAACCAATTAAGATTATCAATATTAATCCAATCGCATAATTTATACATTTTTATAAATCATTTTAAAAATAAAAATTTAAAAAGTAAAAAAAATCAATTTTTAAAAGATATCAAATCCCCAATCAGTCCATTTATCAAAATTACTTGGATGAAATCGGTTCATCATTAATTCTTCTCCAAAACTATTTTTCATTCTATTTCTCAAAAAATCATAATCTATTTCAAATATATTTTTATTTTTTGATAATAATTCCCAATTAATTTTATCTAAATTTTTCTTAAATAAATAAATTGCATTATGATTTAATGATAAGTTATTCCAATGTATCTTATCTATATTTTTTTCAAGTAAATGTATTGATAAAGTATTATATGATAAACAATTCCAATCTATCCTATCTTGATTCTTTTCAAGTAGATATATTGCATTTGGATTTAAAGATAATATTGACCAATTAATTTTATTTTGGTTTGATTCTAATAAACCAATTGCATTAGGATTTGATGATAATTTGATCCAATTAATTTTATCTAAATTTTTTTCAATTAAATGAATAGCATTTTTATTTAATGATAAATAATCCCAATTAATTTTATCTAAGTTTCTTTCAAGTAAATAAATTGCATTAGGATTTTGTGATAAATAATTCCAATTTATCTTATCTTGATTTTGTTCAAGTAATCCTATTGCATTTGGATTTATTGATAAATTACTCCAATCAATTTTATCTTTATTTTTTTCTAATATATATATGGCATTTGGATTTTGTGATAAAAATATCCAATCAATTTTATCTTGGTTTTTTTCTAATAAATCTATCGCATTTGGATTTATTGATAAAAATTTCCAATCAATTTCATCTTCATTAATCCAATTACGTAGCTTATACATTTTTTTAATTTATATATAAATAAAAAATATTTGATTATTATAATCAATTTTTAATTTAAAAGATATCAAATCCCCAATCAGACCATTTATCAAAATTTCTTGGATGAAATCGGTTCATCATTAATTCTTCTCCAAAACTATTTTTTATTCTATTTCTTAAAAAATCATAATCTATTTCAAATATATTTTTATTTTTTGATAATAATTCCCAATCAATTTTATCTTGATTTTTTTTTAATAAATCTATTGCAGAATAATTTTTTGATAAATATCTCCAATTAACTTTATCAAGATTTTGTTCTAATAAATATATTGATGATGAATTTTCTGATAAATATGACCAATTAATTTTATCTTGATTTTTTTCAAGTAAATTTATTGCAAAAGGATTGAATGATAAAAAATCCCAATCTATCTTATCTTGATTTTGTTCAAGTAAATGTATTGCATTATGATTTAATGATAAATATGTCCAATCAATTTTATCTATATTTTTTTCAAGTAATCCTATTGCATTAGGATTTTGTGATAAATAATTCCAATCTATCTTATCTTCATGTTGTAAAAGTAATCCTATTGCATTAGGATTTAACGATAAATATATCCAATAAATCTTATCTTGATTTTTTTCTAATAAATATATTGCATTAGGATTTTGTGATAAAAATCTCCAATTAATTTTATTTATATTTTTTTCTAATAGATTAATTGCATTTAAATTTCCTGATAAATATCTCCAATTAATTTTATCTAAATTTTCTTCTAATAAATTAATTGAATTTGGATTTTCTGATAAATATGACCAATTAAGTTTATCTTTATCAATCCAACTTCGTAATTTGTACATTTTTTATAAATCATTTTAAAAATAAAAATTCAAAAATTTATAAAAATCAATTTTTAAAAGATATCAAATCCCCAATCAGACCATTTATCAAAATGTCTTGGATGGAAACGATTCATCATCAATTCTTCACCAAAACTATTTTTTAGTCTTTCTCTTAAATAATCATAATCTATTTCAAATATATTTGGATTACGTGAAAATAATTCCCAATGTATCTTATCTTGGTTTTTTTCAAGTAATCCTAATGCATTCGGATTTTCCGATAAATAGAACCAATCAATTTTATCTAAATTTTTTTCTAATAAATGAATAGCATTCGAATTTAATGATAAAATTTTCCAATCGATCTTATCTATATTTTTTTCAAGTAATTCTATAGCATTTATATTTAATGATAATAATTCCCAATTAATTTTATCTAAATTTTTTGTTAATAATTCTATAGAATTTATATTTTTTGATAAATAGTACCAATTAATTTTACTTATATTTTTTTCTAGTAATCTTATTGCAGAAGAATTTAATGATAAATATATCCAATGTATCTTATCAATATTTTTTTCAAGTATTCCTGTTGCATTTAGATTTAATGATAAATGAAGCCAATCTATCTTATCTAAATTTTTTGTTAATAATTCTATAGCATTTGGATTTGATGATAAATATTTCCAGTTAATTTTATCTTGATTTTGTTCTAATATATGTAATGCACTTGGGTTTGATGATAAATAATTCCATTCAATTTTATCTTTATTTTTTTCTAATAAATGCATAGAATTTGTATTTTTTGATAAATAATTCCATTCTATTTTATCCATATTTTTTTCTAATAAATTTATAGCATTTGGATTTGATGATAAATATTTCCAGTTAATTTTATCTTGATTTTGTTCTAATATATGTAATGCACTTGGGTCTGATGATAAAAATTTCCAATTAAGTTTATCTTTATCAATCCAATAACGCAATTTATACATTTTTTATAAATCATTTTAAAAATAAAGATTTTAATTTTTAAAATCAATTTTTAAAAGATATCAAATCCCCAATCAGACCATTTATCAAAATGTCTTGGATGGAAACGATTCATCATTAATTCTTCTCCAAAACTATTTTGCAATTTTTCTCTTAAAAAATTATAGTCTATTTCAAATATATTTGGATTTTTTGATAACATATCCCAATCAATTTTATCTTGATTTTTTTCAAGTAAATATATTGCACTAGGATTTCCTGATAAAAAATACCAATCAATTTTATCAAGATTTTGTTCTAATAAAGAAATTGCAGATGGATTTAATGATAAAATTCTCCAATCAATCTTATCAATATTTTGTTCAAGTAATCCTATTGCAGATAAATTTCCTGATAAAAAATTCCAATAAATTTTATCTTGATTTTTTTTTAATAAATCAATTGCATTACAATTTAATGATAAATATTCCCAATGTATCTTATCTTGATTTTTTTCAAGTAATCCTATTGCATTAGGGTTTAATGATAAATATATCCAACAAATTTTATCTATGTTTTTTTCAAGTAATCCTATTGCATTATGATTTAATGATAAATATGTCCAATCAATTTTATCTATATTTTTTTCAAGTAATCCTATTGCTGATGAATTTTTTAATAAATCTATCTTATCTTGAGTATTTTCATGCGAATTCAGTACAAAAGAATTTGATGATAACCTTTTCCAACTAATTTTATGTTGATTTTTTTCAAGTAATCCTATTGCATTTTGATTAAATGATAAATTAAACCAATCAATTTTATCCTGATTTTTTTCTAATAAATTTATTGCATTTGGATTTTCTGATAAATTATCCCAATCTATCTTGTCTTGATTTTTTTCTAATAAATAAATTGCATTTGGATTTATTGATAAATTTGAGAAATTAAGATTATCTTCATTAATCCAATATCGTAATTTATACATTTTTATATAAATCATTAAAAAAAATAAATTTATAATTATATAATCAATTTTTAAAAAAAATTCGATAATCTATTAATCATTAATTCTTCACCAAAACTATTTTTAGCCAATCTCTTAGAAAATTATAATCTATTTCAAATATGTTTTCATTAAAATATACCCAATTAATCTTATGAAGAAAATCCTGATAAAAATTCTAATTAATTTTAGCTTTATTTTTATCTAATAATTAATTGCATTTTGATTTAATGATAAATTATTATAATCTATATATCTTTCATCTTTCATAATTATAAATTATATTTTATATAATCATAATATAAAATATATTAGTATTTATTAGTTATGTATTTATATATATTTTGTATAATATTAATAATTATAATTATATTATATTTTATTAATAAAAATATTAAAGAAAATTTTGTAAATATTGTTGGAGATATTACTACATATGATCCTGGTATTATTTCTGAACAAGATTGTCAACCAGGTACTTCATGTGAAACTTTAAATAATGGATGGGGTTTATATAATAATAATTGTAGATGTATTCCTTTAAATATAAATTATGAAGAACAGGAAGAAGAACAAATAGAAGAACGAAGAGAAGAAAGAATAGAAAGAAGAGAAGAAAGAAGAGAAAGAATAGAACAAGAAGAAGAAATAATAAATTATCCTAATTATATAGATCCAGATTGTTTACCCAATAATACTAATTTTTCTGAAATATGTAGGGATAAAAATCCTTCATATGGAATAAAATCATTAAATAGTTGCGGTGGAGGTAAATCAAAAGTAGAATGTGGATATAATTATTTAAATGGTATAAAATATCCAGATAATGTAACAATTACACCATGTTTAAATAAATCTGATGACTTTGATGTATGGTGTAAGTATTATACCAATATTAATGATATTCCATCTGGATATAATGTAAATAGCATTGGAGCAAAAAATACTCTAATTGGAAGAGCTGGTGATTGTTATTTAAATGATGGTAAACCTGATAATAATAATGCAAGAGCAATATGTGATAATAATCATATGGAAAATATAAAAAAATTAGAACCAGCAAATAACAGAATAGACTATAATATATTTACCGAATGTTTTCCATTAAATAGTACTAATTTTAATTTAAAATGTAATAATTTATTAAAAGATGTAGATTCACAAAATATTTTTGTTACACAAATTATGGGGTATGATTGTAATCCAGGATATGGTCGTGCAAAGTGTATAAAAAATTATGATAGAGTAAATTTCGATAATGATTTTTATAAAAAAACATATTCTGATTATAAAACAAATTATAATGATCTAAATGCACAATGTTTAAGTAATTGTTCATAAAATTTATTAATAAAATAAAAAATGAAAAAAATTAATCTAATGTTACAATTATATATTTTTGACATATAATGAGTATAATGAGTATAATTATTAAGCATTCAGAAACTATATATGATATCAACGAATTTTCAAAATATTTTGAATATTTTGAAGTATTAAAATCAAGTAATTTTCTTGAAAAATCAACTGGTATTATTGATTTGACTCATCGAGGTGAGTCAATGAAAATAGTTTTAGATATATTTACCAATCGTACTTATATAGATAAATTTGATAGTCATATCAGATTGTTAAATTTAGAGATTTTAATTGAAATAAAATTAATTATTAATGAATTAATGCTATATAGTGATTATATATATTTATCATATGATCTTGATAAATATATAAACATAAAAACTAATCAAGAAAAAGAAGGAAAAATATGTCATGAATGTTATCGGATAAATATTTGGTTAAAACCAGATAAAAAGTTAGATTGGGATGAAAATAGAAATTATTGTTATTGTGATTATGTAAGAGAAGAAGATGGATCGAGACAATCAAGAAGAGATTTTTTAGAAGAATATTATTCTAATGATGAAAATTGTAAACATGGTTCATCAACATGGTAAAAAAAATATGACAAATTAATTTTATCTTTTTTTAAATAAAATTTAATGTTCTTAAATTTACAATTACTTAAACATTATTAATAAAATTTATTAATAAAATAAAAAAAAATGATAATTATATTTAATATTTATTATTTAAAAATAGTAATATAAAATCAAATATGATTCGTCCCCAATTACCAAATAAATTTAATTATAAAAATGATATAATATTCCAAATAACAGATTGGAAATCGTATGATATTATTGATGAAAAAGAAGATGAAGAAGAAGATGAAGATGAACAAGAACAAGAAGAAAAAAAATATAAAAAAAAAAATAAAAAATTGGTTATTAGAGGTTATGGAGTTACAGATAATGGAAATTCTATATGTATTCATATAGAAGGATTTCAACCATATTTTTTCTTTAAAATACCACAAGATTGGGATAATTTAAAATTTAATGAGTTTAAAAATAATGTAATCAAGATGGTAGATGAAAATCAGAGAGATAACTTAATCAATGCAGGTATAGTAAAAAAGAAAGAATTTTATGGATTTACAAATAATGAACTTTTTAATTATGGTATATTTATTTTCAAAAATCAATCTTCATATTATACATTTCTTAAAGTTATGAGAGAAAAAAAAATAATTATACGAAAATGGAATGAAGAATTTGATTTTAGTAATAAATTATATGAAACAAAAGTCAGTTCATTATTACGCTTTTTTCATGTAAAAAATATAGATCCATCTGGTTGGATGAAAATTTCTGGTGGAAAATATAGAAAAAATGTACCAAGTTTAACAAGAACACAAATTGATGTAAACATAAATTACAATGATATTGAGAAAGTTGATATAAATAATATTGCAAAAATAATTATTGCATCATTTGATATTGAATGTTGTAGTGAAGATGGAAGTTTTCCAAAGTTTGATAGAAAGAATGATCCAATTATACAAATTGGTACAACTGTATATATATTTGGAGAAAATGAATGTAGATATCAATATATAGCAACATTAAATAAATGTGAAAATATAGAAGGTGCACATGTTGAATCATTTTATAGTGAAAAAGATTTAATATTAGGATGGGTAAAATTTATTGAAAAATTAGATCCAGATATTTTAACAGGTTATAATATATGGGGGTTTGATTGGGAATATATTTATCGAAGAGCAGAAACTGGTAATGGTGGACAAATTTCTCCATATCATGATATATTATTTAGAAGATTACAACGTGTCAAACCAGAATTTTTAAATACTTGTAAAATAGAATTAACGATTCAAGATTTATCATCAAGTGCTTTAGGTGTAAATATATTAAAATATATTGATATAGAAGGAATTGTTCAGATTGATTTATTAAAAGTAGTTCAACGTGATCATAAACTTGATTCTTATAAATTAGATAATGTTGCTAAACATTTTATGAAACAACAAAAAGTTGATTTATCACCAAAAGAATTATTTAAAAATTTTAAAGAAGGTTCTCCTGATAAAATTAAAGAAATTGCAGTATATTGTATTATGGATTGTAAATTAGTAAATGATTTAATTAATAAATTACAAGTTATTACTAATAATATTGGTATGTCAAATGTTTGCGTTGTTCCATTTTCATATCTATTTTTAAGAGGTCAAGGTATTAAAATTTTTTCACTTGTTGCTAAATTTTGTAGAGAAGAAAATTTTGTAATTAAAGATCTTTCTATAGATGATATTGATAAAAATTCATATGAAGGTGCAATTGTATTTGTTCCTGTACCAGGTATATACTTTGAACCGGTTGTTGTAATGGATTATAATTCATTATACCCATCATCAATGATTGCAGAAAATATATCACATGATTCAATAGTAGGATATAAAGAATATTCTTTGATAGAAAAAAAAAATAAAAATGAGGCAAATAGTTTTGAATTAATTAGAGATACAATTAATACAAAATATGATAATTTAGAAGGATATCATTATATTGATATTGAATATGATGTATTTCAAGGATTAGACGATGATAAAAAGAAAGTTGGATATAAAGTATGTAGATTTGCAGAATCAGACAATGGTGATAAATCTGTTTTACCACGTATTTTAAGAAAATTATTAAAAGCAAGAAAAGATACTCGTAAAATAATGGAATATAAAACATTTGAATTAAAAGATGGTACATTAGTGGAAGGTATACCAGGTGAAAAAGATGATTCCTATGAATTATTTAATGTTACAACAGGTAAACAAACAATATCTAAAGATGACGTAATATCTATAAAACAAACAAATAATGAATTTCAAATATCTGTTCTAGACGGATTACAGCTTGCTTATAAAGTAACATGTAATTCATTATATGGTCAGGTAGGAGCAACAACTAGTCCAATTTGTTATAAAGAATTAGCAGCATGTACTACAGCTACTGGTAGAAAAATGGTTGTAACTGCAAGAGATTTAACATTAAGTACATTTGTTGGTGCAAAATTAACATATGGTGATTCTGTTACAGGTGATACACCTTTACTAGTTATGAAAAATGGATTTATTGATGTTATAACAATAGAAGAATTAAATAATGAATGGGTCCCATATGAAGAATTTAAACCATTTGATACGAATAGAAAGAATAAACAACAAACTTTATCAGATTATTTGATATGGACAAATGAAGGATGGTCAAAAATAAATAGAGTTATTCGTCATAATACTTTTAAAAAGATATATAGAATTACTACAAATATTGGTTCAGTTGATGTAACAGAAGACCATTCTTTATTAGATAATGATAAAAATATTATTAAACCATTAGATTGTAAAATAGGAGGAGAATTATTACATAACTTTCCTAAAGAATTCCCATATTATGAATATCACGATAAGAGTAATAAAGAGATGATGGAAATAGTTAATGATATATATTATGGAATGATTGATAAAATACCATATGAAATACTTAATGCTAAAAAAGAAAATAGGATTAAATTTGTTAAAATGCTTATGGATAGTCCTGAGAAAAAATTGAATCAAACTTCAAAATTATTTTATCAGTCGTTATATTATTTATTAAAATCAGTAGAAGATGAAATGGAAATACCAAACAAATTTAATAAAATATATTTGAATGGTACAAAAAATATTAAAAATATTGAATATTTATATGATATTTGCAATAATGATTATGTATATGATATAGAAACTGAATCTGGAAATTTTCAAGCAGGTGTTGGTCAATTAATTGTTAAAAATACAGATTCTATTTTTGTAAATTTTACAGATGAAATAAAACGAAGATATCCTGATAGAGATTTTACAGAAAAAGAATTATTACAAGAATCTATTAAAATAGGAGAAGAAGCAGCAGCAAATATTAATAAAAATATGAAAGCACCTCAAAATATAGAATATGAAAAAACATTTTGGCCATTTTGTATTTTTTCTAAAAAAAGATATTTTGGAAATAAATATGAACATGATCCTGATAAATATAAACAAACAAGTATGGGTATTGTATTGAAAAGACGTGATAATGCACCAATTGTTAAAACGATATATGGAGGTGTAATAGATATTATTTTAAATAAAAGAGATATTGAATCATCTAAAAAATTTTTTTATGATTCTATTAAAGATTTATTGGATGGAAATGTAGATTTAAGTCAATTAGTTATAAGTAAAACTGTAAAAACAGATTATGCTAATCCAAATCAAATAGCTCATAAAGTATTAGCTGATAGAATGGGAGAAAGAGATCCTGGAAATAAACCACAATCAAATGATAGAATACCATATTGTTATGTAGATTCTTGTAATTTAAAATGTAAAATATGTGATAAAAAAGTAAATCCAGAAAAATGTAAATGTGTAACATGTATGAATATATATTGTTATACACATCTTATAAATCATCGTGATAAATGTGTTAAAATATGTAGATTTTGCAAAATTTCTGAGAATTGTTCTTCATTAATTAATTGTTTAACATGTAAAGGATGGTATTGTAATAAATGTAATGATAAACATAAAATTAGAAAGGATAAATATAAGAATTTGCATAATGATAAATGTAAAAAAGAATTAACAAATAAATTATTACAAGGTGATACTATAGAGCATCCTTTATATATAAAAGAAAAAAATTTAAAGATTGATTATAATTATTATTTATCACATCAGATTGAAAAACCAGTTTATCAAATATTTGAACTAGTTATGAAAAATCCACAATCAATAATTGTGGATTTAGTTAGAAATATGAATAATTCAAAAAATGGAAATTCATCGATAAAGAATTGGTTAAAATCAGTTAGTAAAAAAAAGGAAGTAGAAGAAGTAGAAGAAGTAAAATTTGATGTAAAAGAAAAATTATCATTAGATGATATTATAAAGGAAGATGAAGAAACAAATATGTTAGGTGATAATTTTGAAGAAGATATTATAGAAGACTTTGAAAATATTGATATTATGGATGAAATTATTTAAAAATTATTTTTTACCACCGCATATAGTACATTGAGAACATTGATTATTTACATTTTGTAATTATTTTGATGATATTATTGGTTATTTATTACGAATTGGTGATTTATTACGAATTAATGATGAATGTCTAGGTAAATTTTGTGATGGTGTTATTGATAAAGGTCTTATTTTTTTAGCTACTCCTTTTTTATGCCTACTTCTATCGATATAAGTATTTAATAGAATTACTAAATTTCCTATATCATTCGTACCATTAAAATTTCCATTATAAATATCTTCATGAGATCCTATATAATTTACAATAGAAGTGTAGCATATATTATACAAAGATGTTAATTCATTATTATTAGATATATTATGTGATGTTAATTCATTATTATTAGATATATTATTATTAGATATATTAGAAGGTGTTTCATAACACATAAAATCCAATGGACTAGTACCATTTATTAATAATGTTTCAATGATTCTCATATGGAGATATGGATTAAAATTTTTCTTAAATGTTTTTAGATCATCAATAAATGACTTAACAGCATAATACAATGCATTAACACCACAATTTGTAGATAAAGTATGATTATTATTTTTTTTTTTTAAACCACATCGTTGTTCTGCTATGTGGCGATAATTAACACTTGTATTAATTATAAGTATTCTAATAATATGAATATTTTTTTTTATAACAGCTAACATCAATGGTGTTACTAAAGAATTATATTCAATATTTTTTCCAGGTATTATTTTACTATTATATCTTTTTTCTCTATTTATTATACCAGGTATACTTGTATATTCAGAAATATTAACTTCTTTTTCTATAGAAAGCTGTTGACTACGTGAACATAGTAATGCAACAATATCATAATTATCTTGATTAACTGCATATAATAAAGGACTATTATTATAATTATCCACTACACTAATCAATTCTGGTTTTTTTTCACATAATAATGCAACAATATTATAATTATTTTGATAAACTGCATATAATAAAGGACTATGATTGTATTCATCCACAATATCAATTAATTCTGGATATTTTCCACATAATCTCAATACTTCATCATATTTATTATCTTTAACAGCATTTATTAATGAAAGATTATTTCTAGATTTAATTTTTGATTTAATTTTTAATTCCATAATATATATTTAAATTATAAAAAAACTTACTAAAATTTAATAAATTCATTTAATAAATAAACATTTTGTAAACTATATAAAATAAAAAACTTGCATTCAAATCTAGGATTTTTGGACACTTTTTATATTAAAGAATTAAATTATAAATTATTTTATAATTTAATAAACGCTATATTTTTATTTTTAAACATTGATATATAATGAATCTATATAAAAATTTAAAATTTATTTAAAATTAAATTAGTGATGTATAATTTTATATATCTTAAAAATATTGTCTTATTTTCTATTTCATTTATCAACAATAAAAATATATTTATATGTTATTTTATTGTTAATTTCTTAATTTAGTAGCATTGGTATTTATTATGTTTAAATATGTAAATTCTTAAGTGCATGGCATTGATTCTATATCCAATTCAAGACACTTAAGGATTTAATCAATGTTATTTAAAATTACAAAATAATGAAATATTTTTATTTTTTATAAAATATTTTATTGTATATAATTTATACCAAAATTATATTTAATTTTTAATTTTTTAATTTAAATTTTAATTTATATTTAATTCCAATTCTGTAAACTTAAGATTTTTATTGATTTTAAAAAATCTTAAGTTTACACCATTGGGTGATACTATAGAACATCCTTTATATATAAAAAAAAAATTTAAAGATTGATTATAATTATTATTTATCACATCATATTAAAAACCAGTTTATCAAATATTTGAACTAATTATGAAAAAATCACAATCAATAATTGCGGATTTAGTTATGAAATATAAATAATACAAAAAATTGAAATTCATCTATAAAAAATTTGTTAAAATCAATTAGTAAGAAAAAGAAGTAGAATAAATAAAATTTGATGTAAAATAAAAATTATCATTAGATGATATTATAAAAAAGGATGAAGAAACAAATATATTAGGTGATAATTTTGAAGAAGATATTGGGGATGTTGCATAATTCAGTTATCAATGTTTTATTGATAAATATTTTTTGTTATTTTATTAAAATACCAACTAAAAATAAAAATTTGTTTTTTATTTTTTTAATAAAATAATATTAGATTTATATATATTTTTAATATATTGTATTATTATTGTTAAGATAATGTTAAACTACTAATAATTAATATTTTTTAATAATATTTTTTAATAATATTTTTTAAAAATATTATTAAAAAATATTATTAAAAAATATTTATTGTTTAATTATTTTTTTATTTATAAAATATCCAATAAAATTTAAAAATAAATAAAATTACTAAAAAACAAATTTAAATTTTAATTGATATTTTTATAAAATAATATTTTAAATTATTCAATGATTTATTGTATAATGAATTATATAACAGCCCCATTATAGAAGACTTTGAAAATATTGATATTATGGATGAGATAATTTAAAAATTATTTTTTACCACCGCATATAGTGCAATGAGAACATTTACTATTTACTTTTTTTGATATTTTTCTAGTGGATTTATTAATATCTGTTGATATATTTCTAGTGGATTGATTAATATCTGTTAATATTTTTCTTGGTAACTCATAAGGTAATAATGATCTTGATATTTGTGCTACTCTATTATATCTAGTTGATTCTCTATAATAATTTATAATATATCTTATTAATTTAATAATTTTTATCACAAATTTAATAATATTTTTATCTCCTTTTTTTGAAATAATGGTAGATCTATTATTTTTTTTACTCTTTATAATTTTTCCATCAATAGTTCTTACTAAAAATGGATAAATCTTATTTTCATATATTATTATATTATCATTATTATCATTATTATCATTATTATTGTTATTATCATTATTATTTTTATTATCATTATTACCTTTTACTAAAATATTATCATTATTAGTTTTTATTTCAATTTTATAAACTGTTTTATAATCTATTGAACAACTAATATTTATCCATCTACTGTCTTTATTATCTATATCACAAATATATTCAATCATATTATTATAATGTTTATTAACAAGATCATAAACAGTGAATGGAATATTTAAATTATTATTTTTACATAATAGTTCAATAATATCTATTCTTTTTTTAATATCATCAATATGATTATGATGATCCATAAAAAAATAATTAAAAGAATGAAATAATGCGGTAACGCCACCATTTATAAGTTCATTATTACTATTTTTTATTGGAAGTTGATAATATATATCTGTATATTTTATAAGAATCTTTATAACACCAATATTTTTTTTTTTAACAGCCAACATTAAAGGTGTTAATATATAATTATGATTATATTTCATATTAAATATTTCATTAGTATATCTTAGTAATTTACTTATTATTCCTGGTATACTTGTATTTTTATTATATAATTTACTTTTTTCACATAATAATAAAACAATATCATGATTATTATAATTATCTAGATTAACTGCATATAATAAAGGACTATTATTATATTTATCAACAATATTAATTAATTCAGGATTTTTATCACATAATTGTTCTACTTCATCATAATCGTTATCTATAACAGCTTTTATTAATGGATTATTTATAGATTCTTTTATATTCATATATATTATATTTTTTAATAAAATGTATTGATATATAAATATATTTTTTTTATAAAATAAACGTAAATACTAAAAAAAGGTATAACCTGGTCGAAAATTTTTTTTTATTTGAATTTAAACGAATTTAAATAAACTTTTCAATTATCTTCCATGTATGTTCATAACTTTTTATAAAATCATTTATATTTAGTGATTCAATTGATTCTAATATTCCTTCTTGAATATATTCATGATCTACTTCTCTATATATTGCTTTAATTTGACCAAATATTAATTCAATTGGATTAAATTCTGGGGTAATTAACAGGATTATATTCCATAGTTATGTTATTTTTAAGAGTATTATATTTTATTTTATTAGTCTTTAATATATATACAATAGTTTTTATATTAAAACATGTATTATATTTTTTATTAATAATTTTTTTTAAAGCTTCAAGATTTATGTTTATATCTTTATTTTCTTTATTTTCTTTTACATATGAAATTATATCATTAACTATTAAAGGATTTATATTATTATTTATATAAATATCATAATTATTATTATTTTCTTTATACCATCCATAAAAAGTAGTCATATGAAATTTAAAAATATCAGTTATAAACTTTATTCTTTCCTTACCAATAATACTAATATTAAGTAAATAATTATATATATTTATTGATAAACTTTTTGTAGTTAAATTATACATCTATTTATTCTTTATAAAAAAATAAATTTTAGTAGAATTTTAAAATGTGATGACTATAAATATAAAAATTAAGATGTATAAAAATATTAAATTATATCCAATTCTGTAAACTTAAGGATTTAAATATTATTACGTAATAATACTTAATTATTGGAATATTAAATCAATAGTTAATAATTAAATAATTTTAAAATTCAATATTAAATTAAAATGTATTTTAATAAATATTTAAGTTTTTATTAAGTTTTTATAAAAATTGAATTTGATTGTTTTAGTATTTTTTACACCTTTGCACATTTAAAACGCCGATTTAACAACGAAAAAAATAATACAAAAATGCAAAAATTTGATTAGTAGTCATCTTGAAATGACTATGAAGTTTAAGAATTTATTTCTCTACAAAATATGTTTGGTCTTTTTCCTGTATCAAATACAGATTTTACTATATTTAACATATTTTGCACAGCATTCTTATCTCTGTTATGGAATATTTCGCTTTTATGCTTAACCGATTGACATCGTAATAGTCCATTACAGATTTCTGTTTTATTTTCTTTCTTTAATTTTGGTTTTTGACTTGGTCTTTCTAAAAAATGTTCTAATTCACCATTACAACAATTACATAATTTTGATGTTCTAAATTCATTTACCAAAAATGTATTATAACCTGCATTTCTAAAAATCCTTCTAAATTTCTTACAAATAACTGGTTCTTTACCTTTCATATGATAATCACCTTTATCATAATCACCCATTATAAATATAGTTTTATCAGGTTTTCCGTATTTATTGGAAAAATTTTTAACCATTTTCAATTCACTTTTTTGAGTATTTGTAAATCTATTTAATTTGAATTTTCTAAAAAATGTTTGTTCGTAATGTGAATATAATTTATAATTTATGTTGTTCT
>Ga0214919_10003874_pt1 | contig 22262 bp, 19 predicted proteins | sample LL1503_MetaG_FD_177994 | JGI IMG/M metagenome (GOLD analysis project Ga0214919, IMG submission 177994) | Freshwater microbial communities from Lake Lanier, Atlanta, Georgia, United States - LL-1503 | ecosystem: Environmental > Aquatic > Freshwater > Lake | place: USA: Georgia | collected... | reverse complement strand
ACGTAGTTGTAGATGTAACTTGCGATGCAATAGATGCTGAACACGGAGAAAGAATTTCAGAAGCGCTAAAAGCTAATAATTCACTAAAAGTTCGCAAAGTTTCAGATCGCACATTTTTGTTACACCTCGGTGGAAAGTTGGAAGTTCAATCAAAAGTTCCACTAAAAACCCGCGATGATCTCTCCCGCGCATATACCCCAGGTGTAGCTCGAATTTGCTTAGCTATTGCTGCTGACCCTTCCGATGCACGTCGCTTAACAATTAAACGAAATACTGTTGCTGTCGTTACAGATGGCTCTGCTGTGCTTGGCTTAGGAAATCTTGGCCCAGCCGCTGCACTTCCAGTAATGGAAGGTAAAGCGGCCCTCTTTAAGCGCTTTGCTGATGTTGATGCTTGGCCCGTCTGCCTAGATACTCAAGATGTTGATGAGATTGTTCGAACTGTTCAATTAATCGCACCGGTTTACGGTGGTATCAATCTTGAAGATATTTCAGCCCCAAGATGTTTTGAAGTTGAACGTCGCCTTCGTGAACTTCTTGATATCCCAGTTTTCCACGACGACCAACATGGCACTGCGATTGTCGTACTTGCTGCGCTTCGTAACGCGCTTAAACTAGTCAAGAAAGATATCAGCGATTGCAAAATTATTATTAACGGTGTTGGCGCTGCCGGAACAGCCATCGCACGTTTATTAATGCTCAGTGGCGCAAAAAACATAATCGGTTTTGATAGTAAAGGATCAATTACTAAAGAGCGAGTAAGTAATGACCCGATGCGTCAATGGTTTCTAGATAATTGCAATCCAAATCAATTTAGCGGCACACTCTCTGAATGCATGGTTAGCACCGATATCTTCATTGGAGTAAGCGCACCTAATGTGCTTAAAGAATCTGATGTTGCTTCGATGGCTAAAGATTCCATAGTTTTTGCGTTAGCTAATCCCGATCCAGAAATTGATCCAGTAATTGCTCGTAAATATGCGGCAGTTGTTGCAACTGGACGAAGTGACCAACCAAACCAGATTAACAATGTCTTGGCATTCCCAGGAATTTTCCGAGGGTTGCTCGATGCTGGTGCGCATAAAATTACAGATGCAATGCTGGTGGCAACCGCTGAAGCCATAGCTAGTTGTGTTTCGAGTGAGCAATTAAACGCATCATTCATCGTCCCAAGCGTTTTCGACCCAAATGTGGTGAAAGAAGTTGCTGCAGCTGTTAAACGCTCTTGCTGATGAACACTAACTTTGCAATTCTGGCTGCATCTTTTGAGAACCAATTTAGCCCGATTGCGCCATTTCTCTTTTATGTAATTGTCGGCGCGATAATATTTATAGAAACCGGTGTACTCCTTGGTTTCTTCTTACCTGGGGATTCAATACTTTTCAGCGCAGGATTAGTTGCGGCTACTCGATCCGATACAAACATCGTAATTTTAATCTCAATTATCTTCTTGGCTGCCTTCATGGGAGATCAAGTTGGTTATGTAATTGGCAGAAAAATCGGCCAGCCATATTTAGAGAAACGTGATTCAAAGCGGATGAAGAAAATGATTGCGAAATCCGAAAGATTTTACGAATCTAATGGCTGGTGGTCAGTGGTTGCCGCAAGATTCTTTCCTTGGATTAGAAGTTTTGTTCCGCCAATTGCTGGAACTGTAAAAATGAACTATTACAAATTCTTATCTGCTAACGCGCTAGGTGCGCTAGTCTGGGGTGTAGGTATAACACTCGCCGGATATTACTCAGCAAGCATCCATTGGGTTAAGAGTTCGTCTTATGCGCTAGCAATCTTCTTTATCGGTGGTTCCATAATCTCAGCAACAATTAATTACTTCCGAGGTAAACGCGCTTGACGCGCTCCTCCAACAAGAACCCCTAAATAAGTCATTGCAATACCAGAAACTAAGTACCAACTAACACTTACTCCTTCGGAAGGTGAAAAGAAGTCAATAAATAGCGAAGCGACTAATTGCCCACCAACGCTAAAGAGGGTAAAGGTTAAAACACCAAGATGTTGGACTATCAATGAAGTGGAAGCAATATATATAACGCCAATAATACCGCCGGTATAAATCCACCAAGGCCCCTTCGGCAAAGCTACTAAATGCTCACCTTTGACGATCATTAAAAATATTAAGAAAAATATTAAAAATATTGTGCCCATTACGAAATTCAACAGTGATGTTGCATAACTTTGTTTAGTAAATTCGTTTATTTGGCCATTAAGAGCGCGTTGGATTCCGACAAACGCACCTCCAAAGAGCGCAAGAAGTACTGAGAGAATTGAAAAATTAATTCCTGCAAGCTTGTCCAGGACCGAAACAAGTACTGCAAAAACCGTAATAAAGGCTGCAGTCACTCTTCTTAGCGAAATTGGCTTTGGGCCACCACCTGTTAAACCAATTCGATCAACTATTAATGAAGTTGCTGTTTGTCCCGCGATAGAAGCAACAGAAAAAAGCGCAACACCAATTATTGGAACTATATGAGATTGCACTGCCACAAAAGAGCCGCCAAGCACTCCCGCAAATAGCCGCCAACGTGGAATCTCTCGATTCACAAGTGCAGTTTTTAAACCTTTTAATCCAAACCTGATTTTTGGATTAAAAACTGTAACAATCGCAATAAATATCAAGCCCGACGAGAATGAAATAAGTGCAGCTTGTGCTCCACTATCTAATTGACGAGAAAGTTCACCGTTTGCTCTTGATTGAAAGGCGATTAAAACCCCTGAAATGGCCGCAAGAATATCTAGCCTAGCAGTATTATGTTTCGAGTTCGGCACTTGCATTCACCCATTCTTCTTCAATCGCAAATTTCAGCTCTCGAATTTTATCAATCTTGTTAGTCAACTCCAATAAAGTTTCATGGTTAAACGCTGATTCTTCGAGTCGAGAATTCAACTCTAGCTCTTCTTCACTCAGTTTTTGAATCTGTTTTTCATACTTAGAAATATTTTTTTTGAGTAATTGAATTTCAACTAAATTAGAAGAGCTCTTCAATTTTTGAATTGGTGTCTTAGCGCTTAGCATCGCTTTGCGTAACTCCAAATACTCATCAATACCCCTTGGTAGATCTCGAAGCGCTCCATTCCCAAGTAGCCCAACAAATTTGTCGCAAGTACGTTCCAAAAAATACCGATCGTGTGAAATTACAACAAGCGTTCCAGCAAAACTATCCAGTAAGTCTTCAAGTGAAGTTAAAGTTTCTACATCAAAGTCATTAGTCGGCTCATCTAAAAGCAAAACATTAGGACTTCCCATTAATAACCGTGTTAATTGAAGCCTTCTCTTCTCACCACCAGATAGGTCTCTAACCAATGTTTGCTGCCCCGCGTAATCAAATCCAAGTCGCTCACATAGTTGAGATGCCGACATCTCTCGGCCGTCACCAAGTTCAACTCTATGAGCAATCATTTCAACCGCTTCCAAAACTCGAAAAGTAGGATTGAGCTCTTCTAGGTGCTGTGAAAGAAAAGCAGGTTTTACGGTAATACCTCTAACTAGTTTTCCTGCAGAGAATTTATGGTCTCCATACAATGCTCGCATTAGAGTTGTTTTGCCAGCACCATTCACCCCGATAAGTGCAATTCTGTCGCCTGGCCCAATATTCCAATCTAATTTTTCTATTAGATTCTTGTCACCAACATCTAATTTTCCATTATGAACTTCGTAAACCGTGCTTCCTAGTCGGTTTGAAGCAAAATTGAGTAATTCACTTTTATTTCTTGAATCTGGCTCATTGGAAATTAATTCGTTAGCTGCATCAACTCTAAATTTAGGTTTTGTTGTACGTGCCGGAGCGCCACGTCTCAGCCATGCCAATTCCTTTCGAATTAAATTATTTCGTTTCGAATTCTCTAAAGAAGATTGTCGGCTTCGCTCCGCTTTAGCCAAAACATAGGCTGAATAGCCGCCGTCATATTCTTCAACGTTACCGTCAATAACTTCCCACACGCTCTTCGAGACCTCATCTAAAAACCACCGATCATGTGTTATTACAACTACAGCTAAATTTTTTCTTTCCCGCAAATACTTTGCAAGCCATGCAACACCTTCAACATCAAGATGATTGGTTGGTTCGTCGAGAAGAATTAAATTGAGAGGTTGAATCAATAATTTAGCAATGCTGGCTCTTCTCTTCTCACCACCTGAAAGAGAGGAAAATTCACGATTTAACATTTCTTTAGCTTCAAGTCCGAATAGGCCACTAAAAATTTCCCGAGTATGAGAATTCCTTGCCCATTCGTGTTCTTTAATACCTTCTAATACATATTCACCGACTTTAGTTTTGGCATCCAGGAAATCGACTTGATTCAATATCCCAAAAATTGTCGAATTTGACCAGCTTACTTTTCCGCTATCGGGTTGCATTAAACCAGCGAGAATTTTAACTAATGTACTTTTGCCTCCGCCATTTCTCCCTACAATTCCAATTCGATCATTTTCAGAAATGCCAAGCGAGACTTCAGAAATTAAAGGCTTTGCATCGAAGGTTTTAGAAATGAATTCAATACTTAATAGGTTGCGCGGCATCTCACTTATTGTACGTGATTATTGAAGAATCATCTTAAACAATTTTGAGCTTTTCAAATGATAGCAATTTGTTGCTATGGATTGGGAGTAAAATGACAATCTAAACAATATATAATCGCTTTCGTGCAACCCATTTATTCCATTTGTGTTCCCAATCTCAATATGGGAAAGACTATTGGCGAAGCCTTGCGAAGTGTTCTTTCGCAGATTGACCATAATTATGAAATGGTAGTTGTAGACGATGGTTCCAAAGATAATTCCATTAATATCCTTGAAGAATTGAAAATTGAATTCACCAATTTGCGCACAATCTATTTACCCAGAGATAAAAGGAGAAATTTGGCTGATACTAGAAATATTAGTGTTGAAAATGCTAAAGGAGATTACTGTATATTGCATATTGATTGTGATGATATTTGGGAACCATACATTCAGGATTTTGTGAAAGTATTCCACGCACTTGAATCAATACACGTTAAACCATTTTTGCTTTCAGGACAACAAATTAATATGGGAAAGCGCGAATTTCTTTTAGAAAATGGTCCATATAAAAATGGGCATATGCTAGAAGATCGGGACATGTGGATTAGATTTTTTAATTTGGATGCTTGGATACCTTTAGACCATGTTGTTTTTAGGACGAGAATGCCATTGACAACAAAACAGAAGTTTAAGAAAAAGTTTCTTCTTCCTATAAGACAAATGAAAGATAATGTTGATAAAGGACAAAATTGGTTGTTTTATTGCAAAAATCTTTGGAAAAAATATACCTCTCAAAATCTGAAATATAGAATATTTTTAATGTCTATGTATCCAATTGCAAAAATTCAAAAACTATTTGGTAAACAAAAAATAGAAATTTTTGAACCAAGTGTTAATGATATGCAAAAACTTAATCGTACTGGAAAGACTATTTCAGAAATATTTAATTCCGTAGGTAAGGAGTTTGATTTTTCACAATTGTCACAAACAGCACAACAAGTATTCAAATTCGGCTCTAAGGAAAGGCATTTTGAGGACTTAACATAGTTTTGCATTTTTTCGACTAGAATTTGAAGAGATTAAAATAGGCACATTTCGAAAAGGGAAAAGAGCTAAGCCAGATGAATAGAAGGTTGCATGGGTCTGTTGTACTTAAAGCTCTGAGTAAATTATCAAAACCTGATAGAACAAAGCTTCTGATACTCGCTGTTTTTCAAGCCGTATTCGGAGTATTGGATTTATTGGGAGTTGCATTAATTGGTTTATTAGGGGCACTCTCTGTAACTGGATTACAGTCTAAGCAACCTGGAAATCGAGTTGGCACCATTCTGAGGCTATTACATATAAATGAAATGTCTTTTCAATCTCAATCGGCAATTATAGGTCTTTTGGCAACTTCGTTTCTGGTCCTAAAAACAATTCTTTCGGTGATCTTGACTCGTAAGGCTCTTAGGTTTCTTGCACATAGATCTGGATTACTAAGCTCTAATTTGGCTCAAAAAGTTTTAAACCAAAATTATCTTTTCCTACAGAGAATTCCTAGCCAAAGAATATTATTTTCGTTAACTAGTGGCGCTAATAGTTTAATTCTTGGGGTATTGGGATCTGTAGTTTCGATTATTTCAGATTCGTCCCTTATAATTATTATGTTAGTTGGTTTATTTTTAGTAAATCCAGCAGTTGCCCTTGGTAGTTTATTCTATTTTGGATTAATAGGACTTATTTTACATTTTAGGCTAAGCGGACGAGCATTAAAGCTAGGTCAGAAGAACTCACTTTTAACAATAAATGGAAACTCTTTGATACTTGAGGCTATTGCTTCCTTTAGAGAACTTTATGTTAGGGGGCGTATAAATTTTTATACAGATAGAATTGCAGTTAGTAGGAATTTGTTGGCTGATACATCTGCGGATTTAACTTTCATGCCAAATATTAGTAAATACTTTCTTGAGAGTTCTGTAGTAATTGGCGCTCTACTTCTAGCAATGTCTCAATTTTTGGTAGCAGACGCAAAGCATGCGATTTCTACCCTGACAATTTTTCTGGCCGCAGGAACAAGAATTGCACCTTCAATTTTACGGCTCCAACAAGGTGCCCTCGCAGTAAAGGCCCATATTGGTAGTGCTCGTTCAACTCTAGATTTAATCGACAGTCTAGTGAGCTTTTCCGTGAATACCTCAGAACCAAGTAATTCATTGACAATTGATCATCAAGATTTTGAGCCAAAATTCCAAATCTCAGAGTTAACTTTTAAGTATCCAAATAACGAAGAAAACGCTATCGAATCTTTGAATCTAGATGTTACGGCTGGATCCATTGTTGCAATTGTTGGTCCTTCTGGTGCTGGTAAAACTACTTTAGTGGATTTATTACTTGGAATACTTGAACCAACTGCAGGAAATATTTTCATCTCTTCAGAAACCCCTAGGGGTGCAATTAAGAAATGGCCGGGGGCAATTTCTTACGTTCCACAAGATATAGTAATTATAGATGGTTCGATTAAGAATAATATTTCTCTTGGCTACCCATCTGATTCAGCTAACTTAGATTGGTATGAAAAAATTCTTTCAATTTCACAACTTTCAGATTTTGTAAATTCACTGGAAGACGGATTAAATAGTCAAGTAGGGGAAAGGGGAGCAAAATTAAGTGGCGGTCAACGTCAGAGAGTTGGAGTAGCTAGAGCACTATTTACTAATCCTAAACTTATAATTTTAGATGAAGCGACTAGCTCTTTAGACGCTGATTCGGAAAATAAATTATCGGCTGCGATAAATAGCTTGAGAGGCAATGTGACGGTAATAGTTATTGCGCATCGACTCGCAACTGTCCAAAATGCCGATATTGTTTGTTACCTTGACAAGGGTAAAGTTCTAGGAATAGGCGGGTTCGAAGAACTCAGGGTAAAAATCCCTGATTTTGACAGACAGGCCAAATTGCTTGGGTTATAAGATACCAATATGAAAATTTTGGTAACTGGCGCAGCTGGACACATAGGTGCGGCAACACTTTCTTCTTTAATCAATCAAGGCCATGAGGCCATTGGTATAGATTCTTTTACTTCTTATTACAGTCCAGCATATAAAGAGGCTAGGATCGCAAGTTTTGGGATTTCATCAAAAATCACCAATTTAGATCTTGCAGATTACAAAAAATTATCACTTCTATTGGAAGAATTTAAACCTCAAAAAATAATTCATTTAGCTGCGAGGCCAGGGGTTCGTGCTGATTGGAATAAGCTAAATGAATATATAGTTAACAATATCCAAGGATTCCAAAATTTAATTCAAGCCTCAAAACTTACAGAAGTTAAGCAGATTATTTATGCTAGCAGTAGCAGTGTGTATGGGGATGATTGCCACCCACCTTTAAAGGAAGAGATGAAACTTTCAGCTCCAAAAAGTTTCTATGCTTTAAGTAAACTTTCTAACGAAATTGCAGCGAAGCTAGCTGCCGATCAAAAAATGAAATTTACTGGACTTAGATTCTTTACGGTTTATGGACCATGGGGACGCCCGGATATGGCCATACTCCAATTCCTGGTCTCCGCAATGTCAGGAGAAAAAGCAAACTTGACTGGAGATTTATCAACTAAAAGAGATTTCACATACATTGACGATGTAGTCGACTTTATAAGTAAGTTAAGCGATAAAGATCAAGTCGAAGTAAATGAAATCTATAATGTTGGCGGTGGTCGACCACGGTCATTAAATGAAATGATTGAAATTTTTAGAACTTTAGGTGTAGATGTTAAACTTCAGAGTGGCGAGATTTCAACATTAGATGTGAAAATTACCGATGCATGTAATTTGAAATTAGCTGGTGCTGGCCTACCAACTCCAAAAATACCCTTAGAGATAGGGCTTAAGAGAGTATTAAACTGGAGCATGAGTCAGAAACTTGATTCATTGATTACCTGGATACCAAAAAATAAATGAATGAGCAATCTTATTCTGCAATTGTAACAAGTTATAATTCATCAGAATCAATTTTAAAATCTATCAGATCAATACTCGACCAATCAGTGTCTCCACGCGAGATATTGATTGTAGATGACTGCTCAAACGATGATTCAGTCTTAAATATTAAATCGGAATTCAAGTCTTATCCAAATTTAAATATTTTTTCGACTGAAGTAAATGGTGGCCCTGCTTTCGCTCGCAATATTGGCGTAAGTAAAGCAAAAAGTGCAAATATAATTTTTTTCGATGATGACGATATTTCTCATCCTAATCGAGCTAAAGTGCACTTGGATGCACTAAAACAGAGTGATGTAAGTTATGTATCCTCGCAAAAAGATTATCAAAATGGATATTTTGTAAAGAATAGAAGTGATGAATTTCAGGGATTAGTTAATCCAAATTCTTTTGCAGAATATTTAATATCCGGAATTAGTATGGAGAATGCGTTGAACCTTTATGTACCTGCTGCTGTAATGGCAATTAGAAAAGATGCGTTCGTAAAAGCGGGAAGTTTCGATTCAAATTTACGACGACTGGAAGATGTAGACATCGCGATAAGACTCGCAATTATTCAAATGCGCTTTGAATTTTCCGAATTAACACTAGTTGATCGTAAATATTCTAAAGGTTCAGATAAATCCACGGCAATTGAAGCCCACTCGCAATTATATTTATTAACTAAGCATAAAAATTTACTAAGCGACAGAAACTTTAGATTTGCAAAAGATTGGGCCGCTTTGAGAGCTTCATATTTTTCTAGGCGATGGCTAATTTTGCTATTCTTTACTATAAAAATAGTCTCTACATACGGACCTAAATCTTTCCGAATCAAAACTGGCTTTAAGAGAATAATGCACGACATAAATATTTTAAAGTCCAACAAGGGTTGAATGTATGAATAAAAGATTAATTGTGACGGATACGCAAAATTCAGCATTAGCAATTGCGGCATCAAATTGGGCCAGAATTCTTGATGCAGAATTAATTTATTCTTCCAATTTTCGAACAAGAAGTAAATTAGTTCGGTTTTTAGTGACAAGTGAACCTGAATGGGTTCTCTTTTCATGGCGAGGAGGATTATCACAGATTTTACTTTCAAAAAAGTTAACTAATATGTTGTCAAAAAACCGACCGAAAACTAAATATTGGTTTTCAGTTGCTGATCACGCAAGCATTGAGACTACTATGCAGACAAATGAAAAAATATTAATGAATTTTTGCGATGGTTTCACGGTAGTATCTAAGAAATTGTATGACCAATATAATTATATCTTTGCGCCGAATACGCCTACTTACATAATGCATGATTTACCAAATATTGATTTGCTAACGAAAGTCTCAAAATTGAATATAAGGAGGGAAAAGACTGTCATTTGGATTGGAAATTCTAAATGGGGGCATCGACAAGGGTTTATTGATCACAAAGGATACGAAAGATATTTGAAGCCAATAATAGCTCGAGTGAATCAGATTGATAATTCCATTAAATTTGTAATAATAGATAGGGCGGTAAAGACATACCCGCAAGATGAGGTTCTGGCAATGGTCGCTCAGTCTAAATGTACTTTGCAATTGTCTGACTCTGAAGGTACTGGTTTACCGCTTATCGAGGCTGCTTATTTAGGAAGTATCCCACTAACAAGAAATGTAGGGATTGCACCAGAATTACTCTCTAGGAATTCAGAAAATTTTATTTTTGAGAAAATCGACGATTTTGTTTCAGCGATTATTGAAAATACTAAAGGTGAGTTTCCGATTGAATCATTAAAATTGAGAACTAAAGAGTACATTACGGAGGTAGAAGAGGAAATTAAGTTAATTAATTTTACTAAGTCTGCGGAATTATTAAAATTCCACTTGCAGAGTAAATGGATCAGCCAAAAAATTTCCAGCCAAATTTCATTTGCCAAGTGGTGGATACGATACTATATATCAAATAGAAATAGGGTGGAACTATAAAGATGTTTGAACGAATTATGAAGATATTTGAACGAATTAGGTTAATTAAAATTGTTGCTGGCTATAGAAAAATCCCACTCCACCTGATCGCAGTAATATTCGGTGCCCCTAATTTTCTGAGACCAGCCTCTACTGTAGACATGAGAGCTAATGGTTTGAATTTTTCTAACACTGTTGAGGTTTTCATAGCTAATTTATTACCTAAGCATGAGTTAGAGGATATTAGATCACTTATAGGTGTTGCTGAGCTCGAACTAAATAATAGCGAAGATTCTAATGCACGTGAATTTCCGATCAATTGGAATTCTGGTTTTGGTTTGCAAGTAATTCTTTTCGTTATTATACGGTTGACTAAACCGTCACTTTATATTGAAACTGGCACTGCAAACGGTGCTTCCGCTCGCTCAGTTTGCAGAGCTATGAGTCTCAACGGCTTTGGAAAATGTATTTCTATCGATATTAAGGATTCCTCTGCGACTTTAGTTAAAAAAGAAGATAGAAAATTCTTGGAATGTGTCAGAACCGATGGTACGACTAAGAATTTTCTTGAAATTGTTGAGAATGGAAAGAGATTGAAGCCAGGATTTTCAATTTTTATGCACGATAGTGATCACTCTTTTTTTAACCAGATGAGTGAATATTTAGCCGCTCGGAATTTGAAATTTAACTTGCTTATATCTGACGACATTGATGCAAGTTTAGCATTTAGTGATTTTGCCGCCGGTAACGGGATTGCATTGTTTGATGAACGGAAAATAATAGGGGGAGTCATTCTCAATGAATCGAATTAAGACTACTTTGACCCAATTGTGGAAAAGAACTCCATTTTCATTTAGATCAAAAATGCATTCTATAAAGCATAGGTTCAATTCCAATTATTTTTTGTTACAGCTAAGTTCACCTATTAGGCATAGGAAAACTTGCAAGAAATTGAGGAGTTTAAAAGGTCCAGCTGACGTGTTAGTTGGTGAGTCTTATTATTTACCTGGATGGGTTTCAACTAATTACCAGGTTCTTTGTAGAAACTTGCTAGACGTAACTAAGGAATTTCATAACGTTCAAAATTTACGTTATGTGGTAGCGGATAACGTTATAGAGCATTTGACGTTACTACAAGGACGAATGATGTTGATGAATATATACAAGTCAATGGAAAGTAATGGAGTTATAAGGATTGCGACACCCGACCTGAAGGGTATTTGTGACGCTTATATTTCAAGAGATGCTCTGAAATTAATTGATTTCTCTAATGATATGCGTCAATTTAATTTAAATATAGACGATTTTCCAGATCTTTTCCGCGTAACGTATTGTTGTTTCGGACATAATAAAGGTTACATATACGATTTTGAAACTTTAAAATTGGAATTAGAGAGAGCAGGATTCACTAAAGTTACTAAATTCTTACCAGGTATTTCTGAAATAGAAAATTTTAAAGGGATCGAAAAAAGGAAGGGTTTATCTGATACTTGGGGCCAGCTTTGTGTAGAGGCTAGTAAGAATTAAGCAATATTTATAAGCAATTTCTCCCATTTGTCATAAATTAAGTTAGATGAATATTTCGACATAGAATTTACAACATCGGTTCTGTTAATCTTCTTCGATTGCACCGCTCTCTCAATTTTTGCCAATCCATTGGCTATGCAGATTTCATCACCTTCATCTTCAATAAGTACACCATTTATGCCATCAATGATTAACTCATTGACTCCATCACAATTTCTAAAACCAATAGACGGAACTCCCGAGCTTAGAGCTTCAGCTAACACATTAGGAAAACCTTCCCATATCGAGAATAGGCATAAGGCGTCAGCTTTTTTCAGTATCTCTTCTATGTTGGGATTCGCGGGATAAATTTTTACATGATCTCCTAAATTAAAATCTAAAATCATTTTTTCCATTTGTTTTTGTTGATCTCCTCGGCCGTAAATTGAAAAGATACCTAACCCTCCCGCATTTCGGTATTGGCTAAAACCTTTGATAAGTCTCAGAATTTGCTTTTGAAAACTAAATCTGCCAGCAAAAACAAAATTAAAATTTGTATTTTTTAAATCCAATATTGGTTCTAACTTTATTGTTGAATTAGGTATAGCAATCATTTTATTTCTGAGCCAAAAAGGATATTTATATTTGTAATTTTCGAACTGGATTGTAATTTTTCTAGCAAATATCATTGCGAAGAAATGAATGTATTGAATTTTTTTCGCAGAAGTCAATCTGTACATATCAGGTGAATTTCTCTCCGATAGGATTAATGGCACTTTTGCTAAAAAAGAAGGGATTCTTGAAAAATAAAAGGCTCCAATCATGAAGGAAACCGCAATATCAGGTTTTTCTTGTCGAATGAGTTTCAGCAATTTTATTTGTCTTTTTATACGTATCCGGTTGGAGGCGACTGCACTCACGTCTCCGACGTCTAGTCCGATCCATCTAATATTTTTTGAGTTATTTTTATAAAATGACTTAACATCACGCTTATCAAGGCTAATAACGACTAATTCATGGCCTCTGTTTGCTAGTTCTTCGACAATACTATTTATTTGGCGTTCTAGCCCGCCAACTACATTATCTATTTGGCGCGTAAAAAATAGTATTTTCAATTCTTGGTTCTAATCTAATCTAATGGTTCCGTTAGGCGTTTTAAAGGTTACAGCAACGATTCCAGTTTCGCCATCATTTTCAGATGGATCAATCACAGTTAGTTCAATCCCATCTAGAGTGGATTTAATATCAGAATTGAGCCAACTTTCAATTTTGGTTTCAGACCCTGCAATTTCAATTTTTGAAATTTCCGCTAATCCTTTGCCGTCGGTTGAAGGATGGTTACTAGTTAGCCATTGAATAAAAAATGGAAGTTGTGAATCTTTTAAAGTGTCTACTACCCCAAGTTGCTTCCATCTTAAATCAGTGCCATCCGGTCTATTACGATGCCCATCAACAGCATCTCTTCCTAAACGTTTTTCTATTGGAGAAATATCGTTTGCGGATAGCACCCATGTTAACCATCCGCCTCCCTCATTAGCGCGTTGGGAAACCACCTTTCCGAATGGTGATGCATCTGCAGCAGGGTGATCTAATGGGCAAACAACTTCTAAGTAATGTCCATTAATCAACGGAAGTGTAAAATTTCTTGTTCCAAACCGAGGATGAATTCCACCATCTGTGAACGGTGAACCAATCCTTGATCCAAATCTTTGCACTACATCTATAAGTTGGTCATGTGAAGCCGCATAAGAAACATGGTCTAATCGCATGGGTAAATCTTGCCCTATTCCACCTAGTGCTATTTACCAATTGGATGGCAGAATTGTGGCGAATTTGAGTGTAAGGAGTTAAGTAAGTACTCCTCTACAGCATTATCAACACAGAGATCTCCTCTATTTTGGCCGGTGTGCCCGCTAGCGTCAAGGGTTACTAGTATCGAATTAGTAAAAATTTTCGAGAGTGCAATTGCTGACTGATAAGGTGTGGCTGGATCTCTAGTTGTTCCAACAACCATTACGGGGTTTTTGATCTTCAAAGATAAAATTCTATTCATTTTAATGCTAGAGGGTTCAAAGTAGTTACATACCAGTTGTGAGTAAACTAGAAATGGACCAAAAATTGGAGCTGCTGCAAGAAATTTACTAGTTGTGGATTCTAGTTCGTTAAATAAGATACGAGCTGGCCAATCAAGGCAATTAATAATCTCCGCAACGTCATTCTCGTTTGATAAATATTTTCCAGATGTATGTCGTCCATAATACTCATCAGACATAGCTAACATAAGAGAGCCGTTACCTAAAATTGCCTGATTCAATGCTTTGTCTAGCCTGAACCAACCTGAAGCATCGTCATAAAGTGCAGAAGCTATCCCGATAATTGCCAGTGATTCGGTGAGTTTTCTATTAGAATTTGTATTTATTGGATTGGTGCTTAAATTGCTAATTAATTTAAGAACTAATTTCTTATTAAATTCATATGCTGTTAAAAATTCATTAAGTTGTGACTCAAAACCTTTAGCCTGATTCAAGTTTTGTTCCGTAATTGAGATAGTCGGATCTATCGCACCATCCAGAATCATTTTTCCTATTTGTGTAGGATAAAGCGATGCATAAAGCGTCCCTAAATAAGTTCCGTAGCTCTTCCCAAGATAATTCAACTTTGGTTCATCGAGAGCTAAACGTAAAAGCTCCATATCTTTTGCAGATTCAAGAGTTGAAAGGTGCGTTAACTTATTGCCGGCTGCTTTCTTACATTTGCTAGCAAAAAACGTTGCATTTTCAATCATTTTACGCTGGTTTTCGGGTGAATCGGCGATCATTGGTCCAGCGAGCATTTCATCGGTTTCTTTATCCGTTAAACATCTAATTGGGTCGCTTTGGCCAACACCTCTTTGATCAAAGCCCACAATGTCATATTTCTCGCGAATTGCGGCACTTACAATGTTTTCTGCGTTATACGCGTAATCAAAAGCTGAGGCCCCTGGGCCACCTGGATTCACAATCAGAGCGCCAAGTTTCTGTCTCTGGTCTGTTGCTTTAAATTTAATTACCTTTAGATGGAATACATCGTTTGTAATTTTATCGTAATCGACTGGTACTAATAAAGTTGAGCATTCAAAATTTCCGTAACAATTTTGCCACTTGAGTTCTTGGTTTTGAAAATCTATCAAAGTCCATTTTTTTTGTGAATTGTTAAATTTGGAATAGACGGGAAAAGAGACAAATACAGCAATAATTAATAAAAGTGAGAGGAGTTTTTTCTTAGTCATTTCAACGAGCACATTAGTGCTTCAAGAGTGAGAAGTGGTGCGGCGTTGTGGGAAAGGTTGGTACGTGCTTGCATAATTGATTCAATTTTCTTTACCGTGAGCTCTGGAGTTGTGGACTCTGCAATTTCCCAAACCTCGCTTAGTAAGTCGGTGTTTATTAAAAAATCCAAACTTCCCGATTGCATTAACATTACATCTCGATAGAGAGTTGCAATATCTAAGAGTGAATTATCGATACTGTCACGAACTGCGCGCGTTTGACGTGACTTTTGCTCTTTTTCTAAATCTTTCACAGCTTTTGCTCCACCTGAAATAAGGCCACGGCCAGTACCTTGATAGGCATCTTGAAGTGATTTCAATTCTTTATCATCGCGTTCTTCAGAGCCAGATTCGGCATCTTGGGTAGCGAGTTCAAGCAGGGTGGCGGCGGCTCGAAATGCAGCTGAAATATCATTAATTTTGAGAGGTAGGTTGAGAATTTGTAAACGACGGGATCGGGATTCTGAGTTGGTAGCCAGATATTTAGCCCGTCCGATATGACCTTGGGCAATACGAGCGGCAAAGGTGGCCATCTTTGGATCAATTCCGTCGCGAGAAGTCAAGAGTGCAACTATCGCTTCTTGAGAAGGTGTCCGAAGCAACAGGTGGCGACAACGGGAGCGAATTGTTGGAAGCACGTCGGTAATTGTTGGAGCGCAAAGTAACCAAACGGTTCGAGCTCCCGGTTCTTCAATGGCTTTTAAGAGAGCATTTGCAGCAGCTTCGGTTAGCCGGTCCGCGTCTTCCATAACCACTACGCGCCATCCAGATACCGAGGGTGCCCACGATGAACGAGAAAGTAACTCGCGGACATCATCAATCTTTAACGAAAGTCCTTCAGTTTTAATAAGTTCAATATCAATATGACTACCATTTTGCGAAGTTGTGCAATCAATACAATCATCGCAGCCGTTCTTTGGACAGAGCAACGCCGCCGCAAATGCAATAGCGGCATTAGACCGGCCTGAACCAGGTGGTCCGGTGAAAAGCCAGGCATGCGTCATCTCTTGCGAAATGCCTTCTGAGTTCTTTGCTGCGGCAACTGCTTCTTTCAAGGTTGAAACTATTTGAGGTTGACCGATAATCGCATCAAAGGTTGGCATGAAGATATTTCGAGATGCGTTCAGTAATGTCTTGATGAATCTCTGTGATAGCGCGTCCGGCTTCAATAACTAGATAACGTTCTGGATCTAGCGAGGCAAGTTGCAAGTATTCGTGCCGAACCCGATTGTGGAAATCTAAAGGTTCGGACTCTAGTCGATCCGCGCTTTTGATTCGTTGCAAACCAATTTCAGGGTTTTGATCGAGAATGATTGTGATTGTAGGTGTTAAAGATTCGGTTGCCCAGCGTGAAATACGGGCTATTTCTGACGGATCCAGGACTCGTCCGGCACCTTGATATGCGATTGAGGAATCAAAGTAGCGGTCTGTAATAACAATTTCACCACGGTCTAGCGCAGGACGAATAAGAGAGAAAACATGGTGTGCGCGATCGGCTGCATACATAAGGGCTTCGGCACGTGGCGAGATTACGCCGGTCTTATTATCTAGAAGTATTTTGCGTAAATCTTTTCCTAGTTCAGTTCCACCTGGTTCGCGTGAAAGAGTTACAGTTTTATCCTGAGATTCCAACCATTCTTTTAATAATTTAGTTTGGGTTGATTTTCCAGAACCTTCGCCGCCTTCAAAAGCAATGAACAAACCTTTAGTTATCGGAGTTGTAATTGCACCAAGTTCGCCACGTAAGGCGGATTTGATGTCACTAAATAAAGAGACACCTGGGCGATCTTTCATTTGATGGTAAGAAATAATTCCAACTGTGATTGCAATTATAGATGAGAAGAACATAGTGAATGCTGCGCCGTTATAAGTAAGGTGGATATTCTGAATTTCATAACTATGCTCGCCAATGGCTGCAGCAATAATTGGAGCTATAGCAAGTACTCCTACAAGCACTATCCGAATTAACGATTGCACGAATGCAAAAGTACGGCCGCGAACATCATCGGCAACTTCCATGCCGAGCATCGTGAAGCCGGTTACCCAAGAGATGCCGGCGAAAGCACCGAGCAGTACAACGATCAGAATTGCTAGTACTAAGTTTTGGATTAAAGCCAGGATGAGTAGGAAGAATCCGGAAGTGGTTAGTGCTGCGCCAAAAAGTCGGCGACGAGAGAATTGTGCAAAGACTTTAGGGCCGGCGGCTATACCTAGGGCGAGGCCCGCGAAAACGGCGCCAAATAGCACTCCGTAGGCTGCTTCACCAGCTTGAAGGTCGCCAACGAAAGTTCGAGCAAGACCAATAACCGCGCCGGCGGCCACGAATGCACCGAGCATGCCAAAGATAAGTCCGCGAATTATTTTGGAGGAAGATACGAATTTCCAACCCTCTAGAAGTGAGCGACCCATGCTTTCGTTGATTTTATTTTTTTCAGATGGGCCTTTAGGTATATCTTTTAATCGGTAGACGGTCAATGCACAAAAGGCAAAACTGAATGCGTTTATGTAAAGTGCGATATCAGCAGCAGACCCATGCTTCAAACTAAATGCCGCTGCGATTGCACCAGAGATAAGAGCAAGGATTGAAAAAACTGCAGCTGCGATTGGTGCGGTGCCATATGCAGCCAGGAGGCTTACTTGGTTTGCATTTTCAAGTTTATGTTTTGGAACTAAGTTTGGAACAGTTGCCTCTTTTGCCGGACTCCAAAATAATGAAACTGTTTCGACAAGAATTGACGCGGTGTAGAGCCAGAAATAATTTCCAACAATAGGAATTGACAAATAAAAGGCAAATCTGAGAATGTCGCAAATGATCATTAACCGACGTCGATCAAAACGATCTGCAATCACGCCAGCGATTGGTCCAAGAATTACAGCTGGCAATAAACGAACTATAAATACGCCAGCAATCGCAAAGTTAGCTTTGGCGTAATCTCCATTAGAAAGCTGTTGCGCTAGTGCAGTTGTCGCAAGGAGACCAAGCCAATCTCCGAAGGAAGAGAAGGCCATGGCGCGCCAAAGTTTGCGGAATGCTGGAATCGAAAGCACGCTATCACGCACGCCGGGGGTTGGTGGAGTTGGATTAGGAAGCGAAGCAGCCATTATGCGTATAGGTTACTTGTTAGGACTGCTTCGAGCCAGTTAATTAAACTTGTTCATTCCTCTAAGCATAAAAATTCACAATTTCCATAATTTCTAGAAGCTCTTCAATCGCAAATAGAGAGATTTTCTGGAGAAAACGTAATTGTCCAACTTCCAGAATACGTAAGATCCATGAATCATCCTTATATAATTCCAAGGAGTTCCAAACAATTTATAATTAAGCAAATATGCGAATCCTGAATAAATTAAAATTTTCCTAATTTTGGAAACTTTCACTCTTGATTCATTACCGATTATTGATTTACTATTTATGTCGCCATGGCAAATTACACCTTCAACAGAGGTGAAAAAGTTTACATTATTCTTGGGCCAGTCTGGCAAGTACCTAACTAATTCGTTTGCCGCTGCAAGTTCTGAAGCAGCAGCTTTTGATATTACATATCCTACAGATAAAGGAGTAGATCCAAGAAGTTTATAAATATTTCTTTTTCTTTTCTTTGACTCTAAATTGTAAACATTTAAGTGAACCCATGGCAATAAAGAAAGAACACTTTTGCTGTGGGGAATATTTCTTATAAATCTCTTAACTAAATCCTCAAACAATTCCAAGTCTTCAATTCTTGCATCGTCTTCTAAAATCACTCCTCCTATTTCTGATAAAGCTAAAATCTTCTGTGCCTCCTTGTGTGAAATTGCGGCACCAATTTCACCATCTGTTATTTTGCGGCCGTAAGAAGTTTTTAAGTATTTATGATCAATTTTCCAATTAATATCTCCAGACTTAAACATTACAGCTGGGAAAATTATCAAATCAAAAATTTTGGTTTTTGTTAAAATTTCAATAAGGGGTTTTGACCTATTTAGCCCAGGTATTTCAATTAAAATAAGTGGAATTCTTGACTCGGGAATCATAATTGCGGTGAATTCAATTCTCTCTTAATCTTCTTGAGATAATTTCGATAATCACCCTCTGGGTATGTATCTATTAGTTTGGCAAATTTAAATTCATCTATTAAACCTTCTCGGAACGCTACCTCTTCCGGACAGCCTATTTTCATACCTTGTCTATCTTCGACAACTTTCACAAAATTAGCTGCGGATAATAGATTTTCGGGAGATCCAGTATCCAACCAAGCCGTACCTCTTGCTAATACTTTAACTTTAAGGGTGTTTGCCTTTAAATATATTTTTATTAGATCGGTAATCTCCAATTCACCTCGTTTGCTTGGAACAAGAGTTCTGGCAAGTTCATAGCAAGTGTGGTCAAAATAGTACAAACCTGGAATTGCAAAGTTGCTTAATGGATTAAGCGGTTTTTCAACAATATCTAAGGGTTTCATCTCGCTATCAAAATTTATTACCCCATAATCGCTTGGGTTGGCAACTTCATAAGCGAAAATTATCGAGCCTGGCCCATTAAGAGAATTTTTTAGTGACGACCCTAATCCCATACCGTAAAACAAGTTATCACCTAAAATTAGAGTACAACTTTCTGCATGGTACTCCTTTGGAACAAGTTTTAATGATTGTGCAATTCCCATTGGGGATTCTTGAATCAAATATTCAATTTCGATTCCCCAGTTTGTGCCATCGCCTAAAAGTTCTCTGTAATTTTCCAAAGTTTTTGGAGTTACCACAATTAAGAACTTTCTTATTCCAGCAAACATTAAAGTTGTGATCGGATAATAGATCATAGGTTTGTCGTAAATAGCTAGTAGCTGTTTACTTGTTGCTTTAGTTAGCGGGCTTAACCTACTTCCCGTTCCTCCAGCAAGAATAAGGCCAATCATGTGTAAATACCTTTCTGTTCCTTGGACCAATCACTATACCAATTAGCGGTTTCCGTTATGCCGCTTTGAAGACTAAATTTAGCCGACCACCCTAATTCGATTTTCAATTTTGTTGAATCTATCGCATAGCGAAAATCGTGACCTTTTCGATCTGTTACAAAATCAAAAGATGTTCCGCAAATTTTCATAATATCAATAATTACTTTCAACATCTCATTATTGGTTATTCTTTCTGCGGTTCCAATATTGTAAATATTTCCAGATTTACCTTTTTGCAAGATTAACTTCAAAGCGTCAACGTGATCAGATACGTGTATCCATTCTCTAATATTGTTACCTGTCCCGTATATCGGAACTGGAATTCCTTTCAAAATATTATTTATCACTGTGGGAATGAATTTCTCTCCATGCTGAAACGGACCATAATTATTACAACATCTAGTAATCATTAAATCTTGTGCATGAGTGTGCACATTTGCCAATGCCAATAAGTCTGATGCAGTTTTGCTTGCAGAGTAAACAGACGTAGGTTCAAGTTTAGAAGTTTCTTTAGATAAACCATCTGGTACCGAACCATAAACTTCATCTGTAGAAACAAAGAGTGTTCGTAGCTCATGGTTTTCACGACAATTCTCCAAAAAAATATAGCTACCTAAAATATTAGTTTCGACGAATGGAAATCCATCCGCGATGCTTCTGTCGACATGGCTTTCGGCTGCAAAATGCACAGCTTCTTGGCATTCAGCAAGGGCAGACCTATAAATTGAACTGTTGTTTATACTTCCTTCAATTAGAATTACTCTGTCATTATTCACTATGTTAGCAATGCGACGTAAATCAGCAGCATAAGTCAAAGAGTCAAGTAAATAAATTCTATTATAATTATTGTCATTAAATATTTGCCTTGCGAATTCCGATCCTATAAATCCAACTGCCCCTGTGATGAAAATATTCTTTTTCTTTGAATTCATGATGTCTTAGGATAACTCGATATTTGATAATTTTCTAAAGGATTCCATTTGGTTTCTTCACTAATTGTGCTTTTCACGCTGTTTAAAATCACTGTTTCTTCTGGCAAATCTAGGTTGCCCTCCATATCTATTTCTTTGTTAAAATGCAATTTTACTTTATCTGCTAAATTAGTAATAGAGTACTGATGTGTTGAATAAATATTTTGTTTTAGATAGCTGATTACTTCTTTAAATGATAAACCGATAAATGAATTGGTGCCATGACTAGCCTCCAAGACCTTCATGATTGCTTTAGCCAAATTCCCACGTTTTCCAATAATAATATATTTAGTTTTCATGACCTAACGAATCCAGAAAGAAATTAGCTCGAAGCCTCCACAGTTACCGCTGTAGATCTTTTTGGTTAGCATTGATTTTAATCTTTAAATTAACTTGCTATTCTTAGAGTTTCCCGAAGCTGATTTTTTGGCTTTACGTTTCGCGCCTGCGCCTTTTATGGTTTTTTCGGTGAGGGTTGGTGCAGATTTCTTCGCACGTTTAGCTTTTTTAGGTTTTGATTTGGATTTCAGACGACTAGGTTTCTTCGAAAGGCCTTCGCTTTCGTTGGCGATTTCCCAAGCTCTACGGCCCGCTAATAATTCAAGTCCGCGTTCTAGCGTCATAGCTTCAACGGTATCACCACGGCGAAGCGTTGCATTTGATTCGCCGTCAGTTACATACATGCCGAAGCGACCATCTTTAAGAATAAGTGGGCGGCTAGTTTGTGGATCAACGCCAAGTTCTTTTAGTGGTGGTTTTGCAACGCCGCGGCGGCGAACTTTTGGTTGTTTGTAAATTTCAATAGCTCCATCAAGGGAGAGTGAAAATATTTGGTCATCACTGGTAAGTGTTCGAGAATCTGTGCCGTGTTTTAGATATGCGCCGTAGCGGCCGTTCTGCGCGGTGATCGCTACGCCTTCGTATTCACCGATAGTGCGAGGTAATGAAAGAAGTAGAAGTGCATCATCGAGAGTGATGGTGTCAAGCGACATCGTGGAAAGTAGCGATGCTGTTTTTGGTTTTGGCGCATCTTTCTTCTTGCGCTTTTTCTTGCCACCTTCGGGGATGATTTCTTCGGGAAACACTTCGGTGACATAAGGACCGAAGCGACCAGACTTTGCGATAACTTCT
>Ga0214919_10003873_pt1 | contig 22263 bp, 17 predicted proteins | sample LL1503_MetaG_FD_177994 | JGI IMG/M metagenome (GOLD analysis project Ga0214919, IMG submission 177994) | Freshwater microbial communities from Lake Lanier, Atlanta, Georgia, United States - LL-1503 | ecosystem: Environmental > Aquatic > Freshwater > Lake | place: USA: Georgia | collected... | reverse complement strand
ACCTCTCACGCAAGCATAAAGTTGCAGATTTCGGTGCAGCACTTGGAATCTTTATAATTGCATGCATCACAACAGCTTTGCAGCTCAAGCGGTAAAAAGAAGAGTCGCCCTATAAGCCACAACAATTAGCTGATATACAAACAACTTTGCGAAGTTGTTTGTAGTTGAAATCTGCCCATAAGACTGCCCATATTTGCCCATAGTTTCCCCATAAAAAACTCTAAATCTGCGACAGGTTATGTAACAACTTGTACAAACATTTTTAGGCAAAGTAAGCGTGAATTGACTTCACTAACGATAAAAATAAAGAAGAGTCGCCCTATAAGCCGGATCCTGTCGTTCTTGCGAACGGATCACCATCCATCTAGTTACGTAATTGCTTACGTAATCAAGCAACCTACCCGATAGCTCGAACGAGCAGTTCTCAAACGCTATCTATCTGGTCTTGCTTCAAGTGGGGTTTACCAAGCTATCTGCATTACTACAAATACTGGTGGTCTCTTACACCACCGTTTCACCCTTACACATTTGCATGTGCGGTCTATTTTCTGTGGCACTAATCCCGCGGATTGCTCCGGGTGGGCGTTACCCACCACCTTGCTCTGTGAAGTCCGGACTTTCCTCGGTGCTTGCGCAACGCGGTGATCCGGGCGACTCTTCACGCAAAGGATAGCGCGGGTATAGCTACTTACTCAAAATAATTTTTGACTACGCGCAATACGTGCTAATCAATGAGCCAGACAGTTGTATTTGCACCAATCTTGCCGCCAACAATTGGTCCACTAGATAGAACAACTTTTCCTGCAGGAAGTTTGAATGACTTTGCATTGAAGTTCATGATGCACTGCCAACCATTAGGGCGTACGAAGTGAATTACTTCGGGATTGGTAGTTGGAATCCATTCTAAATCTTCTTCAGTTTGTAACTTCTTTCGAAGTGCAAGCGCATCGCGATAGAGAGAGAGTGTGGAACCTTTGATTCCATCTTGTTTATCAACTGCGTGATTTGCAAACCATTGTGGTTGGGGAAGGTGAGATTTCTCTTGACCAAATCCAAATGATGGCTTTGTAGAATCCCAAGGAAGTGGAACTCGGCAACCATCGCGACCCTTATCTGTGTGAATGAGTGCAAGACCAGAAACTTTACCTTTGACCATTTGCGGGACAACATTTCTAAACCACATTGGATCTTGCAGATCTTTCTGAGGAATATCATCTACTTCAAAGAGTCCAAGTTCTTCACCTTGGTAGATATATGTGCAACCAGGAAGAGCTAAAAGCATCATTGTTGCCGCATTTGCGCGAGCAAGACCAAGTGCTCGATCTAACTTTGCGCTCTTGCCATCAGAGAGAAGCCATTCAATAAAGTTAGTTTTCCTAGGTAATCCATAACGAGTGGCATGGCGAATACGATCGTGATTATCTAGAACCCATGTAGAAGAAGAACCCTCTGATTTTGCTAGACGAATATTGTCAGAGATAACTTTTTTGAATCGGCGCGCATCAAAATCTTCGCCTAAGAGATCAAAATTGAATGCTTGACCTAGTTCATCAGGGCGGGCATAGAGCATGCGACGCTTTGCTTGAACATAAGCTTCTGCAACTGCTACACGTGGTGGGTCATATTCGTTGAATACTTTGCGCCATTCTCTAAAAATCTCATGCACTTCGTTTCGATCAAAGAGAATATCTGTCCCATCCTGGGCAATTTTAAATCCATTCATAGACTTCTTAGCGATATGTAGACGTTTGAAATCTTTCTTCATAGCGTGTGCAACATCAACACGGAATCCATCAACTCCGCGATCTGCCCAGAAGCGAAGAGTTTTGAGGAAATCTAATTGAACTTCTCGGTTATCCCAATTGAAATCTGGTTGTTCTGGTGCAAAGAGGTGCATGTACCACTGCCCCGGTGTGCCATCGGCATTTGTTGTGCGAGTCCATGCAGATGGCGCGAAGTGTGAAATTTCATCTGATGGCGCAATCTCTCCATTCTTGCCACGGCCATCTCTGAAAATGTAGCGATTACGCGCTGGCGAACCTGGCTCAGACTTTAGGGCTTCTTGAAACCATGGATGCATATTTGATGAGTGATTAGGAACAATATCTACGAATACAGAAATATCTGCTTTGTGCAGTGCCTTGAGCATCTTGTCAAAATCTTTGAGAGTTCCAAGTCGCGGATCTACATTTCGATAATCAGCAACGTCATATCCACCATCTGCTAATTCGGATGGATAAAAAGGGCTGAGCCAAACAGCATCGAGGCTAAGTGATTGTAGGTAATCAATTTTCGAAGTAATACCTTTGATATCGCCAATTCCATCCGCGTTGGAATCTTTGAAAGAGCGCGGGTAGATCTGATAAATGGCAGCCTGGCGCCACCAATTCTCATTCTTTTTCATTTGTTTATTTCACCGCTCCCAGGGTTATTCCCCGCATAAGTGTTCTTTGGAATATAAGGAAGAATATTACTGATGGCATAAAGCCAATGAGTGCAGCAGCTGCGCGCGCTGTCGGATCGCTGGTGTATTGACCGGTTGTTACAGCCATCGCAAGAGTTACGGTTTGATTATCGTTAGATGGCAACATAACTAGTGGAATCAAAAATTCATTCCACGTAAAAATAAAGAACATCGTTGCCAGAACAAATAGTGTGGGGCGAAGCAGGGGTAGAACAATACTTCGAAGAATTCTCCAAGGGCTTGCGCCATCTACTCGTGCTGCTTCTAACAGTTCGTCAGGGAAAGTGCTCATAACTGAAGAAAGTAAATAGGTACCAAATCCTGTAGACATGACACCAAAAATAATAATGATTGACCAGATGTTGTCATAGAGATTGAGCATCTTGGAGACAGAGTAAAGAGGATAAATAAGTGCCTCTTGTGGAATTGTGAATGCAACCATAAAAAAGCCCAGAATCCAGATGCGGCCTTTGACGCGACCGATTCCAATCGCATAGGCAGTAAGGAAGCTAAGCACTACTCCAATGAATGCAACGAATAGAGAGACTTGAGCCGAATTCAATAGTTTTTTGCTGAAATTTACTTCACCCCAGAATTTACTAAATTTTGAAAAATCCCAATCTTGCGGCAAAGCAAGTACTCCATTTTGAACGAATTCTTGTTCGGGTTTGAATGAGTTGATGAATGCGATGTACATAGGGAAAAGCCATACAAGCGCCATGAATACCAAGCCAACTAATACGAGGTATGGAGCAACTCCTTTTTTACGCTTAACGCTCATCGCAGTACGCCCATCTTTCGTTGGAATCTGAGCAGTCCAATAGCAAGAACAGTAAGGATCATGGCAAGTACTGTCGCAACCGATGCCCCATAGCCAACTTTTAGTGTGGAGAAGAAATGGAAATAGGAAAAATATGCAGGTACTTGTGTTGCATCCCCTGGCCCACCATTTGTCATTACATAGACCGGTCCGAATACTTTGAGCGCAGCTACTGTTGTTGTGAGTAGAACGACTGAAATCTCTGGGTAGAGCTGAGGAATCGTAACAATTCTAAATCGCTCGAACCATGTCGCGCCATCTAGTTGCGCCGCTTCATCAAGATAAGGATCTAAGCGTGACATTCCAGAAATGAATATCACGATTGTGTATCCAATCTGAATCCAAATCATCATAACTGAAAGAGCAAGCATCGCAGTGCTGGATTGACCTAACCAGTTGAGAGCAAATTTATCGAGTCCAATATTTCTAAGTACTGTATTAATCACGCCAACATTTGGAGAGAGCATCCAAGCCCACAAAATGCCCACTACAGGTAAGGCAATAATCTGCGGGACGTAGAGACTGATACGAAGAAAAGTTGAAACTGCATTGCCAAAATGTTTGGCGATAAAATCATAAATAAGAGCGGCGACCATGAGGCCCAACGCTGTCGGAATAATCGACATTGCTAATATAAATTCAAAAGCATGCAGGAAAGATATCCAAAAAACTCGGTCATGGATTAGTTCCTGATAATTTGCAAGGCCTACCCAAACTGGTTTTCCAATACCTTGCCATTCATTGAAGCTGAGATAAATATTGTAAGCAAATGACCCACCTACAAGTGTTGCAAAAGTTAGAACCCCAGGTACGGCAAACCAGTAGTACTGCCTGGTCTGCTCGAACTTAGTGCTCATTTCTATTTCCTATTCATAATTCTTGACGTTCACAATCGTAGATGAAGTGGGGCTGGTTCTAAAATTTTTCTAGAACCAACCCCACTTCATTTACTACGAGGTTATTACTTATTGCAACCGAAGTTACAAGTTATGCCTTTGGACGACCGCCGTTATAGAAACTTCCGGTTGCCTTCATGTAAGCATCAACATCGCCGCTTGAAAGAAGCGCTGTTCCGTTAGCTAGAAGGATGTCGTAGTAACCAGGAACAGGCCAGTCTGGGTACATTGCTAATGCATTCTTCTTTACAGCAACACCAAATGGTGTAGCTGTAAGGATTGATGCTGGGTTAGCAATTGATTCTGCATCTGCAAATAGTGGAAGTCCACCAGCATTGCCGAGGTAGTTCTGGTACTTCTTTGATAGAACCAAGTTGATGAATTCAGCAGCTAGGTCTTTGTTCTTTGAACGTGAAGGAATAACAAGCAAGTTTCCAGCAGATCCAACTGTGAGAGTTCCTGGTAGCAAGAACTTTCCATAGCTAAATGTTGAAACCTTTGTTTGCATGCTTCCGTCTAGCCATGATCCGCCAATAACCATTGCAGCTTTTCCAGCTTGGAATTCTGCAACAGCATCATCAGGTGAAACACCTGAAACGTTTGGCTGGAAGTATCCAGCTGTCTTCCACTTGAGAAGAGTCTGTGCGGCCCACTTGATGTTTGCATCTGTTGTTGCATCTACAGCCTTACCCTTGAATAACTGGAATGAGTTGATCCAAGTTTGGTCAGCGCGTGATACAGCGAGTGCGTAAACATTGTGAACTGTCTGGTAGCCAGCGCCACCCATTTCCATAGGAATAACACCAGCAGCCTTGAATGTAGCCATTGCAGCTTCCATCTCGGCCATTGTTGTAGGAATCTTTACGTTGTTCTTTGTAAAAATATCCTTGTTGTAGAAAACAGATACGTACTCACCATATGAAGGCACTCCGTAAAGCTTTCCTGTTCCCATTAGGCCCTTGTCATACTGACCGTAAAGTGAGACAGATGATGGAAGATTCCACTTGTACTTCTTTGAGTATGGAGTGAGATCGGTTAGAAGTCCGCCCTTTGATGCAAGACCAGCAGTTCCATTGCCCTTGTTATATTCAGTGACGTCTGGAGCAGCATTTGAGTTAAGAATCTGCGCTCCTGCGTTGTTCATTCCTTCGAATGTCTTGAGCTGGAACTTTACATCTAGCTCTGGGTGAGCTTTCTTGAATTCATTGAGAGCTACAGCCCATGTTTGACCTGTAGGTGTGTTGTCCTTCGAATACCACCATACGTTGAAAACCTTCTTCGACGCAGCTGGTGCTGATGCAAGAGTTGAAGATGTAATGAATCCTGCTGCAATTACGACAGCAAGGATGCGTACACCCTTCTTGTTTGCTGACTTCATAGATTCCCTTTCAGGAGAGTTCAAACCCCAATCCCTTGGAGTTTTATCGACACGCGTCGACAAGTAGTGGTAATTTATTCCAGTAACACCGGGTCGGCAAGTCGTCGACACGCGTAGATAAAGATTGTGATAGAAACGTTATATATGGCTACACGGGCAGAAGTCGCAAAGCTGGCGGGGGTTTCCGCTAGCACAGTCTCCTACGCACTCAATGGGGACCGCTCAATCAAAGAGGAAACCCGTAAGCGCGTGCTCAAAGCCGTGGCCCAGCTCAACTACCGCCCCAACTTTGCGGCAGGCGCTTTAGCTGGTGGAAAGAGCAAGACTTTGGCGCTGCTCTCTCCTTCTGGTGAATTCGGAATCGCACTTATCGCTTTGGAATATATCAACGGAGCATCAGCTGCTGCTCGAGATCGCGGATACCACTTGGTCATTTGGCCAAGTCAAGAAAGTGAACTGGCTGAAATTCAAACTTTTGCTGAATCAGGAATGATTAGTGGCGTAATCCTGATGGAATTAAAATTCAAAGATGAGCGTGTGAGTTATCTCAAAAAAGCCAAGGTGCCCTTTGCAATGATTGGCCGTACCGAAAAACCAGGAAAGGATTCATACGTTGACCGTGACTTTATTGGGGCAACGCAATTAGGTGTCGATTACCTAGATTCATTAGGCCATAAAAAGATTGCATTTCTAACAACAGAGCGCGCAGTCGGTGTTGATACTCGATTTAGTTCTGCGCTCCTAGAGGCGGCCGCGAAGAAGAAGATGACTGCAAAAAAGATTCAGGTAGTCAATGAAGCTTCGTCTGGGCGTGATGCGTTTATTGAACTTCACAAAAAATACCCTGATGTAACAGCAGTAGTAAGTCTAAACGACATTGCAACTTTGGGTTTTATCTCAGGTGCGAATGAGTACGGTGTCAAGATTCCAAAAGATCTTTCGCTAATTGCACTTGATACGCCTAAAAACCACATCGAGATGTCTTGGCCACCGCTGACAACTGTTAATCTTCCCGCTTTTGAAATGGGAGCATCTGCTTCAAACATCTTGATTGATCAAATAGAACAGAAGGAAAATAAGCAAAATCAAGTTCTGCTCGCCGGCGAGCTTGTGGTGCGAGGCACAACAGCAAAAGCCCGTAAACCAAATTAATGGGGATTGCGCGTAAGTAAGCAGTATTGGGCCGCGTTACTATTCAATGAAATTCCCCTACGATATGGGTTATGTCGAGTGCACAGTTGCCTAACGATCCTCAATGGGTACGCGCTAATACTTTATTTTCAACCGATAACGAATCAGCAGATATCGCATTAGTTGGTATCCCCGCACATGAAAGTTCTATATCGCCAACTCAGGCACATCTAACTCCTCAAGCAGTACGCACTGCACTTGCTCGTTACTCAACTTTTTCAACTTCTAACTCAATTGATCTGCAAGGAAATTCTTTCGTAGATTTAGGAGATATTGCATCCCCCGATGGAGTCGAAGGATTGAAGCGCGTCAACAATGCGCTCTCGAGAGTTCTGCTCAACAATGAATTACTCATTGCACTCGGTGGCGATAATTCAATTACATATTCGGCCGCCTCAAGTTTGTGGCGCGACTTATCTAATGTTGGCCTCATTACTTTTGATGCACATCACGATTTACGTGATGGTAATTCCAATGGCTCCCCTGTTTGGCAATTGATTCAAGCGGGCTTACCAGGAAAAAACATTGTTCAAATTGGTATCGCAGATTTTGCAAATAGCGCCGAGTATTCAAAGCGTGCTCGCGATAGTGGAATAACAGTTATTTCGCGGGCCGATATACGTAATGGAAAAATCGGTGATGCAGTAGCAAAAGCCTTAGAAATAGCGGGTGCCGGTGGACGTGAAATTTACGTTGATCTAGATGTTGATGTCTGCGATCGCTCAGTTGTTCCTGCATGTCCTGCATCTATGCCTGGTGGAATTTCTGCCGATGAGTTGCGCCAAGCAGCATTTCTAGTCGGCGCAGATTCGCGTGTGAGAGCAATTGATATAACTGAAATTGATGCATCCCTTGATACTCCAGATCAGCGCACGATTAGCCTTGCTGCACTTTTGGTATTAGAGGCAAGTGCTGGTTTTGCTACACGCAAATAATTAGGCGAGCTCTTTTACAACTTCTCGCGCAGCACTAAGAATCGCACCTGAATGAACAAGAGTTGTTGCTGCTTCTAGTTCAGGAGATAAGAATCGATCAGGGCCAACGCCTGGTACTTGAGTTCTCAATTCTTTGACAACTCGCGCTGTTGCAGGTGAGGGCGTAAGTCCTGTGCGCAGCTCAATAGCGCGTGCAGCAGTTACTAATTCAATGGCAAGGATGCGAGTGAGGTTATCTACAACTTTGCGAAGTTTGCGAGCAGCGCTCCACCCCATGGAGACGTGATCTTCTTGCATTGCAGAACTTGGAATCGAATCAACGCTGGCAGGAGATGCCAGACGTTTGTTTTCGCTGACTAATCCTGCTTGAGTGTATTGGGCAATCATCAAACCTGAATCAACACCTGGATCGTGAGCCAGAAATGGTGGAAGACCAGCGCTGCGATGTTGATCGAGTGCGCGATCTGTTCGACGCTCTGCCATTGACCCTAAATCTGCTGCAGCAATTGCAAGGAAATCTAAAACATAACCAACTGGAGCACCGTGGAAATTTCCATTGGATTCAACGCGACCATCGGGTAGAACAACAGGATTATCAATATTGCTAGCAAGTTCGCGCTGGGCAATAGTGGACGCGTATGAAACAGTGTCACGTACTGCGCCATTTACTTGAGGCGCGCAGCGAAGAGAGTAGGCGTCCTGAACTCGTGAATCATTTTCACGATGTGATGCAACGATGCCGGAGTTTTTCAATAGAGCAAAAATATTTGCGGCACTTACCGCTTGGCCAATTTGTGGGCGAAGCGGTGCGTGTAAGTCGGGTGCAAATACTCGATCAGTACCAAGTAAGCCTTCAATAGACATTGCGGTAGTTATATCTGCAACTGCGCATAGGTCAGCAAGATCTGAACAAGCCATAATCAACATACCGAGCATTCCATCAGTGCCATTGATAAGTGCTAAGCCTTCTTTTGCTTCTAACTCAATGGGTGTAATACCGGCGGCATCGAGTGCTTGCATTGTTGGCATTTCAACACCGTTTGCATCGTGAACACGACCTTCGCCCATGAGTGCTAATGCGCAATGTGAAAGTGGTGCAAGGTCTCCGCTGCAACCAAGGGAGCCAAACTCTGGAACGACTGGAGTAATTCCTTTGTTCAAAAAATCTACATACGTTTGTGCAAGTTTTACGCGCACTCCCGTGCGTCCCGATGCCATTGTGCGAAGACGCAAGAACATGAGAGCGCGTACGACTTCACGCTCAATTGCTGGGCCAACTCCTGCTGCATGTGAGCGAATAAGTGATTTCTGTAGTTGAACGCGATCTTCAACATCAATATGGCGATTAGCCAGAGCGCCAAAGCCGGTTGAAACACCGTAGACAGGAATTCCACCTGCTGCATATTCCTCAATATATCTACGAGAAGAATTCATCGTCTCAATCGCACTTTGTGAGAGTTCCACTTGTGCACCGTGGCGCGCAACTGCAATGACATCTTCGAATGTGAGTCCTGAAGTAGAAAGAGTAATTTTCTTAGATGAGTTGGAGGCCATTGCGCCAAACCTGTTCTACTAGATTTACACCAGGGCGATATGCCAAGTGCAGATAGGAATGTGCAGAGAGAATCTGGAAATCAGCGGCAGCGCCTTCAACTAAGTGACCAACATCTTCGCGCAATAGTGCTTTTGCCCCACCCATAGTTGCAGACCACAGTGCTTGTTCAGGTGAGAAATGCATTTCTCTAACCGCTACAGCCATAACAAAAGGCATGTTCGTTGTGTATGAACTTCCTGGATTGCAATCACTTGCTAGTGCAACAGTGATGCTTGCCTCTAATAGTGGGCGCACATCTGGGTAAGGCGAACGAGTTGAAAATTCAGCGCCAGGTAAAAAGGTAGCAACAGTTTTAGATGTTGATAGGGCTTCAATATCTTTCTCACTCAAATGGGAAACATGATCAACGGATGCGCACCCAAGTTCAACGCCGAGTTGTACGCCTTGACCTGCCTCTAATTGATTTGCGTGCAGACGTGGCAATAAACCTTTAGCCATTCCAGCTTTGAGAATCGTGCGAGCATCATTGACAGAGAATGCACCTTTGTCACAAAAAACATCAATCCATTTCGAATGAGGTAGAACTGCGTCGAGCATTTGGCCACAGACTAGTTCTACATAATCTTTAGGAGAATCCTTATATTCAACTGGATATACATGTGCTCCAAGGAATGTTGTCTCCTCTGTTATTTTGCTTGCAATCTCTAGGCTACGACGCTCATCTTCTACCGTTAGCCCGTAGCCCGATTTACACTCAATAGTTGTTGTTCCACTTGCATGCGCTTCAGCTAATAGTGACTGTGCGTGAGCTAAGAGTTGAGCATCTGGTGCGTGGCGAGTTTGTTCAACAGTGTGTGAAATACCGCCAGCTGTATAACTCACTCCTTGCATGCGTGCACGAAATTCTGCACTTCTATCCCCCGCAAAAATTAGGTGGCTATGGCTATCAACGTAACCAGGAATAACGCAACGCCCGTGAGCGTCGATAGTTTTTTTGATGTGATGAGTTGGTGCATCAGAATTTGGCCCAACCCAAGCAACGACTCCATCTTCTACAAGCATTGCAGCGTTAAGAATTATTCCTAGTTTCGTTCCATCGTGCGTTGGATCATTTGTAACTAATTGACCAATATTTGTAACTAACGTACTTGTCATTCAATATCCAACATTGGAACATGAACATGGCGCTCTTTTGCTGCATCGATTGCTAAGTCATAACCAGCATCTGCATGGCGAATAACTCCCATGCCAGGATCATTTGTCAGTACTCGCGCTAATTTTTGTGCAGCAAGTTTTGTTCCATCAGCAACAGATACTTGACCCGCATGCATAGAACGTCCCATACCAACTCCACCACCATGGTGAAGTGATACCCACGAAGCACCGGATGAAATATTTACCATTGCATTGAGGAGTGGCCAGTCTGCAATTGCATCAGAGCCATCTAACATCGCTTCAGTTTCGCGATAAGGCGATGCAACAGAGCCGCAATCTAAATGATCGCGACCAATAACGATTGGCGCTGATACTTCACCTTTTGCAACTAAATCATTGAATGCAAGTCCTGCTTTATCGCGCTCTCCATAACCGAGCCAACAAATGCGCGCAGGCAATCCTTGGAATGCAACTTTTTCTTGCGCCATCGTGATCCAGCGATGTAGTCCTTCATTTTCAGGAAAGAGATCAAGGACTGCTTTATCTGTGCGATAAATATCTTTTGGATCACCAGAGAGCGCCACCCAGCGAAATGGGCCTTTCCCTTCGCAGAAAAGCGGGCGAATATAAGCAGGAACAAAGCCAGGAAATGCGAATGCTCTTGAATATCCACCTTGGCGTGCTTCATCGCGAATTGAATTACCGTAATCAAATACTTCAGCGCCTTTATCCATGAAGCCAACCATTGCTTCGACATGCTTTGCCATAGATTCTTTAGAGCGCTTAGTAAAATCTTCAGGATTATCTTTTGCTAATTGCGCAGCTGCGTGAACATCGATACCAATTGGAACATATGAAAATGGGTCGTGTGCTGAAGTTTGATCAGTGACGATATCGATTGGAACATCCATTGAAAGTAACTTTGGAAATAGTTCTGCAGCATTGCCAACAAGGCCAACAGAGAGTGGGCGTCGCTCATTCTTTGCTTTGAGAACTCGCTCAATTGCATCATCAAGATTGTCTGCAACTTCATCGAGATAGCGATCATGTACTCGCTTTTCTAGTCGAGTCTTGTCGATATCAATGATCAGGCAGACTCCACCATTCATTGTTATTGCAAGGGGTTGAGCTCCACCCATTCCACCGCAACCACCAGTGAGGGTCAGCGTTCCTTGCAGCGTTCCATTGAAACGCTTGGCTGCAACTGCTGCAAAGGTTTCATATGTTCCCTGCAAAATTCCTTGAGTACCGATGTAAATCCAAGAACCAGCTGTCATCTGGCCATACATAGTTAGGCCTAGGTGTTCTAGCCGGCGAAACTCTGGCCAATTAGCCCAATCACCAACAAGGTTGGAGTTTGCAATAAGTACGCGCGGTGCCCATTCGTGAGTTTGAAAAACGCCTACTGGTTTTCCAGATTGCACCAATAAGGTTTCATCATCTTTGAGTTTTGTAAGACTTTTTACAATCGCATCAAAGGATGGCCAGTTACGTGCTGCCTTACCTGTTCCACCATAGACAACTAAATTTTCTGGATGTTCAGCGACAGCTGGATCTAAGTTGTTATGCAACATTCGAATCGCTGCTTCTTGCGCCCATCCTTGGGCTGAAATTTTGGAGCCTGTAGCTGCATGCAAAATGCGTGGCGAACTAGTCATACCGTTACCTTATCGGGCTAAGTGCAAATAGATAAGTCTTGATTACGAGCGCAAATGTCCACGTTCATTGAGGCTGCGCACCGCACGTAGGCCATCACTTGGCCAGATTGATATCTGCGAAATAGAACATGGCGCAACATCAGAATGGAAAATGCTTTCAGCCGATGCACCCATTGCTAGTCGCGCCGCTATTTTTATTACAAGATGGTGTGCAACAACAATGACCGTTTGTCCTGGATATGTGTAGGCAATCTTTTCTAGCCCCGCCTCAACTCGCACAGTAAGTGCGTCATATGACTCACCTTGTGGTGGTGCAATTGCAGTAGATGTTGTCCACTGCTCATATTCATGTGGAAACTTCTCTTTTACTTCTTCTACGGATAATCCATCCCATAAACCAAAATCACATTCGAGCCACAAGTCATCAAAGATTGGTTCTAGTTTGGTTGTCTTAGTAATTTTCTCTGCAGTCTGTCTCGTGCGCTGCAATGGTGAAACTATGAGAACTTCACCTTTCAATTTTGTAGCTTCTTGTGAAACTAATTCAGCTTGTGCAAGACCAGTACTCGTTAGCTCTGGATCTAGAACACCTTGACCCGAGAATTTACGATCTGGTGTCAAGATTGTTTCACCATGGCGGATAAAGTAAATATTTGTAGCTTGTTCGCCGTTGCGCAAACGCTCTGTTAGGTAGTTGAGTTGCCTCGGCGCTGGTTGACTCTCGCCATCGAGCGCTTTATTTGCAAGACGATCTGCATGCGAATTCAAATCTCTAGGTATCCATGAATATGTAACGAGTGAAGGATCATGTGCGCTGCGAGCATCCTGAGCCATAGTGCGCATATCGGCATGCTTTATCTGCCAGCGACCCGACATCTGCTCAACGACTAATTTGCTATCCATCTTCACATCAACAGTTGCATTTGGGTCGAGTTTGTTTATCTCTCGAAGACCAGCAATAAGTCCGCTGTATTCAGCAACATTATTAGTAGCAATGCCTATTACATCAAAGAGTTCGGCGAGAATATTTCCGCTCTCACTAATTACCGCTCCATAGCCTGCAGCCCCAGGATTTCCTCTGGATCCACCATCGGCGGTAAGTGTGAAATGGCGAGCCATTTATTTCACCCGCACCAAGATGCAACGGCATTCTTCGCAGCGCACAACTTCATCTTCGGCAAGGGAGGCGATTCGACCAAGTTCAACAGTATTTACTGAAAGGTTACATCCTTTGCACTGACCGCCAACTAGGGTTGCGGCGCCGGTGCCATTACTACTTCGAATCTTTTCATAAAGATCAACTAGTGCTTTTTCAACAGAGGCAATAGTTTCAGAGCGCTCTTTTGCAATTGATTCAATCTCGTTATTGAGGGCAGCGAGTGCATTCTCTTTGCGGATTTCAAGATCTGAGATCTCGGCAGCAAGAGTTTTTTCTTCATTTTCTAAATCACTAATGCGAGTATTGATTGCCTCGACTCGCATCATGATCTCTAATTCAACTTCTTCTAATTCACTTCGTCGAGCATTGAGGCTAACTACTTCATGTTGTAGCTGTTCTAATTCTTTAGGAGATGCACTTCCACCAGAAAGTCTTGCTTCATCGCGGGTAATACGAGTAACGATCTGTTCAACGTCTCCCTCTGCACGCAATAGTTCGCGTTTTACATCGCTGAGTTCGGTCTGGGCTGCAATACGAAGATCACGTGCATTATTGGACTTGATGATGGTGGCGTTGAGCTCAATGGCTTCAGGAAGGTTTTTGATCTTGTTTGTAAGAGTGCTGGTAGCAAAGTCAAAACCTTGAATATCGAGAATGCTGCGTTGGTCTTGTGGGCTGGCTTTCATGTCGCCTCCGACCGTATTTTCATGTAATTGTTTGATAACGACTAATTCATTGCTAACTCTAGTAGGTAAGGCTGGCATTTCCAATTAGCCTAAGTAGAATCCATTTCATGAATAAGCGCCTCGGCACATTTATCGCGATCGCCCTTATTTCAACCTCGTTGAGTATCCCTGCTAATGCTGCAGTCAAGGCGGGATCGATATGTAAATCCAAAGGTTTAGTTTCAAATTACCAAGGCAAGAAATTTACTTGCATAAAAATAGGCAAAAAATTGCTGTGGGATAAGGGCGTTCTCATTCCAAAGCCTGTTCTTCAAGCGATCCCAGAAGTTAGCACAACGCCATCTCCGTCGCCAAGTCAGTCGGCGGTAACAAAAGTTGAAATTCCTGCAGTTCCGACATCATTTTCTGATCTAGCAAAGAATTATAAAGGTATCTCTTTGGCGGTATGGACAGATGTCAGAAAGAGAATGGTAAAGACAAATGTAAAGACAGAATTTATCGTGTCAACGGGACCTACTACTATCCAGCCTTTGGATAAACCTGATATCCAAACTTTGCTCAAGAGGGCATCAACCATTTATTCAGATTACAACCAACCTGCTCAGACAAAAGTGTTTTACTTCAATAACGGTGACGTTAGTTGGGCGCAATCACAACATCGTTCCTTGTCTCAACCAAAATTTAAAGAATTAGACCTTGCAAACAATTGTAAGAGTGACTCAGATTGTGGAGCCTTTGGAAGTACATCAATGGGTGTCGGGGCGATGTTCATGGGAGTTCACTTGAACTTTTTAGATCCATTAGAGATCTATGGTGGTACCGAGGTGCACGAATTTACTCACGTTGTGCAGTACTCACTTTATAGCGCAACAGTTTCAAACAATCCAAATAAGTATTTGCCTGGATGGTTTCTTGAAGGCCAGGCATCTGCAGTTCAGCAAGCTAGCGGTACTAAAGATTATGAGGACTATCTTACGAGTAGGCAAAAGTGGTTCAAACATTCACCTGGTTCGCTATCGAGTTATAGTTCGAGCGAAATATTGAGATTCCTTGATCTTCAAGGAGTTGGGAAATATGACGGTCCGACATGGTCACACGTTTATGACATCGGTAGTTTTGTTACAGAATCACTTATTGCCATTGGTGGAGTCTCTTCTACGATGGAACTTATAAAAGAGATATCTGCAGGAAAGGATTTTGAAAGTGCTTTTCAGAGCATTTATAAGACTTCCTGGAGTGAAGCAAAAATAGCAATAGCCGACGCAGTTGCTGCAGAATATGTGGATTCTCGAAAGTAAAAATAAGAAGACTGGTGGGCGCTGAGGGTTTCGAACCCCCGACATTCTCGGTGTAAACGAGACGCTCTACCACTGAGCTAAGCACCCTAACGTCGGCAAATGTTTTCACACCTACCTAGCTAGTGGCGAAATCTTACTTCACAAATGCGAAAGTAGGAATTCGCCCGCATAAATCTGATGAATTAGAGGGCAGATATAGCAGTTTTATAATCTGCAATATTGCGAGCATCGCCCAAACCATTGATGACCTGCCAGCGAAGAATTCCCTCTTTATCGATGATGAATGTTCCCCGCATCGCACAACCAAGTTCTTCATTGAAAATTCCGTACGCTTTCGCAGCTGCGCCATGTGGCCAGAAATCTGCTAACACTGGGAACTTGTATCCCTCTTGTTCAGCAAAGATGCGTTGAGTGAACATGGAATCGCATGAGATTGCAAGAAGTTGAACATTCTCATTTTGAAATGGTGCAAGGTCATCACGAAGTGCGCAGAGTTCACCGGTGCATGTTCCAGTGAAAGCAAAAGGAATAAATAGAACTACAACGTTCTTATTACCTTTGAATGATGAGAGTGAAACTTTCTCTCCGTGTTGATCCGATAATTCGAAATCTGGTGCAGCACTTCCAATTGATAATGTCATACGAGCAAATCTACCGTTTGGCCGACTTTCGTGCCACTAGACGTGTAGCGCTCCAATCAGTTGCAATAGACATTGTTGATGTTTGGCTAAGACCTGCAAGTGGTGCACCATCTTGAATATCACTTGGTTCAACATGTCCGGTGCGACCAATCTTTGGAGTGAGTACCCAGATAGCACCGCTTTCGCTGAGATATGTCATTGCATCCATAAGTTCATCAACGAGATCGCCATCACCTTCGCGCCACCAAATAAGAACTGCATCAACTACTTCTCGGGAGTCTTGATCAAGAAAATCGGTACCGGTGATTTCTCGAATGCTGGATCGAAGATTTTCGTCACAGTCGGTGCCGTAGCCAAGCTCTAAGACCAGCTCGTCGGCAGTGAAGCCCATGCGCGATGTCACGGGTTAATTGCACCGAATAAGCGCCTCTTACGCAAGGGGGTGGGCAGAAAATATCTGTCCCAGAGTGTGAAAACATCTAGTGGTTCAATTTCACTAACTGGCCGGTATCGACAAGAATATGCCTATGAGAGATAACTTCGAGGCACCCGATCAGATAATCGATCAACTCGTAGATATTGACCCTTCCGAAACAGCCGAATGGCATGCCTCATTTGATGCAGCCCTTGAGCATGCAGGACCAGTTCGTGCTCGTTATTTGATGCTCAGTCTTCTCAAGCGAGCACATGAAAAAAATATTGGTGTCTCTGCGCTTCGCACAACTGATTACATCAACACAATCTCTCCAGAGAACGAACCAGATTTTCCTGGCGATGAATCTATTGAACGTCGAATCCGCGCATTCAATAGATGGAATGCAGCGATGTTGGTTCATCGTGCGCAGCGCCCAGGTGTTGGTGTCGGTGGACATATTTCAACGTATGCATCTTCTGCTGCGCTCTATGAAGTTGGTTTCAACCACTTCTTCCGCGGACAAGATCACCCAGGTGGTGGCGACCAAGTTTTCTTCCAAGGACATGCAAGCCCTGGGATGTATGCACGTGCATTTTTAGAAGGGCGCTTTACCGAAACTCAACTCGATGGATTCCGTCAAGAACTTTCTCATCCAGGTGGTGGGCTTTCTTCTTATCCTCATCCACGTTTGATGCCAGATTTTTGGCAATTCCCAACAGTGTCAATGGGTATTGGTCCACTCAATGCCATTTATCAAGCACGTTTCAATCGATACATGCACAACCGTGGAATCAAAGATACAAGCCAGCAACATGTGTGGGCATTCCTCGGTGATGGTGAAGTAGATGAAGTCGATACTTTAGGTGCAATCGGTCTTGCAACACGAGAGAAACTAGATAACCTCACATTTGTCGTCAACTGTAATTTGCAGCGCCTTGATGGTCCTGTGCGCGGTAATGGAAAGATTATTCAAGAGCTTGAATCAATATTTGGTGGAGCAGGCTGGAATGTAATCAAGGTTGTATGGGGTCGCGAATGGGATCCACTATTGGCACAAGATCGCGAAGGTGCACTTGTAAACCTTATGAATACAACTCTTGATGGAGATTTCCAAACATTCAAAGCAGAGTCTGGAAAATATATTCGCGATAACTTCTTTGGTCGCGATCCACGTACTGCTGCAATGGTTGGCAATTGGAGCGATGATCAGATTTGGAACCTCAAGCGCGGTGGCCATGATTACCGCAAGCTCTTCGCTGCATACACAGCAGCAATGCAGAGCAATGGTCGTCCAACAGTAATTTTGGCTAAGACGATCAAGGGCTGGACACTTGGTTCTCACTTCGAAGGTCGCAACTCAACGCACCAAATGAAGAAGATGACTCTTGAAGATATTCAGCTATTCCGCGATCGTTTATTTATTCCTATTGCTGATGAGAAACTCGATAAGTATTTGCCACCGTATTATCGTCCAGAACCTGACTCACCAGAAATGAAATATCTGGAAGAGCGTCGTGCGGCCCTGGGTGGTTCGATTCCACGTCGTCGTGCGATTTCAAAGCCTCTCCCACAACCTGATGATTCAGTTTATGAATCAGTGCGACGTGGTTCTGGCCAACAAGAAATTGCAACAACGATGGCTTTTGTGCGCATGCTCAAAGATCTCATCAAAGATCCAGGACTTGGTTCACGCATTGTTCCAATCATTCCTGATGAAGCTCGCACCTTTGGTATGGATTCACTATTTCCAACACTAAAGATTTATTCACCGCATGGTCAGCAATACACAGCAGTTGACCGCGAATTGATGCTCTCGTATAAGGAATCAACATCGGGTGTAATTCTTCACGAGGGTATCAATGAGGCCGGATCTGTTGCCTCATTTACTGCTGTTGGTTCTTCATATTCAACTCATAACGAGCCAATGATTCCTATCTATATTTTCTATTCAATGTTTGGTTTCCAGCGCACAGGAGATGCTTTCTGGGCAGCAGCAGATCAAATGACTCGTGGCTTTGTAATGGGAGCAACTGCTGGGCGTACGACGCTCAATGGCGAAGGTCTTCAACACGAAGATGGTCATTCACATCTATTGGCTGCAACTAATCCTGCAGTGGTTTCATACGACCCAGCATTTGCATACGAAGTTGGACATATCTTCAAAGATGGTTTGCGCCGTATGTATGGCGAAAATAGCGAAAACATTTTCTATTACATGACGATTTATAACGAGCCATACATGCACCCTGCGGAACCAGAGAATTTAGATCTAGAAGGTCTTCTCAAGGGTATTTATCTCTATGCACCTGGCGTAAGTCAGAAGAAAAAACGCACACAAATATTGGCTTCAGGTGTTGCCCTCAACTGGGCACTAAAAGCTCAGAAATTACTCGAAGAAGATTGGGGCGTTTCTGCCTCGGTATGGTCTGTGACTTCATGGAATGAGTTGCGGCGTGATGGTCTTGCAACTGACGCTCATAATTTGCTCAATCCAGCTTCAAAGAAGACTGCATATATTTCCAACAAATTAGCTGATGCCCGCGGCCCAGTTATTGCTGTTAGTGATTTCATGCGCGCTGTACAAGATCAAATTTCGCCATGGATTGAGAATCCGTTCTATTCACTTGGTACAGATGGCTTTGGACTCTCTGATACTCGTGGAGCGCTACGCCGTCACTTCAAAGTTGATGCAGAATCAATTACCGTTGCAACCCTTGCTCAACTTGCTAAATCTGGTGAAATTAATGACAAAGTAGTCCAGCAAGCCATTGATAAGTATCGAATCTTTGATATTTCTGCCGCAGATGCTGGCAACACAGAAGGTTCTGGCTGATTATTTAGTTGGTTTATGAACTACAGCGTGAGCAAAATATGGAACAAATAACAACATCACTGCTGGAATGAATAAAGCAATACCCAAATTTGTTGCCTGGGCAGTCCATGCAACAATCCACTTTGTTACAAAAACTAAGAATACGTTTATCAGCATTACTTCAGCCATCACGATACTTGCAGGCGCACTTGATCGCGTATTAGCGGCATTTGTAAATATCGGACCAATAAATGAAGATCCAAGTCCAGAGATAAACATTCCAATAAGTAGGACTAATAAGGCAAGATTTTGATTTTCTCTGCCCAGTGCCATCGCTGCTGCAATTGCAGCAAAACAACCGACTCCAGCACCTACAGCGCCAAGTGTTACCAGCTTTTCAATCGCGTGACTATCAAAGAGTCTATGAATCGCAAGTCGACCAAGAATCATGGCAATCATAAAAACAATAAATGGGATGGTATTCATTCCATTATCGAAACCCAAAGTATCTTTAGCAAAAATTGTTATCCAGTCTCCAACAGCGAATTCGAGATAAGAGGCTAAAAGCAATCCGCCAGCAACGGCTTTATCGAAGTGAAAATTTGATATGAGGGTACGTATCGAATAGTCATTATCTGGGCTCAGATCTGGAGCAATCATTTCGGGTGAAAGTAAATAGAAAACAAATAACATTGTTGAAAACACTAAAAGTGTCAGTACAGTTATATGAACCTGTAGAGAGACTCTACCTACTAAAAATCCAGCTAGAAGAGCCGATAACAATGCTCCTGCACTCCATACTCCACTGAGATGAGTTAGATGGATCTTCCCTGTTCTGGCTTGCAAATGGAATGTCTGTGTTTGATTGGCGATTACGTACGCCGAAATGGCAGCACCAAAAATAATGTTGAATGGCAAAAATACTGCACTCGAAGTTGTGTGAACAAGAACAAAAAGACAAATCATAATTGTGCTCACTGATGCAAAATAGATAATCTTGTTTCCGTACCTGTGAACCACATGGCCCATTGTCAAAAGACTGATGATTGAACCGATAGAGCCAGTACTTAGAAGTGAACCGAACTGACCATTACCTAAATGAAGATTAGCTTTCAATTCTGGAAAGCGCGGCGCCAGAGCCATGATTCCAAAACCGAAGAGAAAATAGGTACTACGCAATAAATCTAATTCGCGCTTAGGAGATACTTTTCTCATCAATAGAGTGCATTCGCTAAGGCGCTACGGGCTGAAATAACGCGAGGGTCGGTAGGGTCCACGAGAGCAAAAAGTATGAGAAGGTGATCTTTCGCTTTAGTCTTATCTTCTCCCGCATGAGCACGGATGAAATCAAGCAAGCGATTGAAAGCGGCTTCTATATCCCCCGTCACCACAGACATATCTGCAGCATTTATTTGAAGGGCAACATCATCCAAATTTTTATCGGCTTGATTCTTGATGACTGCTAGATCTAATTTTTCAGTACGAATCAGCAATTGGGTCTGGGCAAGACCTAATTTTGCAAAAGAATCATTTGGTTTTCTATTGAGCAATTTCTTATATGCCGCCTCTGCGCTATTGAAATCCCCTGCCTCTAATGCAGCGAGCGCTTCATCTTCTTCCGGTTCGATTTTTTCAACTGGTGCATCGCCAATTCCTTGTTCGGCTGCGAGCGCTAAAACTTTATCGATAACTAAACGCACTTGAGCTTCAGGATAATTTTGTTCAAAGAGTGGAACCATCTGTTCCTTTATAAGGGCCACAGCAAATGGAATTGTTGCTACTTGTAGCGCTTGGGCTACCTGTGGCTGGGCATCAATATCTACACGAGCCAGTAACCATGCTCCAGCGCTCTCTTTTTCAATTTTTCCAAGAGTTGTAACCATCTCAACAGATTCTGGGCTTCGCGCGGACCAACAGATAATAATGACTGCTTTAGTGCGCGATGCAACGAGAATTTCAGAGGTTAGATTTGTAGGAGTAACTTCGATTCCAGCCATTGGGCCAGAGCTTTCGACTTTTGGTTTTCCTAAGGAACTTAGATCCACCGCTCGTGCAAAATTTGGAGGCAGAGTCACATGCTTATCCTATAGGACTGCTGGTTCAACTCCAGAATCTCGGCGAAATGGCAAGATATCTTTGAAATATGCCTGAGTTGCAAATTCCAATCCAACATCTTTTCCTGCCTTCTCATTGAGATACCAGCGATGCTCTAGTACTTCATGGAATAGTTGAGCATGTTCAATACGTCCTCGAAGTGATTCGGGAATCATTGCAATAATCGGATTGAATACTTCGCGCAACCATTTGCTTGCACTTACTTGAATCGCTGGACGAGGTTCTGCTTCTCGGCCTCTATATCGATCAAATGATGCCAACAGACGCTTTGCTTGCAGTTCTTCAGTCTCAAGTCCTGTGAGTTCGCGCAATCGTGCTTGGTGGTAGCCCGCAGCAACAAGTTTGGGTTGGAAAGAAAGTAATTTCGTTTCTCCATCTAGTGAAACAGATACCTCTTCAACGGCAAATCCAAGGTCTTGTAAGTGGCGCATCGCTTTTTCAACTGCATGTCGATCCGATGGATCAAGGAATTGTGGCTCTCGAAGTGTTGCCCATAATCTGCGATAGCGCTTTATGACTGCCTCGCTTGCACGAATTGGATCCATGCCGGGATAAAGAACACCTGATAGAGCTAAATCATCGAGCTCGGCTGCGACATTGAAATGTGCAATCTCTAAATCATGTTCGCGTTGGCCATCACTAAGTGTTTTCTGAAATTCGCCCGTTTCTGCATCGACTAGGTAGGCAGCAAAACCTTCGGCATCTCGGCGAAACAAGGTATTAGAAAGCGAACAATCTCCCCACCAAAAACCTAAGAGATGAAGGCGCACAAGCAAAAGGGCGAGCGCGTTAGCCATAGTTGTTATTTCATGGACAGAGACAGCGCCAGATAAGAGCACGCGAAATGGCAGTGAATATGGCAAAAAACGAGTAGCTAGAGCGCACGGTAATTCTTCGCCTTGGGGATTTTTGCGCCCTTCAACAACAGCGATTGGTTCAACACTGGGTGCACCTAATTTGTTGAGTTCACGTAGGATTTTGTATTCACGATTAGCAAATTCCGAAACCGTTTCTTTGACTGCATACACTTCGGCATCGGGTGCATCACTGGCGCGCACTAATCGAACGACGTGTCGTGAGAATCC
>Ga0214919_10003872_pt1 | contig 22265 bp, 20 predicted proteins | sample LL1503_MetaG_FD_177994 | JGI IMG/M metagenome (GOLD analysis project Ga0214919, IMG submission 177994) | Freshwater microbial communities from Lake Lanier, Atlanta, Georgia, United States - LL-1503 | ecosystem: Environmental > Aquatic > Freshwater > Lake | place: USA: Georgia | collected... | reverse complement strand
CATGGCTTGCTCGCTGACCATCAGGTATGGATTGACATGCGACTCGACACGACCCGGCATGTCCACCTCGGTGGAATCGATCTCGAACCAATCTTCAGGGGTGTGCTTGACGATGAACGCCGTGCCTCGCACATCGGTGATGTCGGCAATGGCTTCTTTGGCCGCCAATCGATGTGCCACTTCCACCAAGGCCCGCTCGGCATTGCCGTACAGCAGCAAATCGGCCTTGGCGTCAATCAGGATGGCGCGACGCACCTTGTCTTGCCAGTAGTCGTAATGTGCGATGCGTCGCAACGAGGCTTCGATGCCACCAATGATGATAGGCACCTCGGAATAAGCTTCGCGACAACGTTGGCTGTAGACCAACACGCTGCGATCGGGTCGCTTGCCGCCCACGCCTCCGGGTGTGTAAGCATCGTCGCTGCGGATTTTGCGGTCTGCGGTGTAGCGGTTGATCATGGAATCCATATTGCCCGCGGTCACACCGAAAAACAAATTGGGTTTGCCCAAAGCTTGAAACGCCTCGGCACTGTGCCACTCAGGTTGCGCGATGATGCCCACTCTGAACCCTTGCGCTTCCAGCATGCGGCCGATCACCGCCATGCCGAAACTCGGGTGGTCCACATAAGCGTCACCCGTGACCAAAATGATGTCGCAACTGTCCCAACCGAGTTGCGTCATTTCTGCGCGATTCATAGGCAAAAACGGCGCGGTGCCAAAGCGAGCGGCCCAGTACTTGCGGTAACTGGTCAGAGGCTTGGCAACGCGGGGGAAAAAAGAGACGTTTATGGGGGCGTTCATCAGCCCTTGATTCTAAGTGGTGGGGGTATTTCCCACTAACATACGCCTAATCACCTTAGAAAGCCTTGTTATTTCAAACGCCCCCCGCTCCCGCACTGATTTGTTTTTGTCCTTCACTTGGCTGGGCCTGCAAGGCTTTGGCGGCGTGTTGGCCGTGGTGCAACGTGAAATGGTTGATAGAAAACAATGGATGACACTCTCGGAATTTGCCGAAGAGTGGGCTTTGGCGCAAACCCTGCCCGGCCCGAATGTGGTCAACCTGTCGGTCATGCTGGGTGGCAAACACTTTGGTCCAACAGGTGCGCTGGCCGCCATGGCTGGCTTGCTCATGATCCCTGGTTTGTTGATGCTGACCATTGTTTTTACCTTCCAAGCGTTCGCCCATTTACCCATCGTGGCCTCTGCCTTGCATGGCATGGGGGCGGCGGCAGCAGGTATGGTGATGGCAGCGGGTTGGCGTTTTTGGCCTACCGTGAATCAACACCCCATCGGTAAGGTGTTGGCTTTGTCCTTTACCGCATTGAGCTTTGTTTTGGTGGCCGTGTTGCATTGGCCCTTAGCACATGTGATTGGGGTGGTGGGCCTTGTTTCGTGCGGCCTCACGTGGTGGCGCTTACAGCCAAAGGAATCGCCATGACATGGCAACTGTGGTTGCAGTTGCATCTGCATTTTTGTATGTTGTCCTTGCTGGCTATTGGTGGCGCTTTGGCCATCGTGCCAGACATGCACCGTTATTTGGTGAATGATTTACAGCTGCTGAGTGAAACCGCATTCAGTCAGTCGGTCACCTTGGCGCAAATCGCACCAGGTCCCAATATCTTGCTGGTGGCAGTGATGGGCTGGAATATCGGTTTACAAGCAGCGGGTAGGTCTGAAACAGGGACTCTTGCCGTGGTTACAGGTTTGCTGATGGCATTGGGGCTGCTTATCGCAGCGGTTTTACCCTCCTCTTTGCTCAGTTACTTTATGGGTAAGTGGTTGCAATTGCATCAACATGCACGCGGTGTTCGTGCGTTCAAAGCAGGCATGGTGCCGCTAGTGATGGGTTTGATGCTGTCAGCCGGTTGGTTGCTGCAAACCGCCAGTAACCCAGAGATGGATTGGCGCTTGCTGCTGGTATGTGCTTTGAGCATGCTGCTTGTTTTAAACACTCGTGTACATCTGCTGTGGTTGATGCTGGGTGGTGCAGTCATCGGCGCAATCTTGGGAATGTGAAATGTGCAGCGTGCAACTTCGCCATTTAAAAGCATCTGATGAAACGGTTTTCATGGGGCATATTCGGCGAAGCCGAGAATTGCACCGCAGATGGGTAAAGGTCCCTACCAGCGCCAAAGCTTTTCAGCGTTACATCAAAGAAATGAATACAGCCGAGGACCAAGCTTATGTAGCGATTCGCACTGACACACAAGAAATGGTTGGCGTGGTTGAACTCCAAGATATTTTCCGAGGCGATTTTCAAAATGCCTACCTCATCTACTATGGCTTTGCAGGTCAGTTAAAGCAAGGTTTGATGCGTCAAGCCGTTCAGCATGTGATTGCCAAGGCTTTTGGATCATTCAAGCTGCATCGCTTGGAAGCCAATATTCAACCAGACAACTTTTCATCCATTGCTTTGATCAAAGCCTGTGGGTTTGAAAAAGAAGGTTTAAGTCGACATTTTTTGAGAAAGAACGGTGAATGGCGAGACCATGAACGGTGGTCTTTGTTGAATGAACCCCCACCTCTTGATGAATGAGATGGGGGTAACTTTTCAACAACGCGGTTAAGCAGCCAAACGCTCTGCCACTACATGTTTGCTTGCGTCCCCGATCATGATTTTGCGGGGAAGTTTTTCTGCAGGAATCACGTTTTCCAAACGAATCACCAGCATGCCGTTGACCACATCCGCAGATCGCACAACCACGGTTTCAGCCAAGGTGAATTGGTGTTTAAAGTCACGGGTGGCAATGCCTTTGTGCAGGTATTCACCATGGGGCTGAACCTTGACTTTGCCCTCAACCACCAGTTTGTTGCCCTCGGCAGTGATATCAATTTCGTCTTGTCCAAATCCAGCCACTGCAATTTCTATTGCATAGTCGTGCTGGTCTAACTTGACGATGTTGTAAGGGGGATATGCGGTCGGACGGGCAGTCGACTCTGCTGTTTCATACTGCTCAAATGCATCGATCAATCGCTCAAAGCCGACCGAACTCAACAATAAATTACGTCCAAATGAATAAGCCATGAATTTCTCCTTAAATAAAGCAAGTGAATCAAATTCCCAGACCCCTAAGGCATCGGGTATTTTGAATCTAAGGGCGCTTAGAGAAGTTTCAAGAGGTGGCTCAAGACCTGCGTTGTCTGACGGTTTCGTACAAACAAATACCGCTGGCCACCGACACGTTCAAGCTTTCCACGCCTCCGGCCATGGGAATGGACACCAATTGGTCGCAAGTCTTACGGGTGAGTTGCCGCAGGCCATCGCCCTCCGCACCCAGAACCCAGGCTGTGGGAACTTTTAAATCAATGTCATACAAGGTGTGGGTTGCATCGTCGCTGGTGCCGATCACCCAGATATTGCGTTCTTTCAGTTCGTTCAAGGTACGTGCCAAATTGGTCACCATAAAGTAAGGCACGGTTTCAGCAGCGCCACTGGCCACTTTGGCCACGGTGGCATTGATCCCCACCGCATGGTCTTTGGGTGCGATAACTGCATGAACACCTGCGCCATCGGCCACACGCAAACAAGCGCCCAAGTTATGGGGATCGGTGATGCCATCAAGTACCAACAACAAGGCTGGTACGTTCGTAGGCAAAGCCTCTAAACAAGTATCCAGAGACTTGGCGATGTCGATGGCATACACCCTTGCCACCACACCTTGGTGGCCATGGCTACCCGCAAGCTGTGCTAAGCGAGGGCCATCAGATTCAATCAATTTCACCTTAGCCTCTTTGGCACGCTCTAGAAACTGCCGCATACGAGCGTCGCGGCGAGTGGGATCCATAAAGACTTCTATCACCGAGGCAGGTGCTGTTTTCAGTCGCACACCCACCGCGTGAAAACCGAACAAAACTTTGATGGGTGTCGCCATAGGGTTTCCTAAAAATTCAGCGATGAGGTGTTTGCAAGTCACGCAAAGGGTGCGCAGATGCAGGCCAAGGGCTGGTGAAGAATGGCGCCACCATGTCATTGGTAACTTCATCCATACGCGCTGGCCACCAATGGGGCGCATGGTCTTTGTCCACGGCCAAGGCACGAATACCCTCTACCGTGTCGCTTTGCGTGGCGGTGCGATCTAAATGCTGTGGATGGAAACTGTGGCGCACCAAGTCGCGCTCCATACGCAATTCATCGCTCAGGTTCATGTGACGCGCACGGCGAATTTGTTCGAGGGTGACAGCCAGCATGAGGGGCGAGCGCTTTTGCAATGCCTCCAAGACGTGATGGGCATTGGAAGATGCCAGTGCCTTGACAATGCCTTGTAGATCAGGTGCGCTGAAGACTTGGTTCAAGAATGGATTCCACCAAGCAGGTGTAAAGGCTTTAGCGGATGGAGAAGAAGCTTTGAATTGCGATATGAAATGCGCCAAAGCATCTGCATGTGTCCAGTTGATAGAGGGCAACTCCGCCCATAAATCATTCAAAGCAGCACTGTCACACAGTACATCGGCCAAGCCTGCGAACACCGCTTCAGCGCCATTGAGCATGTGGCCCGTCAGCCCCAAATATTCACCCAATGCGCCTTGGCATCGACTCAAAAAATACCCACCACCCACATCAGGAAACAGACCAATCATGGTCTCAGGCATGGCCATCTTGGTGCGCTCTGTTGCTATGCGCAAAGCAGCCCCCTGCGCCAAGCCCATGCCCCCACCCATGACCACACCATCCATGAACACGATGCAAGGCTTGGGGTAATGGTGAATCAAGTGGTTTAGACGGTATTCTTCGGTGAAGAAATCTTCTAAGCGAGGATCGCCTGACAAAGCGGCTTGGTGAAAGAAGCGAATATCGCCACCTGCACAAAAAGCACCAAACGCGCCCTCTCTTCCCATGCCACGCATAGCCAATGCTTTTACACGCGGGTCGTGTTGCCATGCAGACAACACATGGGTGATGCTACGCACCATATCTAAAGACAAGGCGTTCAAAGCCTTGGGACGGTTCAAGGTGACCAAACCCACTGACCCTTGCACCTCGGCCAAGACATCTCCATGCGTCAACACAAGCACGTCATTCATTCGATGATCTCCAAGATGTGACTTCGTTCAAAGCCAAAGCACCCAGTACCAAAGCACCGCCCATCACAACCGAAAGCGTTGGTGCCTCATTCGCACCCCACCAAGCCCATGCAATGCCAAACAGCACCTCTAACAGTGCCAACAGCGCCACTTCATGGGATTTCAACACCTGAGAAGCCCATACGGCCAATAAACAGGGAACAGCCAGTTGAAACAACCCCAGCGCAGCCAACCAAACCAAATCTGTAGAACCAGCCATGCCAGGTAGCGCCAATGGTGCGGTATAAATACTTGACAACATTGCGCCAATCCAAACCGCAGGCATGAAGTCTGACGGCTGTGCTGCGGCTTGCAGATGGTGTGTCAGATTCCATTGAATCGCGCCCGCCAAGGGAACCGACAGCGCAACAAGCATGCCTTTGAGATGCAGACCGTCATCGATCTGGACTTGCGACACAAACATGAACGCCATACCCAAACCGGCCACCGCGATCGCCAACCAAGTGTGCAAAGCCAAACGCCTTCCACCCACAAAGCGAGACAACAAAGCGGTAAAGACAGGGCCCATAGCCATGGTGATAAGTACATTGGCCACGCTGGTCATGGTCAATGCCAACATAAAAGCGGTAAACATCACCGACCAACACATACCTGAAAGCCAAAAGCTTGTGTCACGCCATGGCATGTTCAGCAAAAACCGCCGCCCTTTTAAAACAGGCAATAAGATGCTGAGTGATACCAACGTAAAAAAACTGCGCCAAAACGTAACCTCAAAACTTTGGGCTTGGGTGATTTGACGAGAAACAACGCCTGCCAAGGACCACAACACAGTGGCCAAAACCATGACCCATAGCGCTTGCTTGCGATGAAGCTTAAAGGTCATAGACGCAAGATCAGGCTTCGCGGCTGGCGCGTTTGCGTTCATGCTCTTTCAAGAAACGCTTGCGCAAACGAACACTCTTGGGCGTGATTTCAACCAGTTCATCATCGTCGATGAACTCCACCCCATACTCCAGTGTTAACTGAATGGGTGGGGTGATTTTGATGGCGTCTTCTTTGCCACTGACACGGAAGTTGGTCAACTGCTTGGTACGGGTTGCGTTCACCACCAAATCGTTGTCACGGCTGTGTATGCCAACAATCATGCCTTCATACACAGGATCATTGGGTTTGACAAACATGCGTCCACGGTCGTCCAATTTACCCAAGGCATAGGTGAAAATTTCACCGTCGTCCATGGAGATCAGCACGCCATTTTTGCGGCCACCAATGTCACCTTTATGCGGTTCGTAGCCATCAAAGATGTTGGAAATCAAACCTGAACCACGCGTTAAATTCAAAAATTCATTGGTAAAACCAATCAAGCCACGAGCAGGGATACGGTATTCTAAACGCACACGACCACGACCATCGGGGTCCATATTCACCAACTCGCCTTTACGCTCACCCAAGGCCTGCATCACACCACCTTGGTGACCTTCTTCAATGTCGGCCGTCACCATTTCGATAGGCTCATGACGTACACCATCAATATCACGGTAAACCACACGGGGCTTGGAAACGGCCAACTCGTAGCCTTCACGACGCATGTTTTCCAACAAAATCGTCAAGTGCAATTCGCCACGACCAGCCACTTCGAAAATACCGTCTTCGTCGGTTTCTTTGACGCGTAATGCAACGTTGTGCTGTAACTCTTTTTGTAAGCGGTCCCAAATTTGTCGGCTGGTCACGTACTTGCCTTCGCGCCCCGCCAAGGGTGATGTGTTGACACAAAAATTCATGGTCAACGTAGGTTCATCAATTTTGAGCATAGGCAAAGGACTGGGGTTCAGTGGGTCTGTGACGGTCACGCCAATGCCAATGTCTGCAATGCCATTGATCAAGACGATATCGCCAGGACCAGCTTCGGTGGCTTGTATGCGCTCTAAGCCTTGGAACTTCAACACTTGGTTTACCCGACCTTTGACAGGTGTACCACCCTCGCCTTCCATGACCACCACATCCATGCCAGGCTTCAAAGTGCCAGCACTGATACGACCAACGCCAATGCGGCCCACAAAGGTCGAGAAATCCAATGCAGAGATTTGTAATTGCAAAGGGGCCAAAGGGTCACCTTGCTGAGGCGGTACATGTTTCAAGATGGTGTCAAACAAAGCCGACATATCAGGTCCCCATTGCGCACCCGCCTCGCCTTCAACCAATGAAGACCAGCCGTTGATGCCAGAGGCATAGACCACGGGAAAATCCAATTGCTCGTCATTGGCGCCCAGTTTGTCAAACAACTCGAAAGCCGCATTGATGACGGCATCAGGACGAGAGCCCGGCTTGTCCACTTTGTTGACCACCACGATAGGCTTGAGTCCCAAGGCCAAGGCCTTTTTGGTCACAAAACGTGTTTGCGGCATAGGGCCTTCTTGTGCATCAATCAATAACACCACGCCGTCGACCATAGACAAAGCGCGTTCAACCTCGCCGCCAAAGTCCGCGTGTCCTGGGGTGTCCACAATATTGATGTGGGTGCCCTGCCAGCTGACAGCGCAATTTTTCGCCAAGATAGTGATGCCGCGTTCACGCTCAATGGCGTTGTTGTCCATCACCGTGTCGACCACTTTTTCGTGGTCAGCAAATGTGCCGGACTGGCGTAACAACTGGTCGACCATGGTGGTTTTGCCATGGTCAACGTGGGCAATGATGGCGATGTTTCGAATTTGTAAGGTCATGCTGCACTCTCGAGTAAGGATTGGATTTCTTGGGGATTCAATAAGCGCTCGGGAATCAATTCCCCGGCGCGAACATGGGCTGTGCCCAGCAAGGCATACGGCTGAGCACCATAAACAGCGACTTGGTCATGGTCAGGCCAAGCGCCACGACGGCGCAGACCGCTTAGGAAACGACCTGCATCATCGGGCTCTAATGTGATGGGGTGATGACTGTCTAGCAAGACATCTACCGCTTGCAGCAAGGCTAGGCGTTGCAGGTCTGCTGTGGCTTCTATGGCTTCGAGCGTGGTGCATTCACCCAAGCCAAAACGCCCACTTTGCGTGCGACGCAGGGAACTGAGATACGCTCCGCAGCCCAAGGCCATACCTATGTCTTCACCCAATGTTCGTATATAGGTTCCTTTGGAACAATGTGCTTTTAGCCAGACAGAACGAACACCATGGTCTTGAGGCAATTCTTTAAGTTCCAAGGAATGAATCACCACTTGACGAGGGCTACGCTCAACTTCAATGCCTTCTCGTGCATATTCATACAAGGCTTTGCCATCTTTTTTCAATGCGCTGTGCATGGGTGGTAACTGTTGTAGAGGGCCGGTAAACAAAGCTTGTACTGCTTGTAATTTTTCCGGTGTGAAATTCACTTCAGACTCTGCAATCACTTCACCTTCTGCGTCTGCCGTGCTGGTACGTTGACCCAATCGCAAAACAGCTTCATAGGTTTTATCGGCGTCCAAATGGAGTTGACTGAATTTGGTGGCTGCACCAAAACACAAGGGCAAAACGCCCGTGGCCATAGGATCAAGCGTGCCAGTGTGTCCGGCTTTTTCAGCACGAAGCAACCACTTGGCTTTTTGCAAAGCTTGGTTGCTAGACAGTCCTAGCGGTTTATCAAGCAACAACACCCCATGCACAGGGCGCCGTTGCACCCGGGTGCGCGGCGATTTCATGGTGTGTCAGATTCCTTGGCGCGAGAAGCAACCGCACGTGCAATCAAGGCGTTCATATCGGCAGCACGCTCAGGGGTACGGTCGTATAAAAAATGCAAAGTAGGCACAGTATGAATATGCAAACGCTTGAATAAACCATTACGCAAAAAACCTGCGGCTTGGTTCAAACCCTCTAGGCATGACTCGGGGTCACCCACTAACACACTGACGAACACTTTGGCATGGGCATAGTCGGGTGTCACCTCTACCGATTGGATCGTCACCATGCCCAACCGTGGGTCTTTGAGCTCACGAATGAGTTCGGCCAGATCGCGTTGGATCTGATCGGCTACACGAAAGCCACGGTGGGGCGTAGAGGACTTCTTGGCGGCCATGCAAACTTAAATCGTTCGTGCAACTTCCTTGATTTCAAAGAACTCAAGTTGATCGCCCTCGTTGATGTCGTTATAGCCTTTGAGGTTCAAGCCGCACTCAAAGCCTTCTTTGACCTCGCGCACATCGTCTTTGAAACGCTTCAAACTCTCGAGTTCACCCGTAAAGACGACCACGTTGTCGCGCAGTAATCGCAAACGGGCATTGCGGCGAACAAAACCATTGGTGACCATACAACCGGCAATCGCACCGATCTTGCTGATGCGGAAGACTTGACGAATCTCGGCCATACCGATGATTTCTTCTTTCTTGTCTGGTGTCAGCATGCCCGACATGGCGGATTTGAGTTCATCCACTGCGTCATAAATGATGTTGTAGTAACGCAGTTCAACGCCATTGTTCTCTGCCAATTTGCGAGCACCTGCATCGGCACGCGTATTGAAACCAATGATGACGGCTTTAGACGCAATCGCCAAATTGACATCAGACTCGCTGATACCACCGACGGCGCCATAAACCAGTTGCACACGAACCTCTTCGTTGGTGAGTTTGAGCAAAGAGGCAGCCAAAGCTTCTTGCGAACCCTGTACATCGGCTTTGATGATGATGGGCAGGTTTTTGACTTCGCCAGAGGTCATGTCGGAGAACATGTTCTCCAACTTTGCGGCTTGTTGCTTGGCCAACTTGGTATTGCGGAACTTGCCTGCGCGGTAAGTAGCGATTTCACGTGCGCGTCGTTCATCTGACAAGACCATGAACTCGTCACCTGCTTGCGGAACCTCGGTCAAACCTTGAATCTCCACAGGGATAGAGGGTCCCGCAGATTTGGTGGGTTTGCCGTTCTCGTCCAGCATGGCACGCACACGGCCATAGGTTTGTCCGGCCAACACCACATCGCCGGTTTTCAGCGTGCCTGACTGAACCAAAATGGTGGCCACAGGACCACGGCCTTTGTCCAAACTGGCTTCAATAACCAAACCTTTGGCCATGGCGTCCACGGGTGCTTTGAGCTCCAACACCTCGGCTTGCAGCAACACTTGCTCTAAAAGCTCATCCACACCTTGACCCGTTTTGGCAGATACAGCCACGAAAGGTGAGTCGCCACCAAATTCTTCGGGCACTACCTCTTCAACAACCAACTCACCTTTGACGCGGTCGGGGTTGGCATCGGGCTTGTCGATCTTGTTGATCGCCACCACGATAGGCACGCCGGCTGCTTTAGCGTGTTTGATGGCTTCTTTGGTTTGTGGCATCACGCCATCATCTGCTGCGACCACCAAAATAACAATGTCAGTGGCTTGTGCACCACGGGCACGCATGGCTGTAAAGGCCTCGTGACCAGGGGTATCCAAAAACGACACCATGCCGCGTGGTGTTTCCACGTGATAAGCGCCAATGTGCTGGGTAATGCCACCGGCTTCACCTGAGGCCACTTTGGCACGGCGGATGTAATCCAGCAAAGATGTTTTACCGTGGTCTACGTGACCCATGACCGTCACCACAGGCGCGCGGGTAAGCGATTCACCCACGTGGGCGGATGCTTCTTCTTCGGTAAAGGCTTCTGGGTCATCCAACGAAGCAATGACTGCCACGTGCCCCATTTCCTCGACGACGATCATGGCGGTGTCTTGGTCCAATGGTTGGTTGATGGTGACCATTTGACCCAGCTTCATCAATTGCTTAATGACCTCTGAGGCCTTGACAGCCATTTTGTGGGCTAACTCAGCCACGGTGATGGTCTCGGGCACATGCACTTCGATGACACGCGCTTCAACCGGTGCGGCCTGAACAGGTGCTTCGTCGCGGTCGCGGTCTCGGCGCCCGCGTGGGCCGCCTCGCCAACTGTTGCGTCCCACACCTCCACTGGCGTCGCCACGGGTTTTGATTTCCTTTTTCTTGGCTTGCTCATCAGCCCAGCTAGAGGAGAGCTTGGCGCTCTTAACCTCTTTGCCATCTTTGGCAGGTGCATTACCAGCAGGCTTGGCAGAGGTAGTGGAGCCGCCCGCAGGCTTATGCAAGGTACCTTTGATGGTTTTGCCATCAGCGGCAGGCGCTGCTTTTTCGACTTCGGGGGGTTTTTTCGCAACCAACACCTTTTTGGGTGCATTCATCATGGTGCGAATAGCCTCGGCTTCAGCCAATGCAGTACGGCGTCGGGTATCCAGGTCTTTGGCTTTGGCTGCGTCTTCCTCGGCTTGGGCTTTGGATTCAGCTTCACGTTTGGCAGCCGCCTGGGCGGCCACTTCAGCGGCAGCCGCGGCTTGGGCGTCGGCGGCTGGGGTAGCTGAAGCCTGTTGTTGCGCCTCGCGTTCTTTATCTTCTTGCTCTTGACGCAAACGACGCTTTTCAGCGAGTTCTTCTTCTTGTCGGCGGATGAACTCGGCTTGTCGTCGGGCCTCTTCTTCGCGGCGAGCTAGCTCAGCTTGGTCCAATATGGGCGCAGCAGGCACAGCAGGCAAAACTGGGGCTTCACTCTCTGTCGATTCATTCTCATCACGCTTAACAAAGGTACGTTTCTTGCGAACCTCTACTTGGATGGTGCGAGCTTTGCCGGTGGCATCGGCTTGTTTGATCTCACTGGTGGATTTCTTCACCAAGGTGATTTTTTTACGCTCAGGCGTGTCTGTTCCGTGACTGGCCTTTAAGAAACCCAGCAACTTTTGTTTGTCTGCATCGGTCAGTTCGTCAGCGACTGAGCCCTTGGGCACACCCGCAGATTTCAACTGCTCAAGCAGCGTATCGGGAGATTTTTTGAGTTCCTTGGCAAACTCGGCAACCGTTGTTTTGGTCATCTGTGGTATTCCTCTTCATGACCGTTACGCTTGACCCGCGAACCAATGTTCGCGCGCCTTCAGGATCAAAGTTTTTGCATCTTCTTCAGACTGGCCGGTGATGTCCACCAACTCGTCCACCGCCAGATCGGCCAATTCATCTCGGGTGTGAATGCCGCCATCGGCCAATTTGAGAATGAGTTCAGCGTCCAGTCCTTCTAGGTCACGCAAATCTTGCGAAACCTCTTCCACGCTCTCTTCACGGGCAATTTCCATGGTGAGCAAAGCGTCTTTGGCGCGGGCACGGAGTTCATTGACCGTGTCTTCGTCAAAACTTTCAATCTCCAGCATTTCTTGCAACGGCACATAGGCCACTTCTTCCAAGCTGGTAAAGCCCTCTTCAATCAAGATATCAGCCACTTCTTGGTCGACATCCAGTTTTTCGACGAACAAAGCGCGCAAGGTTTCAGCTTCATTGGCGGTTTTTTGTGCCGATTCAGCCGCGTCCATGATGTTGATCTTCCAACCTGTGAGGTCAGAGGCCAAACGCACGTTTTGTCCACCGCGACCAATCGCCATGGCCAGGTTTTCTTCGTCAACCACCACATCCATGGCGTGTTTTTCTTCGTCAACCACAATAGAAGAAACGTTTGCAGGGGCCAAAGCACCAATCACAAATTGGGCAGGATCTTCGCTCCACAACACAATGTCCACGCGCTCGCCAGCGAGCTCATTGGTGACTGCATTCACACGGGTGCCACGCACCCCGACGCAGGTACCAATAGGGTCGACACGCTTGTCATGTGAAATGACAGCAATCTTGGCACGCGAACCAGGGTCACGGGCGCAGGATTTGATCTCTAACAAACCTTGCTCGATTTCCGGCACTTCCTGGCGGAACAACTCGATCATGAATTCAGGGGCAGATCGCGACAAAATAACAGGCGCACCACGCAAAGTATTGTCGACTTCCATGATCATGGCGCGCACACGGTCAGCGCTGCGCAGATTTTCTTTGGGGATCATTTCCGTGCGACGCAAGCGGCCTTCAATGCGACCGCTCTCGACAATCAAATCGCCTTTGTCCATGCGCTTGACACTGCCCACAAAAATCTTGTCACCACGCGACAAAAAGTCAGCCAATAGCATTTCGCGTTCAGCATCACGGATTTTTTGCAAGATGACTTGCTTTGCAGCCATGGCACCGATTCGACCAATCGGCAGCGATTCGATGCTTTCCTCAATGTACTCACCTTCTTCAATGTCAGCTAAACGCTCTTTGGCATCCATCAACATCTCTTCAGCATCAGGGTTTTGCAAGCCTGCTTCATCAGGGACCACCAACCATCGGCGAAAGGTTTCGTACTCGCCACTGTCGCGGTCCATGGATACACGGATGTCGACATCACCGGGATACAGTTTTTTGGTGGCTTGGGCCAGCGCAGATTCGACTGCACCAAACACCAGATCGCGCTCGACATTTTTCTCGCGCGAGATGGCGTCTACCAACATGAGCATTTCGCGATTCATGATCAGTTACTCCTCTTCTCTGCAGGCCTACGGCCTTTGAAATCCACAATCGGTGCCAGTCGGGCCTCACGCAACTCACTTAAAGTGAATTGCAAAGCCTGAACAGGCAAATCTTTTTTGACCTTGGCAACGCGCATACCGGGTTTGCTGACAGGTTCATCACGCCATGTGATTTGCCAGGTCTGGGGGGTTTCGGTTACTTCCAACACACCCCGAAATTTCTTGCGGTTGGCAGCCACCAAACCACCTGCCGCAGCACCCATAGGCGCCTTGAGCGTGATGTCAATAACTTCACCACAAAAACGCGCCAAGTCGGCCTCGGTTTTCAACGGCCTGTCAATGCCTGGTGAAGACACTTCCAAGCGGCTGTAAGCCGTTTGCTCTACTTCCAACACAAATTGCAACTGACGGGTGACTTTTTCGCAATCTTCCACTTGGATAAATTGCTCCGGCTCACCGGCCTGCCAAACTTTGTCTATGGTGATGCGCAGCAAACCACCGGCTGAACGCTCAATGTCCACCAGCTGGTAACCCAGACCGACAACTGTTTGTTCAATGATGTTTTGCAATGCCACCGCTTTTCGTCCGACCAAAAAAAACGGGCGGTTGGGATTTCCGCCCGTTGTCTTTCTTTGAGACATTGTAACTTAATTGGGATCTGACCCCAATTGTTGGGTTTCGATGACCCGTCCGTCTTTCAACACCAAGACTTGGTGGGCCATGGCCTGCACCACCTGCATATCGTGGGTGATCAAGAGAAAACTTAAGCCGCGCTCTCGTTGCAAGCGTTGAAGCAAGTCCAAAACCTGTTTTTGAATGGTGACATCCAAGGCGCTTGTGGGCTCATCCAGAACCAATACACGGGGCTTGACCATCAGGGCCCGCGCAATCGCGATACGTTGGCGTTGTCCGCCAGAAAACTCGTGTGGGTAACGGGCTAACAGACCCGGAAACTGCACCTCATCCAAGCCTACTTCGGCCAAAGTGGCCAGCACCTGTGCCTGCCGGTCCGGCGGGTTGATGTCGGAATGGTGCAGTTTCAACCCCTCACCCACCACATCCTCCACCGTCATGCGAGGCGACAAGGAAGAAAACGGGTCTTGAAACACCACTTGTACCGCTTGGCGCAATGGCAAATCGGTTGTGGCGTTGGAAGTCCAAGCCTTGCCATCGATGGTCAAACGACCTTCAAAGGCAATCAGGTTCAACACCGCCAAAGCCATGGACGATTTGCCAGACCCTGATTCGCCAATGATGCCCAAGGTTTGACCCGCTTTCAATTCAAAGTCCAAGCCATGAACCGCCACAAACTTGCCACTGCCAAACCAGCCACGCCAACCACTGCGCGGTACGGGGTAGCTGACACGCAGACCTTGGGCTTGAATGACCACTGACGCATCTGCTTGCACCGGCCCTACTTGGCGGGTGGGTTGGCTGTTCACCAGTTTTTGGGTGTAAGGGTGTACGGGTTGTGCCAGCACCTTGGACACATCACCTTGCTCCACCACATAACCGTTTTCCAGTACGACCACTTTGTCGGCAAAACGACGCACCATGTTCAGATCGTGGGTGATAAGCAAGATAGCCATGCCATGCTTTTGCTGCAAGCTGTCGAGCAAGTCCAGAATTTGTTGACGCAGTGAAACATCCAATGCGGTGGTGGGTTCATCCGCCAGCAGTAGCTTCGGTTTTCCCGCCAAGGCCATGGCGATCATGGCGCGTTGTCGTTGGCCACCCGACAGTTGGTGCGGAAAGCTGTTTACCCTGCGCTCTGGCTCGGGAATGCCTGTATCCGTCAACAACGCAATGGCTTGTTGCCAAGCGTCCACTCTGTCCATGCCGCGCTTGAGCTCGAGCACCTCGGCAATTTGGTCACCAATGGTGAACAACGGATTAAGTGCAGTCATGGGCTCTTGGAAGATCATGGCAATGTCACCGCCACGCACCTCACGCAATTGCGACTCGTTCATGCGCAGCAAATCATGGGTACCAAACATGGCTTTTCCGCGCACCCAAGCTCCCCGTGCCAGGCCTAAAAGGCTGAGGGCCGTGACGGTCTTGCCAGAACCCGACTCGCCTACCAGTGCCAGTTTTTCGCCTGACTTGATGTCAAACGACACACCATGCACCACCTCTCGCCCTTGAAACGAGAGATGCAAATCATTCACTTTCAAAAGCGTGCTCATGGTTGGGTCTCCTGGTGGAGCTTGCGTGGATCGAGTGCGTCACGCAAAGCGTCCCCCATGAAGGTCAGCAGCAACAAGGTCACGACCAATACGGCGAAGGTAGACAATGAAATCCACCAAGCATCAATATTGGTTTTGCCTTGAGACAACAACTCGCCCAAGCTGGGTGTGCCAGGGGGTACGCCCAAGCCTAAGAAATCCAAACTGGTCAACGCCAAAATCGCCGCACTCATCCGAAACGGCAAAAAGGTAACGACCGGCGTCATACTGTTGGGCAAGATATGGCGCCAAATGATGGCTCCGTTGGACAAGCCCAGCGCCCGAGCGGCCCGCACATAGTCGAGTTGACGGTTGCGTAAAAACTCGGCCCGCACATAGTCGGACAAACCCATCCAACCGAACATACTGAGCAAGATCAACAGCAAGGCAATGCTAGGCTCAAACACGGCTGAAAAAATGATCAGTAAATACAACTCGGGCATGGCGCCCCAAATCTCGATGAAGCGCTGAAATGCCAAGTCGGTTTTGCCTGCAAAAAAACCTTGGATAGCACCCGTCACCACACCTAACACGGTGCCAGTGATGGTCAAAGCCAAAGCAAACAAAACCGACACCCTGAAACCGTATAACAACCGCGCAAACAAATCGCGGCCACGGTCATCTGTGCCCAAAATGTTGTCTGCTGAGGGCGGTGCAGGGTTGGGTTCTTTGGCAAAGTAATTCAGCGTGCTGTGGTGGTAAGGGTTGGGTGGGTAAATCGCCCAATTGCCCGCCTGAGCAAACTGCTGACGAATAAAAGGGTCAAGAAAGTCGGTGGGTGTTTGAAAATCACCGCCGAACTCGGTCTCAGGCGGATTTTTAAGAATGGGGAAATACAGCTTGCCTTGGTAACTGGCCACCCAGGGTTTGTCATTGCTGACCAACTCGGCCGCCAAGCTCATGACAAACAACAACACAAAAAGAATCAAGCTGACAAAGCCCAAACGGTTGCGTTTAAAGCGCTTCCAAGCAATGGCAGAGGGGGAAAGAGACACAGTTGCCATGGCGTTCAATCAAACTTCACGCGGGGATCAACCCAGACGTAACACAGGTCGCTGATGAGCTTGGTGACCAAACCGATCAAGGTAAACAAATACAAAGTGCCCAGCACCACGGGGTAGTCACGCCGCATCACACTCTCAAAACTCAGCAAACCCAAACCATCCAGCGAAAACAGGGTTTCGATCAGCAAAGAGCCCGTGAAGAATGAACCAATGAAAGCTGCTGGAAAACCCGTGACCAAAGGAATCAAGGCGTTGCGCATCACATGCTTCCACAGCACTTTGTTTTCACTCAAACCTTTGGCACGAGCAGTCAGCACATATTGCTTGCCGATCTCTTCCAAAAAAGCGTTCTTCGTCAGCATGGTGGTGACGGCAAAAGCACCCAAGACACTGGCGGTGATGGGCATGGCGATGTGCCACAAATAATCCACTGTCTTGGCACCCCAGCTTAAAGTTTCCCAGTTGGCTGAGGTGAGTCCGCGCAAGGGGAACCACTGCAACTGCCCGCCAAACACCACCAGCAATGCCACACCCAAGACAAAGCCAGGGATGGCATAACCGACCAACACCACCAAGCTGGTGAGGGTGTCAAAACGGGTGCCGGCGCGTACCGCCTTGGCAATACCCAATGGCACAGAAACCAAATAGCTGAGAAAGAAGGTCCATAGGCCCAAGCTGATGGAGACGGGTAATTTTTCTTTGACCAATTGCCATACATCTTTGGGGTAGAAAAAACTCTTGCCTAAATCGAAGCGGGCAAATTGCCCCAGCATTTGCACAAATCGCTGGTGGGCGGGTTTGTCAAAACCATACAGCTGCTTGATCTCTTCAATTCGCGCTGCGTCTACACCTTGGCGTCCTCGGTAGCCTGCACCGCTGGCAGCAGCACCTTCGCCGCCACTGTCACGCCCCTGCAACTGCGCCACCATTTGCTCGACAGGCCCACCGGGGACAAATTGAATCACGGCAAAGGTCAACAGCAAAATACCCAACAAGGTGGGAATCATCAGCAACAAGCGCTTCACAATATACAAAAACATGTCAACGCGCTCCCGCAAAGTTGGCAGGTGTGGCCCACCAAGTCGATTGAATCCAGCTCTCGGGCTGGTAGTAGCGTGGCGTGATGCTGGGTTGCTCAAAGCGGCCTGCCCGCCATGACACACGGTGCACACTGCCATACCAATGCGGCACGCTGTAGTGACCGTGACGCAATACACGATCCAAAGCTTTGCAAGCAGCCACCAACTGGCCACGGGTTTGGGCGGCCACCACTTTGTCCAGCAAAGCATCTACCGCCGGGTCTTTCACACCAATGATGTTGCTAGAGCCTTCGGTGTCTGCTGATTTAGAGCCAAAACGCTCTAACAACTCGGTGCCAGGGGCTTCACTGCCGCCAATGCGGTTGCTGACCAATTCAAAATCAAACACGTCCATGCGCTTTTGTAAAACCGCGAAATCCACCACCTTGTAGACCACTTTAAATCCCAGCTTTTCCAGGTTTTTTGAGTAAGGCGTGACCACCCGCCCCATGGAGCCAGAGTTGTCCAAAAACTCCAAGGTAAATGCCTCGCCCTTGGTGTTGCGTAAAGCGCCATCGCGGTAAGTCCAACCTGCTTGGGCCAGCAAATCACGGGCTTGGCGCAAATGGTCTCGCAAGGTATGGCCAGAAGCAGGATCGAGGCTGGTGACGGGTGGCAAGGGTACAGGCTGGGTGAAGATGGCGGGGTCGAGTTTGCCGCGCAAGGGTTCCAACAAATTCAGTTCATCGGTATCAGGCAAGCCCTTGGCCTCGAAATCACTGCCGACAAAATAGCCACGCACGCGGGTATAGGCTTGGTAAAACAACTGACGGTTCATCCATTCGTAATCCATGGCCAAACCTATGGCTTGGCGCACGCGAGCGTCTTTGAACTTGGGCAGTCGCGTGTTGAACATAAAGCCTTGAAAATCGCCGGCATTGCCATGCTGCAACTCTTTTTTGATCAGGGTGCCGTTGTCAAACAGCTTGCCCTTGTAACCTCTGGCCCATTCTCGGGCAACAAAGGCTTGGATGTAATCAAATTCACCGGCTTTAAAGCCTTCAAACTGTGCGGTGGTGTCTTTGTAAAGGCGGTAGCTGATGCGGTCAAAATTGAACATGCCTTTACGCACATTGAGGTTTTTGGCCCAGTAATTGGTGTCACGCACATATTGAATGTCTTTGCCGAAATCGACTTGGCCCAGCTTATAGGGACCAGAGCCAATGGGCACCTCGGTGATGACTTTGTCAAATGGCTTGTCAGCACCCCATTGATGGCTAAACACCGACATGCCACCGACGATCAACGGTAACTCGGCATTGGCACGCTTGAAATTGAAGCGAATTTCGCGCTCTGAGAGCACAACCACACTGGCTATTTCGCTGAAATAGGTGCGAAATTGGGGCGCGGCTTCTTTGCTGGTGAGACGATCGTAAGAATACTTCACATCCATGGCCAAGACGGGATCGCCATTATGAAAACGTGCCAAAGGGTTAAGACGAAAAATGACCGATAGTTTGTCCTTGGCTACGCTGACATCTTCGGCCAACAAACCATAGGCGGTGGTGGGTTCATCACTGTTGCCGGTGAGCAAGGTCTCTAACATCAAGCTTCCTAAACCTGGCGGCGCAGTCCCTTTCAATGTAAACGGGTTGTATTTGTCAAAACTAGAGGCGCGACTGGGCGAGACCATGGCAATGTCACCGCCTTTGGGGGCGACAGGGTTGACATAGCTGAAGTGGCTGAAACCCTCGGGGTATTTGATGTCCCCAAACTGGGCATAGGCATGGGCTGCCCAAACAGTGGGTGACAGCAGCAGTCCAAGGCAAAGTAAAAAAGTTCGCATGCGACAATTCTGCAAGATTTTTCAGGAGCGTACGAAATGCAAGCAAAAACAGGGTTTTTAGCCGGTAAGAAATTGTTGATCACTGGTGTGTTGTCTAACCGCTCAATCGCTTACGGTATTGCCCGCGCCTGCCACGCCCAAGGCGCTGAATTGGCTTTCAGTTACCAAGGCGAGCGTTTCAAAGAACGCATCACCGAGTTTGCGGCCGACTTTGGCTCCAATCTGGTGTTTGACTGCGACGTGTCCAGCGATGTGCAAATTGCGGACTTGGTCAGCGGACTATGTGCTGTTTGGCCCAAATTCGACGGTTTTGTGCACGCCATTGGTTTTGCGCCACGAGAAGCCATTGCCGGTGACTTCTTAGAAGGCTTGAGTCGCGAAGCCTTTGCCATCGCCCACGACATCAGCGCCTACAGTTTTCCCGCCATGGCCAAAGCGTTTTTGCCCCACTTGAACGACAACGCCGCGCTTTTGACATTGAGTTATTTGGGCGCATTGCGCACCGTACCCAACTACAACACCATGGGGTTAGCCAAAGCGTCCCTTGAAGCCTCGGTACGTTACTTGGCTGAATCGCTGGGCAGCCAAAACCGCGGTTTGCGGGCCAACGGCATCAGCGCTGGACCCATCAAAACCTTGGCGGCATCGGGCATCAAAGGCTTTGGCAAGATTTTGGACGTCGTGGCAGCCAACTCACCCATACGCCGCAACGTCACCATTGACGATGTAGGCAATGTGGCTGCCTTCTTGCTTTCCGATTTGGCTGCTGGTGTTTCTGCCGAAATCACCTATGTGGATGGCGGCTTCAGCCAAGTGGTAGGCGGAATCGCTGATTAATCGGGGTCTGACCCCAATTGTTTGATCGCCAATGCAGCCACTTCTCTAACAGGGTGGTTTTTCAAGCGATGATCACTCCACACCTGCCGCCACTTTCTTGCACCGGCTTGGCCATGGCGTAAGCCCAGCATATGGCGTGACGCCGCAAACCACGGCACGCCCAACTTGGCTTGGGCATCCATGTAGTCCACCATCTGGGCTTCCACTTCGTCCTTGCTCAGGACACAAGGTGTTTGCCCCATCAAGCCATCCCATTCGGTTAAAAACCAAGGGCGGTGATAGGCCTCACGACCCACCATCACCCCATCCAACTCGCCCAAGTGCTGGTTGATTTGCGCCGAGTTGATGATGCCGCCGTTGATGACGAATTTCAAAGCAGGAAAGTCAGTCTTCAAGCGCACAACCCACTCGGGCTTCAAAGGCGGAATTTCGCGGTTTTCCTTGGGCGACAGGCCTTGCAGCCAAGCATTGCGGGCATGAACAATGAAGAGTTCGCAACCCGCTTGCGACACCGTGCCCACAAAGTCGCGCACGAAATCGTAGCTCTCGCCACGGTCAATGCCGATGCGGTGTTTCACGGTCACAGGAATATCCACCGCGTCTTTCATGGCTTTCACGCCATCGGCCACCAACTGAGGCTCGGCCATCAGGCAAGCGCCAAACGCACCACGTTGCACCCGCTCGGAGGGGCAACCGCAGTTGAGATTGATCTCCTCATAGCCCCATTGCGCCCCCAGCTTGGCGGCTTTGGCCAAATCGGTGGGTTCGCTCCCGCCCAATTGAAGCGCCACGGGCTGTTCCTCAGGGTTGAAATCGAGGTGGCGCGGCACATCGCCATGGATCAGCGCCCCAGTGGTGACCATCTCGGTGTAGAGCAAGGCGTGGCGCGACAACAGGCGATGGAAATACCGGCAGTGGCGGTCGGTCCAGTCCATCATAGGCGCAACACTCAAACGGCCATGCGGCAACAGATCTGGTTTCAAAGGGTCAATCCGTCTGATCGGTAAAACGATGATTTTCGCTTGACATCAAAACAACTGCATTTGCTGGCTCTGCAGCAAATGGTTGGCCACAAACTGCCACAGCAGAGGATGGTGGGTGTTTTCGTGCCAATGTGGCTGCATGACTTTTTTACTGTACCAATGTTTTTGGCTTTCCAAATGGCAACCGATCAAACCCACCGAGCCTTGCACCACAGCCATGGGGTCACCGTTGGCATAGCTGGCAATGGTTTGAAACGATCCGCCCAGAAAGGTGGGGCCATCGTAAAAATACATGTGTTGCGGCTTACCCATCCACACCACAGGCGACACTGTGCCATAGGAAGACCGAATGTCTGCACGGGGGCGTTTGATGTACTGCACACAGCGCGTGCCTTTGAGCAGGTTGAAGTAATAGGCATCGGCCCAATACGCCCCCATGCAAATACCTAAGTATTTGCCGCCGCGCTGCATGTAAGAGCGAATATCGGGCAAATTGGGCTTTAAAACAGACCGAAAGGCTGTGGCTTCGCCGTCACCACCAGGGAAAACCACCACGTCCACATCGTTGAAAAAACCTTCAGAGACTTTTTGCTTGGTGAAGATTTTGAGACGGGCCATGGGCGAAAAAGCCTCTATGACGCCGTTCACCGAGTCGGCCGAACAGGTGGGGTGGTGTAAAAAAATCGCAATGGTTGGCTTCAATGCGCAATACCTAGCACCACTTTACCGATGGATTGTCCTGCCTCCACCATTTCATGGGCTTGCACCACATGGTCTAAGGAAAAGGAAGGCAACAAGCTGTGTTGCAACTTGCCGGCGCTGAGCATGCTGTTTAACTGCTGCACACACACCTCTCGGTCGAGGGGCAATAAGTCGTAAACCAAGAAAAACTTCAGGTTAAAAGAACCAAACAACATGGCTCTGAAAGCAATGCTGATGTCGGGTGGTGGGTTGGATCCATAGCACACCAATTGCCCATGGTGCTTCAA
>Ga0214919_10003871_pt1 | contig 22267 bp, 20 predicted proteins | sample LL1503_MetaG_FD_177994 | JGI IMG/M metagenome (GOLD analysis project Ga0214919, IMG submission 177994) | Freshwater microbial communities from Lake Lanier, Atlanta, Georgia, United States - LL-1503 | ecosystem: Environmental > Aquatic > Freshwater > Lake | place: USA: Georgia | collected... | reverse complement strand
CGCAAGATGATGAAAGCAAAAGTAGATAGCGGCAACGCTATCGCTACCAGGAGTGGTAGTTCAGTTGGTTAGAATACCGGCCTGTCACGCCGGGGGTCGCGGGTTCGAGTCCCGTCCACTCCGCCAGTCATGTTAAAACGTCAATTTTTCTTTATATATCATATACTTAGATGAATTGACATTCATCCAGTTACCACATGTTTTTACCACATACGGTCCATGAAATTTGCATCGATTCGTTGTTTCTACTCAAGAACATCTGAACCAGTCCCCAAAGCACGATAGACAGACGCTTTCGAGAGACTGTAGTGCGTCATCAAGTCTTTAATCAGTAGTCCCTCAGTGCGTTTCTGACGCATCTCAACGACCTGTGCATCGGTCAGTGACTTTTTGCGACCGAACTTCACTCCAGACTTTCGTGCGTGTGCAATACCGTCCATCTGTCTGTCTCGACGCAAATCGTTTTCGAACTCTGCGATAGAACCAAGAAGTGTCACCAGCAATCGACCAGATGGAGTTGACGTGTCTATCTGCTGGTCCAGGACGTTCAACTTGACTTGCTTCTTCTCAAGCGAGTTCAGAATGTTCAGCAGGTCTCTGGTCGACCTCGCAAGACGGTCCAACTTTGTGACCACCAGCGTGTCTCCATCACGCACATAGTCCAGACACAGTGCAAGTTGTTCACGTTTGTCGGTGGAACGACCTGATTGCTTTTCTTTGAAGACTCTGTCACAGTGACCCAACTTTTCTAACTGAACATCGAGTGACTGACCGTAGGACGAGACTCTTGCGTATCCGATAGATGACATGTGATTTCCTGTCTATAAATCTTCTTGACTTTATGAGACTGGATTATGAGACATAAATTGAGACATGTCAAGGGGTGGTCCTGAGTCTTTTAGCGTATCCTCTCAAAAAGTAAACAATTTGCACCATTTCCAGGATCAACGACATACAGACACAAAGTGCATTTTGAATCCCACAAACTCAAAACCGCAAAGACAGATGTCCGCCGATGCGAAAGAGAAAACTCGTATCGCAGGTTTTAATCTTTGGGTTACCAAATCAAAAATTCAGCACGGCAATAGATATGACTATATGTCCTCATCAACAGAGTTCGTTACACAGAAGTCACCGGAAGTAACGATTCGTTGTATAGAACATAGTGAAATATTTTCTGTTTTTCCGTTTAACCATTTACGCTTCAAAAGCGGGGGATGTCGCAGGTGCGATGAAGAAAAAGCACATGCGTATTTTCTTCAAAGGGAACGGCAAAAATTCTATGAATTCTTTGAACTAAACCTTGCGGACAGACTAACCATTGGATCTGAGTTTCAAGGGATGACCCAAGAAATGACGTTCTATTGCAAGTTACACAAGAAGTCTTCGGCACACAAACCAACATTTCTGATGAACAACTCTGGATATGGTTGTCTTGACTGTGCCAATGACTCAACGAGAAATTCCAACAGGTTACGTATTGAAAACGTGATTTCAGAATTTGAGGGCGAATTACCCGACAACGTAAAAATCTTATGCATCGAAGTTGACGAAAAGACAAAATTCTCCAAAGTCCGAATCAATTGCGAAATTCATGGTGAACATCTAACCACGAAGGGGTACTTAAAGAGGTCACAGTTCAAGTGTCCAAAATGCGGTGATGAGTCAGTTGGATATGCAGGACATAGACTTAAAGCATTAATAGATGCCAATCAAAAAGGAAGACCCACATACATTGGCGTAATGGAAGTTGAGGTTTTCGGCATCAAATCCTTGAAGATTGGTGTAACCACACGAACTCTTCAAGAGCGGTACAAATGGAACCTAAAGAAAATACATTTTTCAGTACAAATTGATGAGATAGATGCATATATACTTGAAAACAGAATCCATCGTGTGTTTAAGAAAAATCATGACCTGCGGATACTAATGGCAGGAATGCGCAACGGAGATAGATGGAGTGGAGATACAGAATGCTACTGGCATGAAAAGTTAGATGAACTAATCAGGTTCATCAAAGACTACATCAACAATACACAAACAGTTGCCTACGAAGATGAACTTCAACTTTACGAGACTCCAAACTTCTTCACAAGAGATGTAAGCAGAGAAAAGGACGAAACGAACAAACCCATTGCGGTTGTAGGAGTTCACCCGGATACGCTAGAAGTTGTTGTTGAATTCAATTCGATTTCAGACGCTTACAAGGCGGGTTACCAGAACGTCTCAAGCATCGTATCCGCTACGTCAGGTAGACAAATCTCCCATGGGTTACGTTGGTTTAAGAAGTCGACATTTAACCTTAATGATGTGGTTCAACCCAAAAATTCAAATAGAGGAAACCCCAAGACAGTAGTCTGCCTTGATACAGGTGAAGAATTCGATAGCATTTCTATTGCGGAACAAACTCTTCGTGCAAGAGGCGTCAAAATTTCAGGTTCGCACATATCCTCAGTTTGCAAAGGAAAGCGAAAAATTGCTGGAGGACTGAAATGGGAATTCAAGAATGGCAGTTAACCCAATCACCTAGTTCAGAAGTCGTTAAGTCTCCAAAATCGATTCTCACAGGATTGACGTCACAGAAAACTTGTTCGCTCAATGTTCAGCAAGGAAATGCTTTTAGACTTCAACCCTTACTTCGTTCTGTATCGAAAGAAGTCAATCCACCAAATTCAAAAACTCACCGATGTAAGTACCGACTGAAATTCTTCCTCTGTTGTAGAGATTGGAAATCATTCGTTTATCAATATCCTGCACACCTGAAAAGTCGATAGAACCAAAGTAGTAGAAGTTTTTACTGTCTGGTGTCATCTGAAAACTTCCGACGTTGAGTGAAATATTTCTCCACGTCATCCAGTCGCGAATGATTGACTGTTTTTCACGCGGAATTTCATTTCCATCGATATGAATCATCAATGCAAGTACAGAGTCAGACTGCGATGTAGTGAAATAGAACTGTAAATTGTTCTGCAAGAGGGTCTGGTTGAACTCTATCGTGTCGGACGTTTTGCTTGGAACGAAATCAGGGTCTGGGTCAAACGGGTAAGTCTCAATCCAATCTGTGAGTGCAGTCATCACACGATTTCGTGGTGTCTTTGTGGATGATTTCTTACTGGTTTTGAGTACTTCTTTTATTGCATTGAGTGTGTCTGTAGTCAATTTCAATTTCCCCTGATTATTTTTGTCATTGGTGTCGGTGATGGATGCTTATCGGTATCTGGTGGACAGACTAAGACTCAGTACACATCAGCAGCAACTGGTACTTGCGATTGATGTTGCGATGCACAATTTCTCGGAATTTGTTCTTGGTAGGAACTTGGAACATCATCTGTCGCAGGATGTGCGTCATGGAGACGTTGGAACGCATCTAGAAGCAGCGATCGGGACAAGGTTGACACTCTGATACTGTTTCTCGTCGCATGGTCTTGGAGTGCGTTTCGGAAAGACTTCGGAACTCTCAGGTGCAAGTCATGGTCAAGATTTTGGTGATGGAATTCGTTCATGGTGAGTCTTTGTGGAGTTGATACGGATGTATTTATGCGCACTCTGACGTGACAGTCGAGGATCTGCGTGGACTCTTCGGATCGACTGAAGCATCAGGGGGAACGTCACTCGGATCAACTTTCGACGAGAACAGCAAAAACTCAGGGTACTTTCGCATCAACTTCGACGCATACAAGACTGCACTGGTGTCACATTCAGTCACATCTGACGTGGTGATGCGTCTGGAGAGTCGATGGGTTGACTTCGCAGTGAGTGTGTCAATACCGATGAGACTTCGCATGCGGTTGACTGTCGTGGGGTGCACAGAAATCACTGCGTGATGATGCAGTCGTTCTGGAAACTCATAAATTGATGCGTTTGATCCAGTTCCGGTCGATTTAAATCTGGTTGGAATTGCTTTTGATTCATGTTCATCGACAAAACAATAACAAATCGGTTGGTATGGTCGAAAAACAGATTTGGTACATCTATTGGTATTAAACAAATAAGGTAATAAACTATACAAATAAAAATTGGTGAAATAGGAATTAATTATCGGTTCTGGTTTTATTACTCGTTCTAAATGAAAATAGGTTGCGGTTAAATGGAATAAGGTATATCCAGAAAATTTATATTGATGGAATAATTCAGCAATCTCTAAACGATGGGTCTGGATAATATTTGAATTAAGATAATTATTATATTCACGTTCAAGATAATCATTCCAGATGTCTCTGCGATTAATCAGTGAAGAGGAAGTACTCTGAGATATATCAGGAGTTACTGTGGGATTGGTGGAGATGATTTGGGTCATATTAAGAATGTATTGGTAATGTATGGAAAGATATGCAAATGTATGGAGTGAGTATTAAATAGACATAGGAATATTAATTACATATACAGGACATGTATTCTGCGAGTTCTTCAATGTTGTTTTGTGCGTGATGAAATCAATACACGTACTTGACGACTACTCTATTTAGTATTATTTGTGTGACAAAAAGTAAAAACTGAAGATATTTTTACTCCGGTGCGAAAAAAATCAGAAATCAACTAATTTCCTGGGAAAATAAATCGCGCAGGAAATTAGTTTGACCTATGGGGAAAAATTCTCGACACGAACTCTTATTCGTTTATTCTTTTATTAGTTTGGATTCAATAAACCACTTCGGAAGTACGTTAGGTTCTTTTTGAAACTCTTTATATAAGTAATGTCTCTTTCCATGTGCAATACTTCGTCTTAAATTAAATTCATTTGACTGAAATTTATCATCCAAGACGATGAACAGTGCATTTTTTAAGGTTCTGGGTAGTCGACTCATGTACCAACGTAAACACATATTACGTTCTTCTTCGGAACAGAATATTTTTTTGTTGATTGCAATAGAGTATTTCCTGTTTTCTTGAATACTCCAAACTTCTACAAGTGGTTTATACATATCGCGTTTCATGTTCTATCATTTCAACGTCAATGATATTTTCATCATTTGCACTAAAGTCTGAAAGATGTGGGAAGTCAATCTTTATATTAGTTATTTTTTCAAGTTCACGGTAAATTTGTACGAGTTTCAGTTTTGTAGTGTCATCAATCTTTTTATCATTGAACTCGATATGAAAGTGATTAGATTTCAATGTTGTCTTGTTCTTTGACTTTGGAAAAATGTTCATCAAAATTTTGAGTTCTTTCAATGTCGTGGAAGGTTTAATCTTTTCATTTTTAATTAAGTCTTCTGATTCATCTGCGTTGACAGTTAACTGGTAGACGGTTGAAATTGCAGATGGGATCTGTTTTTTGTACTTCTCCAACATATTTGCATGTTGACCGATGCATATGTGTTTCCTGTGATAAGAACCTCCTTGTGTCAATCCGACTTCAAAACAGAATGAAGATTCATCTTGTTTATCTAATTCGTTGGTTTCTATTTTTTCATGCAACTCATAAACAGTTCTTGACATGTTGATAAGATTTTCGACTGCACTTTTTGCATCTGTAAGATATCTATCTACATACACTTTTACTGCATCGTGGTTTACGTTAGATTTTATTTTTTTAAGATTATTTTTCATTTCACATTTTCTTTCATGGTTTTTACTAAAAAGTTAATCAATTGATTTATCGACTAACTATGTGTATTTTATTTTATTTGACCATTTTTAACCACTAACACCTAGTTCGCTGCGATTAAGATGTATATAAAATAATGTACTATGAAACGTAAATTTGCTTATCCACACCCCCTGTTCGGTCGAACCAAGGAACAGAAGGATCTGGGTCGATACAGGACTACGGTCTACTACTTGTGGTGGGAGTTTTTGCGTCGAAGCGATGCGTACAGAGAGTTCTGTTCTTACGCAGGAACAAAGGAATCTGGTCGGTTCAGTGCGTTGTACGCAAACTTTGGTGATGTCTTTTCGACAGACTTCAACGTCTGGTGGAGAACGGGTGATCGGGGTGCAAATCTCTTTGCAGAACGACTACCACCGAACATGAGTGTTCTGACTGAGTTCCCAGACTCGACTATTGCAGGTCAAGTCCTGGTGGTACAGGTACCGTTAGCGTTATCGAAACGCAAACTTGCAGGTGAATTTCAGAAACTGCTGACCCAACACCATCGAGGACGAAGAGGGTCGAGGAATACTGAGTTTTCGTCTGCCAGGTATCCAGTCACTGGTCATATCGACACCGTTGCACTTCAGAAGTGTCTCGATGTCTACGACATGAAGATTTCGAATCCTGAGATGAGACTCTGGGAAATTGCTCAAAAGTGCAAAGCAATTCAGAGTGAAAGTCGTATTAAATCGACTGATTCTTCGGGAGAAATCACTAACAAAAAACTGATTCTCTCGAACACTACGAGTCGTCTACTGAAAAAAGCAATGACGATTATTCAGAACGTGGAGGAGGGGAAATTTGCGTTTTAATTACAAACTATTCCATATCGAAGATTGTTAGGTAGTGGTCGTGCAAAACTTTGGACCGTAGTTGATGCGTTCAATTGCTTCTCGTTTTACGTCTAAGGTGTTACCCCCGCTGTAAAGACCATAAGTCATGGTCTGTTTTTTGTGTCCGACTATGTCTGCTGCAACGTTCTCAGTTACACCGGCGTTTTCAAGTGCGGTAGTGAACGTCTTGCGTATCGAGTGGAAGACATGTGTCTTCGAGTGTCCGAGTACTTTTTTCAACCTCCCGAATCGCTTAACCATTGCGTTCGAACGGTCACCGTACTTGTTGAGTGTCAAATTTGGTATCAAGTACTTTGGGTCATCGTTACTTCGCATCATCTTTTTAACAAGAGGTAAAAGTGCAGAGTGAATTGGAATCTCGCGTTCACCTGATTTGGTCTTGGAGTCGACTATTTTCAGACTCTTTTTTTCTAACTTGACATGCGTTTTCTCAAGACTGCATAGTTCCTCTATCCGTGCACCAGTGTATGCACCAAGACAGATTAGGTCAGCGAGTACCTGATCACCCTTTTCGAGTGCGTCTGCGTGTAGTGCAGATAGGTCTTCCACTTCAATCGGTTCCCATGACTCTGTTTTGTTTATGGATTTAGAGTTCGAATTTTTACTAACTTTGAACTCTTTCGGAACCGTGAACGGTTGTGCAGAAGTCTCTGGGACAACGTCTACATCTTTCAGGTATTGATAGAAATTTCTGCACGAACCGATGATGCGATTTACGGAACTCGCACTGATGTTTCCGATTCGTGCGACGTGTTTGATCCAAATTGTTGAGTGTTCCTGCGTAAGAACAAACGTGGTTGACAGCGTATCCACCATCAAATCAATATCTTTTTCCATTTGTTCAATCGTCTTGTCTTTAAGACCCTTCCTCTGTTGGTGAACCTTCCAGTCTGGAATCAGAGTTTTTAAGACTTTTGTCTTTCCTGTTGCAACGTGAGTAAAGTTCAGCGACGTCAATTCGCCAACCTCTTTTTCAATCCGAGACGCTTCCTCTTCGATTACGTCCTCGACTAGGTGACGAGGTGAACTTCTGGTTTTCATCAACCGATTGAGTTCGATTGCAGAATTCAGAATCGGATCGTCTGTTTTCGTTCTTGCTTCCGCAATCTCTGCTTTCCACTTGATAACTTTGAGGGTCGCTTGTGATTCAGCGATACGTAAATCACCTGTGTGCGTAGTCTCGAAAAACTTTGATTTCCCGATGATGTGTCGGACGTCTTTGGGAACAACTAAAGTGGCGAAATAGGTGTTGTATCTTCGTTCAAGATGACTAGGTTTGAATCTCTTCTTCGACATGGTGTGTCTCCGACCCCATAGAATGGATAGAAAGGTAATTTACCACATGTTTTTACCACATGTATCGTCTTTTTACTCCAATTTTACCTATAGACCAGGGTATTTTAGAAGTTGACGATGTGTCCCGTCCACTCCGCCATTCATGTAAACACGTTAATTTTTCTATATAAAGCACATATCTAGAGAAATTAATGTGGTCTATTTATCACATGGTTCGACCCTATGTGTACCCTCGAAGTTGCATCGATTCGTTGTTCCTGCCCAAGAACTTTTGGTCCAGCCCCCAGCGCACGATGAATAGACACTTTCAACGGTCTTGAAAACGATTCAAATCGTGGACAAGGGAAAAGTCAGATTTCTTCAAATAAATCGTTGAGTTACGGGGGTCACGTCTGTAAACGTTGGGACGCCAGTAAGACTCTCTCATTCAAACTGGATCAGATTTTTCACTTATTTCATGTTCGGTAATGCCAACAAACCAGGTCGAACCTAACGCGGCGCGGCGATCATCTCGTTGAGCATCAGGCGGGTGCGGTATAGGTTGGCGCGAATCGAGCCCAAATCAGCGCGGTCGTTGTCGATCACGTCGCTGAGCAGGCCATGGCGGATGGCGGGGAACAGGCCGTAGCCTGGTTCGATGTAGTTATCGACCATGCCAACCTTGGTTTCGAGTCCCACGCTCCAGCGGTCACGGCCGCGCAGGGTTACCGGGCCGATGGGCACCGACTCTTTGGGGCCTATCGGAAAGAAAAAGTTGAACCCAGCGAAGGATCGCTTGTAAGGCGTGACCTCATTGCCAGGCCCGGTGGTGCGGTAAAAAAAGCGCACCATGCCATCACCAAACCGGTGGCTTGATTCGAGCAAATAACCGGGGTCGTTGTTTAGAAAAGTACCTGCGCTCAAAATCATGTCCCAGCGGCCTGGCACAACGGCGTAGCGGGCCGTCAAAACATGCGGGTTGAGTGCTTGGTTCGGACCAACTAATTGGTAGTTACCCAGGGTGTCCGATAAACGCAAGCGGCCCCCTGGGGTGGACCATGTCAAGCGCAAAGATTGCCCCTGAACATTCGATGCCAATTGTCCGGCAGCTACCTCGACCCACAGCCGGTCAACCAAGGGTCGGGTGTAGCTCAGCATATTAGCCCCCAGCGCAGTCTTTTCACCCATGCCGACACGCCGGAAATAGCCGTTGGCGTCCTGAAAGTCGTCTGACTCTTGCAGCAACTGGGTGTAATAGCCCTGCCACAAAAGGCCCTTGGCCAGTTGGAGTTCCCAGCCGGTGGAAACTGCCCACGAATAATCAAGCACGCCAAATTCAGTGCCCACGGTGTAAGAGGCGCTGGGGCTGATTTCGATTTGGGGAAACAAAGCCTGGTTATGCGCGTCCAGAACGTCCCAGACCACGCTGGCGACCTGATTCTCTATGGCCAGGGCATCGACGTCCCAGTCGAGCACGGGTTGCTCGCCGCAGCGGCTCTGGCCAGCTTTGAAAGCCTCTATGCAGTCCTTGGAAGTCCCAATCGACAGCACCGGTATGCCCAGAGAGGTCAACACCAGCTGCACCGGCGCGCTAGCAGCGGCCGGACCACGCAGCCAAGCCGCCAAGGCCACACCCGCGGCGTCCATGCGATTTTTTCGCCAGCGCCGAGGCTCGGCCTTGACCCACCAGCGCCCCTGCGACTGCCCCACCGAAATGTTTGAAAAACCATAACGGGCCAAGACCTCGGCCTGCAGCTCGGCCTGTTCTTGCCGCTGGGCTGGCGTGGACAGGCTGGCTATTGAATCCACTACTGGTGCCGGCAGGGAAGGCGGCGTCTGCTCTGCCAGCGTTGAAGCAGGGGCTGGCGCTAGGGTTGGGCTCGACGCAACAAGTGCGGCTGGGGTCGGCGCTGGCGCCGGGGCTGGCACTAGCACTAGCGCCAAAACAGGCCGCGCTGTCTGCATTGGCGCTTCCTTGAGTGGGAAAAACCAGGTTTCAAACCACTGAAAAGGGGGTTGTTGCGGGGAGGGGGCACGTGTGACCCGTCCGTCAAAGTGATGGGTCAGGGTGACGGTAAATTGATCGGCGAGTTGGCTGGTCTGGCGGGTGATTTTGGTGCTGGCGCCCAAGGCCAGGCTCCACTCGGGGTGCAGGTCGAGCTGGTAAGCCGCGCCAAGGCGACGCTCCCGGGTGTCGTCTTCGGCGATCAGCCGAAACTGCTCGTTAAAGCGGTAGCTCAAATTGCCGAAGGCGCCGTTCATCAAGCCGAAGTGCAGGGGCTTGGAATAGCCCAGGCTGGCCTCCCAGGCGCCATGCGACACCGTGCCCACCCCATAGACCTGCCGGTAGTGCGTAGCCGCGCCACCGTAATCACTAAAACCCAGGGCTACCCGGCCATTCAAAGGCAAAGCCGGCAGGGGCAACTGGTATTTGGCACCAATAGAGATGTCTCGAGTCGTAGAGTTACAGACCGCGGCATAAGCACTACAAAAAATATCCCCGTCGTAGGTGAGGCGAGCGAAGGCCTCTAACCCCGGCAAGAGACCAAAGCCCAAGGTGGAGCCACCAAAAGGCCCATCTTGGGCGTACAACCGAGGCATCTCAGGCGTGTTGTTAGAAAGCGACAGCAGCACCGTTCCCACCGGCGCCACGTCGGCAGTGGGCGTATTGATCGCGCCGGTATACCCAGTCGGAGCAATTTGCGCCATGGCAGTGGGTAAACAAGTTAGCCAGGCCGCTACAAGCAGCAGGGTAAACCAAGGCAGTGCCCGCCCAAAGAAAAAATAAAGAGGAAGAATCATCTCGCACAAAAAAAGGGGCTGCGAGCCCCTTTTTTAAACCACAGAAAACTTCTATTTGAAGTTTAGTTGCTGGAACCAGAACCAGAACCGGAACCGGAACCGGAACCGGAACCGGAACCAGACGCAGCGACCGGCGCCTTGCCAGCAGACACAGCGGTTGTTAAATCGTTTTTGGCTGCGGTCAGGGCGGTGGAGCTTGGGGCAGAATTTACAACTCCGATGGTAAGTCCCAAAGTTGCGGCCAAGCCTGATAGGGAACTGTTTAAAGTATTCACGGCTGCTAAGCTACTAATAGTCCCAACAGTGATCGCACCGTTTGCCGAAACTGTCGATACAGGAACTGAAGCAGCTAGAGCTTCAAACATGGTGAGAGCCGAACCTGTTGCTGTTGCGCCTAATTGAGCCAGCAAAGAACCGTAAAGGTCTGTCGGCGCCCGGTTAGAGGAAGAGGCTGCAACGGGCGCGGCAAATAGATTGAAGTTGCTTGGCAGACCGAGCAGCAAGAGCGTTCTCGCCCCTGCTTCCAAGATGCTGTCAGCGGTCAAGGCCTTAGCCACAAAGGTGGAGCTCCCTAAATTGGCGGTGTCTACGCCAGCGACCTTAGCCGCTATGGTGGTCAGGGGTGTTACACCGACCGCAGCGCCTGAGGTGAACGAAGAAACTACGGTGACCATCGATGAGGTCGCTGGAAAAGAAGCATTTGCAAGCGTCTTTTCGTCCCAGTAGGTGGCAGTCGAGTTGCCGGTGACTTTGACCAGCAGCAACGATGTATTTCCAGCTGTGTCTAAGGTGACCTTGCCGGTCGTCACATCCGTGGTGCCAGTAGCCAAGAGCACACCGGCTTGGCTGTAGACACTTACCGTGCAGCCCATGCACATCCCTTTTACCGGAGTCACCGCCAAGTTTGAAACGGTTGTAGTGGTTGTCGTACCCCCGCAAGCTGCTAGCACAAGCGCAGTGAGAGCGGCAGACAAAAATTTGGTTAAACGCATATAGAGCTCCTTATCAACCGCAAGACAGTAGATTGCGCGATGATAACGCGAGAATAGCTTTTTCTGTCGCCAAATCAATTTACTTTCGAAGATTCGGGTAAACCCTAATTTACTGAACCTGAACCTTGCCACGCCTCGTAAGAAACGATTAATGGTCCGTGAAAGTTGAATTGGTTGGCCATCAGGCCTCCCGGAAAACTAAAGAGCCGCTAGCTCAACGCGCCACCAAAGTCATAGCGATCCAAGGTTGCCAGGCAATGAGCGCAAGGCACCCCAGCATCAATACGACGAAGGGCATGGCAGCAATGACCAGCTCGCCAAATTTTTGTTTAAACGTGGACATGGCGACCAGCAGGTTGAGGCCGACCGGCGGTGTGAGAAATCCGATTTCCAAGTTAACGATCATGATGATGCCGAACAAAACCTTGTCATAGCCGTAGGACAAGGCCAAGGGTGCGAGCAGGGGGGCGAAGATCAGGATGGCTTCGCCAGATGTCATCAGGCAGCCCACTATGAGGAGCAATCCATTGCACAAAAGCATGAAAGCCAGGGGGCTGCTGATATAGCTTTGAACGATTTCCACAGCCATTAGGGGGACGCGGTGTTCTGTAAGTACCAGGTTCAGACTCAGGGCGACCGCCAGCAGGGGAAAGAGGGTCCCGCCCAGTTTGGAGGCGTCGAGCACGACCTCGTAAAACTGCCCGACCTTCATTTCCTTATGGATGAATATCTCAATGAAAAGTGCATAAATCAGTGAAACGGCGGCTGCTTCGATAGCCGAAAAAAATCCACTGTAAATGCCACCCAATAAGATAACCGGCATCATCATGGCCCAAATGCCGTCGACCAAGGCTTGGCGCAAAATGGCCCAGCTAAAGGGAAGCGTCGCCATATTACGGTTGATCCACATGGCGTAAAGCGCAAACACGGCCAGCAACAAGATCCCCGGGCCAACCCCGCCTATGAATAAATCGGTGATGGAGGTCTCGGTTACCAGGCCATACAGAATAAGCGGAATCGAGGGCGGAATGATGATGCCCAGCGTGCCGCCGGCCATGATTAATCCGAGCGAAAAGCGGGTCGGATAATTCGCTTCTTTCATGGCAGGGTACATCACCGTACCTATCGCCAGCATGGTGACAATCGAGGAGCCTGAAATGGCCGCAAAGACACCACAGCTCAGCACGCAGGCAACCGCCAATCCGCCTGGGAGGTGACGGGTCAGCGCCGCTGCAATATCAATCAAGCGTCTTGCCGTCGACCCGCGCGTCATCACGCCGCCACAAAGCACAAACATGGGGATGGACAGAATTAGCTCTTTGTCCAGCGAGATCCACATGTCCTCGATGATGTAGTCCAGTTGCCCTTTGCCCCACACCAGATGAACAATCGCCGCTGCAGCCAGCAGGATGACCAAAAGTGATTGGCGCAACACCAGCGCCAAAAAGACCACGGCAAGCAATAGCAGCGCGCCGCTCATTCCTGAAACTCCGGAGCTTTAGGCCTAAGCGCGGGCCAGCGGGCAAAGAAAAAATAGCGAGCCGCTGCAGAAACAAAGCCCAAAGGGATAACCATTTGAATGGGCCAAGCGGAGACATTAATCACAGGCGCCAGCACGCCTGATTGCTTAGACGCCAAGACAAATACGATGCCGTACCAGGCTACGCCCAATAGGAACAGCCCAGACACCAGATCGGCGATCCGGTCTACATCACCACTCCAGCGCTGAGGCAACCAACCGAAAGCTAAACGCGGTACCAGATGCACCCCGGTAGCAGTGGCGATGCCAACGCCGCAAAAAGACCCAATGACCAAAGCAAATATGGCTAGCTTTTGGGAACCGAAGAGGCCGGTGCTGCCGACTTTAAAGCCCAGGTAGTTCATGACTGGACCATAGAACTCGCGCCCGACAACGTCAATGCACAGAACCAGCGCAATGAATGAAAACGCGAGCACTGCAAGCCAGCACTCTGCCTTATGCCAAACCTGCAGAAGCCTTACTGCGGCGGCTGGCGCGCCAGCAGGAGCAATCACAGCAGCCAAGATTTATTTGGCGTTTTCGCAGGCTTTTTTACCGGCTTCCAGAACGGCAAAAAACTTCTCGCCTTCCGGGCCAAGATCTTTGGCCATACTGACCCAGAAATTGCCCAATGCCTTTTGCCATTCAGCGCGCTGCTCGGCGGTGGTGTCTACCACGATGCCTCCCGCAGCCTTGCTGGCGTTAGTCAGTGCGCCATCAACACCACGGATTTCAGCGCGGTAAAGGCTGTTCGGGTACTTTTCGTTCTCGCGCTCAAATGCGGCTTTGGCTTCGGCAGAGAGTTTGTCGTAGACGCTGAGGTTCATGAGCACTACGCCAGCGGCGTCCCATAGGGGAAATTTGGTCATCGTCGGTGCAATCTTGTTGAGGCCAGATGGCACGTAAAACGCAAAAGGCGTCGGGTAGGTGTCGATCAAGCCGGTTTGCATGGATGAACTCACTTCGGCCACTGCAGTGGGGACCGGGTTGGCGCCCATGGTCTTCCAGAACTCGTTATTCATCTTGTTGGTTACTACGCCTACTTTGATGCCCCGCACATCGGCAGGCGTGACATAGGCTTTTTTACCGGGCAAGTGAACCGCGCCGACTTCGCCCCAGCGCATGAAACGGAGGCCTTTTTTGGCCAAGGCTTCAGAGACAGGCTTCTGCGCATGGTTGTCCAATACACAGTCCCGCTGAGCACCACTTGCGAAGTAAAAAGGCAATTGAATCAGCGAAATTTCTGGAACCTGCAAGGCCACTGCTGAGGCTGTGAAGGACCCCATCTCCAGTCGACCCCGTGATATTTGGGCGATGGCATCGTTTTCGGAGCCGAGTTGCGAGTTGTAAAAGGGAGTAATTTTTACGGCGCTTTTGGTTTCAGCATCTATAAATGCCGCAGTTCTGTCAATTTGTTTAGCCCAGGGCGAGGTAGGCGGTGCTGAGGAGGCGAACTTCAGCTCAACGGCCTGAGCCTTTGCCTCCACATGCAATAAAGCGAACCCAAGGGTGGCAAGAACAGCGGAACAAATAGCTGAAATACGCATACGGTGTCTCCATCGGTGTTGAATTTAGGCAATCTCGCCGATTTATAGCATGCCCCAAGTGCTTGTTATCTAATGGTTTACGCTAGCCCGTCAGAGGTGACAATGCACTTAAAACCCGGGCCCGCAGGGGATTCACGTTCTAAACAATAGCTGCCGTGTTTGTTCCCTCGGCCTAAATCTCCTTTATAGATCCAGTACTCAAATGACCCAAGCTGCCACCGCTACCCAGCCCTCGGCTGGGAATATTCCAGTTACCCGCGGTTTGGACGGACAGGTCTATCCCGATGCCATTGCAACGGATCCCTATGCCATGGGATGGATGCAGGGTGAACCGGTGCCCCTAAACAAACGCATCGCTTTTGCCGATGGCAGTAATTATCGATTTCCGCAGTTTCGCTGGGCCTTTGCCCATGCGCGCCAATTGGCACCCACTCTGGCGGTCCGGCGCGCAGACCAAGTCGCTGCGGCTTTCGGCCGCGCTTTGGACGAATCGCTTTGGCGCGTGGCATTTCAGCCCATGGTGGGCGATGTCCGAATGGACTGGTCGGACTTGCTGAAAGCGACCTATACCGATGCCATCATCGTGATGCACCGAGGGCGTGTCGTGCTGGAGCATTACGGCGGCGTCATGACTCCCGAGCGCCAGCATGTAAGCATGTCGGTTTCCAAGTCGGTTTTAGGTTTAGTGGGCGCCATGTTGCTTCATCAAGGAGTGCTTGATGAGGGTGCCCATGTTGAACACTACTTGCCTGAGATGGCGGGCAGCGGCTTTGCAGGGGCGACGGTGCGTCAGGTATTGGATATGACCACAGGCATCCATTACTCGGAAAACTATGCGGACCCGCAGGCAAGTATTTGGAGCCATACCTACGCTGGCGGCATATTGCCCCGTCCTGTGAACTACGACGGACCGGATAGCTTTATGGCCTATATGCCCACCGTGAAGCCCTTGGGCACTCACGGACATGAATTCACTTACCGTACCGTCAACAGCGATGTTCTGGGCTGGATCATCCGCCGCGTCACTGGCCGAGCCTTGGCAGATGTGGTCTCCCAGATGTTGTGGCAGCCGATGGGCGCCCAGGACGAGGGCTACTACACGATCGATAGCTGCGCCATCGAATTTGCAGGCGGTGGCTTTAGCGCGACGCTCAGGGATATGGTGCGCATTGGCGAGCTCATTCGGCAGCGCGGCAGTTTTGGCGGGCAGCAAATCATTCCCGAATCGGTTATCGCCGATCTGCATCGGGGTGCAGACCCTACCCAATTTGTGGCCAACGGTCCGCCGACTTTGCGCGGCTGGAGTTACCGCAATATGTGGTGGGCTTCACACCATGTGAGCCAAGCCATCATGGCGCGCGGAATCCATGGGCAAAACATCTACATAGACCCGCGTGCAGAAATGGTGATTGCGCGTTTCGCCTCACACCCGGTAGCCGCCAACATGGTCAACGATGTATACACCTTACCCGCTTACGCGGCCATGGCAGAACATCTGCGCCAAACCTAGCAGCAGGTGGGGATATCAGCGTATTTTTTGCCCTTTAAGAACTTTTTGGTTCACGTTGACCTGCTCAGTCTGAGTTCCCGGAACATTGAAGGTTACGCGTTGGTTGACTCGATCATGCGGCCAGTAATCGGCCAGGGCGTAGTGCTGCGTGCTGCGGTTGTCCCAGATCGCGATACCCCCAGCCTCCCATTGGTGATGCACCATGAACTCGGGTTTTTTCATCCAGTCGAGTAAAAATTGCAAGATACCGCGCGCTTCATGGCGATCAACACCGACGATGTTGCGGGTGAAGTCTGAATTGACAAAAATGCATTTCCGTCCGGAATCCGGATTGATGCGAACCACCGGGTGGACCACCGGTTTGAAGGCGCGGATCGCTGCTACCAGTGCCTCCTCGCCTCGAGCGCCCAAGGCCTCGCGAAAGCCTGAGACTTCCCAGCTATGTACCGCGCTGAGGCCTTGCAGATATTTCTGCATACCAGGGGATAGCCATTCAAAGGCTTTACTGGTGCTGATCCAGCAGGTATTGCCCCCGGAGGGCGGCGTTACCGTAATTTGAATTGCCGTGCCCAAGGGTGGATTGGGCTTCCAACTGATGTCGGTGTGCCAGTTGTCAATAGCGGGTGGATTGTCCTTGTTAGAGACAATCATCTCCATTTCAGGAACACCAGGCATACGGTCAAAGTAGGAGCCTGCCGACACGGGTCCGAAGACCGATGCCAAGGCCACGTGTTGTTGTGGCGTAATTTTTTGCGGCCTGAAAAATATCACTTCAAAGTCAAACAACGCCTGCCGCAATTCGGCTTGCACGTGCTTAGTTAGGGGTTTGCTCAAATCGACCCCCTCAATCCAGGCCGCGAAATTGGGCATACGGGGTACCGGCTTAATGTGCTTGTAGCGGCGCGCGATATTGATGACTTTGAGTGGTTTTACGTTGGCCATGGTTACGTCTCCGGATTTTTGTTGATATTCGAAAGTCCGAGAAGAGTTTAGCGCGCAAGTCCTTGGCAACGAAAGACGCGCCCGAAGGCGCGTTTTGAGGGGGCTTTTGAGCCGGTTTGCTACTTAAAGTAGGGGCCCGGCTTTTGCCACCCGGTGCCCGGCCATTAGCGTATATCCACGCCGTAGAAAGTGTGGCGGCCGAAGGGGCTGAGTTTGAAGTCAAGCACTTCTTTGCGCACCGGCTTTAGCTGCACCGCATGTGCGATGGTAAACCAGGGTGCCTGCTCTTTAAAGATTACCTGGGCTTGCTCATACAGCTTGGTGCGCTCGGCCACGCCAGTGACGACTTTGGCTTTGCTCACGATTTCTTCATAAGGCTGGTAGCAGAACTTAGCCACGTTGGAGCCATTGGTTTTTGCTGAATCGCAGCCCAGCAGCGTATCCAGAAAGTTGTCCGGGTCACCGTTGTCGCCGGTCCAGCCGAGCATGCCCATCTGGTGCTCGCCAGCTTGCATGCGCTTTCGGTATTCGCCCCATTCAAAGCTCTTGATTTCGGCCGTGACGCCGACTTTTACCAAGTCCGCCTGCATCAATTCGGCGATACGCTTGGCATTGGGGTTGTAGGGGCGCTGCACGGGCATAGCCCACAAGTCGGTGCTAAAGCCGTTGGGGTACCCGGCCGCAGCCAGCAGTTTTTTGGCCTCTGCTGGGTTGAAGGCATCATCTTTGATCGCCTTGTTGTACGACCACATGCTGGGTGGAATCGGGTTGATTGCAGCCACGCCGGTGCTTAAATAAACTGCCGAAATAATGGCATTTTTGTCGATCGACATATTGATGGCTTTGCGCACGCGCACATCGTCAAATGGTTTTTTGGTGGTGTTGTAGGCCAGGTAGCCGACGTTCAGGCCCGCTTGCTCCAGCACTTGCACGTTGGCATCTTTGCGGATGCTGTCGAGGTCAGCCGGATTGGGGTAGGGCATGACATGGCATTCGGCTTTTTGAACCTTGGCCCAGCGCACCGATGCGTCCGGCGTGATGGAGAAAATCAAATCGTCAATCTTGGCTTTGCCAGCCCAGTAGGTGGGGTGCGCTTTGAAGCGGATGATGGCGTCCTTTTGGTACTGCACCAGTGCGAAAGGGCCTGTGCCAATAGGCTCCTGGTCAATTTTTTCGGGCGTGCCCGCTTTGAGCATAGCGTCGGCATATTCTTTGGATTGCACACCGGCCCATTGCATGGCCAGGTCTGCAAGGAACGGCGCTTCCGGGCGGTTTAAGACGATTTTGACGGTGTAGTCATCGACCTTGTCCACCGACTTGAGCAACTTGGGCATGCCCATGTCACCGAAGTAGGAGTGGTTAGGGCTGGTGACCTTGAAGTAGGGGTGGTTTTCTTTCCATTGGCGCTCGATCATAAAAATGATGTCGTCAGCGTTGAAGTCGCGTGTAGATTGGAAGTTTTTATTGCTATGCCACTTCACCCCTTTGCGTAATTGGAAAACATATTCCAAGCCGTCTTTGGACACACTCCATTTCTCGGCTAAGGCGGGCACGACCGAAGTACCGCCGCGCTCAAAACCAACCAGTCCATCGTAAATCTGTTCGCTGACATCAAAGGAAGTACCGGTGGTGTTGATGCCAGGGTAAAAATTCTCCGGGCTGCCCTCCGAGCAATAGACCAGGGTCTTGGCGGAAACGCCGGACACGGCCATCAAAGCGCCAGTGGCAATGGCGCAGACTGCGGACAATGCGACGGGGCGCATGGTTGGCTTCTTCGATAAAAAGCTTCGCATGTGAAAACTCCTTGGGTTAATGGCTGCCGTTACCGGCATTTTCTGCCGGGCCCGCCAAAGTGACGGTATGGTGACAGGCGATCAGCCTATCACGAAATGGCTGTAATGTGGGACGTTCTTGGTGACAAAGCGGGGAAGCATGTGGGCAGCGGGTGGAAAAAACGCAGCCGCTAGGTGGGGCAATTGGTGAAGGCAATTCGCCTTGTAAAACTATCCGCTTAGCGCCGCTTGCGTGGCGGCGCAGCGTGGGGGTGGAGCCTAACAGCGCCTGTGTATAGGGGTGCAGGGGCCTCTCGAAAATAGTATCTTTATCCCCCTGTTCCATGGCATGGCCCAGGTACATGACCAGCACCTCATGGGCGATATGGCGCACCACGCCTAAGTCGTGTGAGATGAATAGATAGGCCAGTCCTAGCGAGGCTTGTAGGTCGGCTAGAAGGTTGAGAATTTGTGCCTGGATGGAAACGTCTAATGCCGAGACCGGTTCGTCGGCGACCAGCAGTGCGGGGCTGAGCATCAGGGCCCGCGCAATGGCGATGCGCTGGCGCTGTCCGCCTGAGAACATATGCGGGTAGCGGTCGATATGTTCTGGCCGTAAGCCCACGCGCTCCAACATTTGCGCGGCCTGCGCACGCTGGGCCTGAGGCTTCAAGTCGGTATTGATTTGCAAGGGGCCTTGCAGTATTTGGCCGATGCGCTGGCGTGGATTGAGCGAGGCATAGGGGTTTTGAAACACCATTTGTACGCGCTTGCGCAGCGCAGCTTGCTCTTTTGATGAGGCACCGGCCACTTGGATGCCACCGAGCAATAGGCTGCCACTGGCCGGTGGCTCGGCCAGCGCCACCATGCGCGCCAGCGTAGATTTGCCGCACCCCGATTCACCTACCACCGCCAAGGTGCGGCCCGCCTCTATTCGAAAGCTCAGGTTTTGCGCGGCGTGCAGCATGGCAGCCGGGCGTAGCAGACCCTGTCCAATGCGGTAGCGCTGGCTTAGGCCTTGGGCTTGCACCACGGGTGCGGCGGTGTCGGGGGTTGCCTTGGTTGTCATGGAGCGCTTTGTTCCAATGTACCAATGGGGAAATGGCAGCGTACTTCTAACTCAGCGCCGCTATGCACCGGTGCGGGGGTGGCGCAAGCGGCTTGCGCACTGCTGCAACGCGGCGCGAACAGGCATCCCGAAGGACGGTCCAGCATACCCGGCACCATGCCGGCAATCGTATGCAAGCGTGCTTGACCGGTGCTGCGTTCGGGCATGGCTTGCAGCAAGGCTTGGGTGTAGGGGTGTTGTGGAGCATCAAATATGCGACTTGCACTTTGCAGTTCCACCACTTGCCCGGCATACATCACGGCCACGCGATCCGCCACTTCGCTGACCACGCCCATGTTGTGACTGATTAAGACCATCGCCATGCCATGTTCCTTTTGCAAATTGGCTAGCAAGTCAAGTATCTGCGCCTGAACGGTGACGTCCAAGGCGGTGGTAGGTTCGTCGGCAATCAAAAGCTTGGGCTGGCAGGCGATAGCCATGGCAATCATCACCCGCTGGCTCATACCGCCCGAGAGCTGGTGTGGGTAAGCAACAAGCCGCTTGGCAGGGTCTGCGATGCCCACTTGCTCTAACAATTCGCAGGCCCGGATGCGCGCTTGCTTGCGCGTCAGTCCTTTATGCAGCTGAAGGCTTTCGGTGATTTGAAACTCCACCGTGAAGCAGGGGTTCAAGCTAGTCATTGGGTCTTGAAAAATCATGGCAATATCTTTGCCCACGATGCTGCGGCGCGCCGCTTCACTAGCCCGCAAGATGTCCTGTCCGGCAAAGCGCAAATGCTGCGCCCGCACCCGTCCAGGAAAAGCAATTAGGCCCATCAAAGCCATCATTGAAACGCTTTTGCCTGAGCCTGATTCGCCCACAATACCCAGCACTTCACCAGCATGGAGTTGCAGGCTGAAATCATCTACCGCGTGCAGCACCCCTTGATGGGAAGGAAAGTCCACATACAAGTTGGCTATGTCGAGCAAAGGCATAGGGTGGGTGGCGCGGAGCAATTAGCGTTTAAGTTTGGGGTCCAAGGCGTCGCGCAAGCCGTCGCCCAGCAGATTAAAACCCAATACCGTAATCAAAATCGCCAGGCCAGGAAAAGTCACAACCCACCAGGCGCGAAGCACAAATTCACGCGCGTCCGCCAGCATGGTGCCCCATTCGGGGGAGGGTGGCTGTGCGCCCAGACCCAAAAATCCCAGGGCCGCTGCGTCCAATATTGCGGTGGACAACCCCAGCGAGGCCTGCACAATCAGCGGCGCTGCGCAATTGGGTAATATTTCTACCAACATCAGGCGCAAATGGCCCGCGCCGCTCAGGCGTGCGGCGGTAACGTAATCACGTTGCCCTTGCGCGATGACGGCAGCGCGGGTGATACGCACGTAATGAGGCAAGACCACGATGGAAACGGCGAGCATGGCATTCATCAAACCAGGCCCCAAAATAGCCACGATCACAATCGCTAGCAGCAAACTAGGTAGCGTCAAAATCACATCCATGCAGCGCATCACCACCACGTCAAAAACGCCACGCACATAGCCTGCAAGCAAGCCCAATGCGGTACCGCAGAGCACCGACAGGGCCACCACGGCAGCGCCAATTAATAGCGATAAGCGCGCCCCATGCATCAGACGGGAAAGTATGTCGCGGCCTATTGCGTCGGTGCCCAGCCAATGCGCGCTGCTGCCTCCGCTTTGCCATGCGGGAGGTTTAAGAAATACCGTGTTGTCAGTGAGGATGGGCGAGTAGGGCGCAATCCAGGGCGCGAGCAGCGCGACAAGTGAGATGATCAAAATCGTAAGCAGGCCGGCAATGGCGCCTCGGTTCTGGCATAGCGAAAGCCAGAATTCGCGCGCGGGGGTCAGGGGTGTCTTGGCGGCGACCATGGTGTCAGTCCGCGCGTATGCGCGGGTTAATCAGGCCGTAGCTCAGGTCTACCATCACGTTCACGCTCATTACGATCAAACCCAGCAGCAGCATGCCGCCTTGCAAGACCGGGTAGTCACGCCGCGCAATGGCTTCGATCAACCATTTACCAACGCCGGGCCAGGAAAAAATCGTCTCGGTCAGGATGGCTCCGGTAAACAGCACGCCGACTTGTAATCCGATGACGGTAACAATCGGCACCAAGGCATTGCGCATCGCGTGGACGCCCAGCACACGAAATGTTGACAGCCCTTTGGCGCGCGCGGTGCGGATGTAGTCCTCGCCCATGACTTCGAGCATGGCCGAGCGCGTCATGCGCGCTATGACGGCCAGCGGATTGGTGCCTAATACGATGGTGGGTAATATCAAATGTGACAGGGCTGAGCGGAAGGCACCGGCCTCCTCGGACAGGGCGCTGTCAATCAGTAAAAAACCGGTGCGCGGCTCTATGAAAAACGCCACCGCTATGCGTCCGGAT
>Ga0214919_10003870_pt1 | contig 22268 bp, 20 predicted proteins | sample LL1503_MetaG_FD_177994 | JGI IMG/M metagenome (GOLD analysis project Ga0214919, IMG submission 177994) | Freshwater microbial communities from Lake Lanier, Atlanta, Georgia, United States - LL-1503 | ecosystem: Environmental > Aquatic > Freshwater > Lake | place: USA: Georgia | collected... | reverse complement strand
TTGGAGTGTTGGTACAAAAATCTGGGCGATGCAGCAAGGTACGCGGGGACGAATTGCTGTGGTTCTGTACGATTTATCCGTTGGAGGCGGTTTGGGACGGTGGGCTGAGGGCCAGAAGGGCGAAACTGGCCAGCCAATGTTCGCCCATATAGTCGCCGGCGATCTCGGGCAGGCCTGCGGCGAGGTGGCGGTCGGCAGCGGCGAGGGCGTGGGTGCGGCTGGCGCTGCGGGCCTTGTCGGCGGGATCGATGGCGCTGGCAATGCCGCGCCAGCACCAGGCACGGCTCAGGTTCAATCCGTCCAGATGGGCAATCTTGCCGTCGGTGCGGTCGCTGACATAGGCCGGTTGGAACAGGGTGGCGGGTGACTTGGTGGCGAGACCCGGCAAGAAGCGGTCGAGCCAGAGACTATATTGGGCGGCGGGCAGGACGCGCCTCATGGCCTCGGCCTCCATCAGGGCGGGGGATAGGAAATCCTCGCCGCTCGGCTCCCAGGCGGGGCAGTTCTCATCCCCAAGGAACAGGTCCATGGCCTTGGTGCGCAGGGCTTGGGACAGGGCGGTGTCCTTGGCCACGCGCGCATAGTCGAGGCCTAGCGCGATGGCGAAGGCGGTATTGTTGTGGGTGCCCGCCCGGACCGGATAGGTCATTTTGGGCAGGTGCGCGATCATCCGGCTGCGGAAGGCGGCGGTCAGGGGGGCGAGGGCTGTGCTCCAATCGCGGCCTTGGACCGTGTCCAGCTGCATCAATTCGGCCTGCAGCATGAACAGCCAGGCCCAGCCATAGGGCCGCTCAAAGCCCGCGTTAAAGGGCTGGGTCAAATAGGCGAGCTCGCCCTCGACCTTGCGGGGGGTGAGTTGTGCGGCCAGCAGGGCATTGACCTCACGGGCGGGGGGCATGTCTGGAAAGAGCCGCAAGGTGCGGACCAGGAGCCAATAGCCATGGACGCAGGAGTGCCAGTCAAAACTGCCATAGAATATCGGATGCAGCGCCTTGGGCGTGGCGGCATCGTCTGGCCCATTCAGCACATGATCCAACTTGTGCGGATATTCCCTCGTGACATGGCCAAGCGCTATCGCGGCAAATCGGCCAGCCATGTCGGCATTGAGGCTCTTGGGATCGGCTTGGGACATGGAGATCAGACTTTGAAGGCAAAGAGGGTCATGAGCGCGATATTGGCGGCGAGCAGGATCAGGGCGGTCGGAGCTTGAACCCTAATGACGCTGTAGCGGTCCGGCAGTTCGAGTAGGGCGGCAGGGACCAGGTTAAAGTTGGCCGCCATCGGCGTCATCAGGGTACCGCAAAAGCCCGACAGCATCCCGATGGCACAGACCACCGCCGGATCGCCGCCAAACTGCATGACAACCAGCGGCAGACCAATTCCGGCGGTCATGATCGGGAAGGCGGCAAAGGCGTTGCCCATCAAGATCGTGAACCCGGCCATGCCGCAGCAATAGAGAGCGGCGGCGGCGAGGGGACTATGGGCTGGAATATAGGTGGCGGTCAGATCGCCGATGACCTTGCCAACGCCTGCAAGCGCAAAGACAGCGCCCAGCGCCGCCAAGGCTTGCGGCAGGACGGCAGACCAGCCGACCGTATCCAGAAGCCGTCTGGCCTCCTGCAGGGGCACCAGAGGCGTGGTGCGGATCAGGGGCAGGGCGACTGCGAGCGCGAGCAGCACGCCAAAGGCCATGGCGATCAAGGTGGCCTGTTTTGGGTCTACCAGATGGACGCCGCCAACCATCAGGTCCTTAAGCAGCAAGGTGCCGGTCAGGGCCGTGGTCGGTACGATCAAGGCGGGGGCCAAAAGCCAGTTGCCGATCCGGGAGCCTCGGTCTTGGCGAAAGGCTTGGCGTTCTGCCTCGGCCTCTGGGGTCAGGGTGCCCTTGCCCAACCCGCCCGTTCCCGCAATGACGGCCATGGCCAAGACGATTAGGCCATTGCCAAAGTCGCTGATCCGATCCCCAAGCAGCAGGCTCATCGCCATCAGGCCCCAAAAGGCAGTCGTGCGGGCGCGCTTAGGATTTGACGGATCGAGCCCGGACAGGATCGCGACGGCGGTAAACAGTGCCCCACCCAGCAGATAGACAAAGCTCAAGGTGATCATGGCCTGATCTCCCGCATCGTCCGCGCCAGCTGCTGGTCGAAGCGCCAAAGCCGAAAGCCGTGAACCAATAGGGCGACCACAGCGGTGGGAATGGCCCAGACCGAAAGGGCGAAGGGCTCAACCTCAATGCCATTTCCGGCCAGAAAGCCTCGGATGAGCAGGATCGAGGCCATGGCGATGAAGATGTCCTCACCGAAGAACAGGGCGACATTGTCTGCCGCTGCAGCTTGGGCGCGGATCTGATGCCGGACCGGATCGGGCAGGGGGCCAAAGCGGGCTTCGCTGGCCGCCTCGGCCATGGGGGCGATTAGGGGACGGACCATCTGGGCTTGCCCGCCAAGGCTGGTGAGCCCGAGGGCAGCGGCCATTTGCCGAAGGAAGAAATAGGTGATCAGCAGGCGGCCCGTCGTGGCATTGGCGAGGCGGTTGATCAGGGCCCTGGCGCGGTCCTGTAATCCCGCTCGCTCCAGAAGGCCGATCACCGGCAAGACCAACCAGACCATGCTGACATAGCGATTGTCGTTGAAGGCCTTGCCCAGCGCGCTGATGACCTCGTGCGGCGACAGACCTGCAGCCAAGCCGGTTACGACCGCAGCCACGGTCACGACCAGTAAGGGATTGAACCCCGCGACAAAGCCAATGGCGATGATCGCGATGCCCGCGAGGGTCAGCATCCGTAAGATCTCCTGCCATACAAGCCAACAGAATCAGGTCCCAGCCTGTCTTGCCCAATAGGGACAGAGGCGCTTGGCCGGTGCAACGCCTATCCTTGCGGGTGATCGGCGAAGTTAAGCTTCGGATCAGTTGGCGGCGGGTTAGATCAGGACCGCGCCGTTCGGCAGTTGGTCGGGATTATACTCACCGGGCGGGAAGGCGGGGGCGAGCGCGTCGCCGCAGATCTTGACCGCCGCGACCAGACCTTCGGCACGGTGATTGGCCTTCATGGCGACGCGCACCGCGCTGACGGCCCTATCCCAAGTGCCAGCCGGCACGGCGGCGTGGACCCCCGCATCGGCCAGAACCTCGACCCGCCGATCCAGCAGCGAGACAAAGATCAAGACTCCGTTGGCGTCGGTGGTGTTGGCAATGCCTCTGGCCACGAACTGGCGCAGGGCCGCTTCATGGACACGGCGATTGCGCAGGCCTGCGGGGGTGAGGGCGCGCCGCACGGTGGGCAGGCTGACGATCAACCAGACGAGCAGGAACACAGCGCTCTGGGCCACGGCATAGGCCCCCAGCGACAGTCGTACAGCGTCGTTAAAGCCGCTGGTATGACCGGCAACCCAGCCTTGGTTCAGGCTGGTCAAAAGGCTTGGGTTCAGGCCCAGCGCGAAGGCTGCTGCTGGTGCGATCAGGGCCACGACCGCCGCCCAAGCCAAAGGCACTTCGCGATAGTCTGAACATTCTTGGGTGATGACGCAGACGATCTCGGCCGAGGTGCGGGTCTCAGCATCGGCCACCGCGTCTGCGATTTTCTGGTGGTCTTCAGGTGTCATGCTCATGGCTACCAACTCCCTGACGATCCGCCGCCGCCGAAGGAGCCGCCTCCGCCGCCAAATCCGCCGCCGCCAAATCCATCATTGCCGCCACGGCCGCCGCCAAATCCGCCACTGAGAATGATCCACGGCAGGAGGGCACCGAGGCCACCACGGCGGCGGCCAAAGACCCCGCCCATGACCCAGAACAGGACAAAGATCATCATGATCAGTCCGCCGGGATCTATCCGCGATCTTGAGTGATGGGACGGCTTACTGACCGCCTTGAGGGTGGCCGCGGCCTCTTCTGGGCTGGCTGAAAGCTGGGCGATGATGGCGTCGGTACCGCCGATAATCCCAGCCTCCATGTCACCGGCCTTAAAGGCCGGCAGGACCTTCTGTTGGATAATGACGTTGCTGAGGGCGTCGGTCATCACCCCTTCGAGGCCATAACCCACCTCGATCCGCACCTTGCGCTCGGTTGGGGCGATGATGAGGAGGGCCCCATCATTCTTGCCCTTCCTGCCAATCTGCCAGGTGCGGCCCAGTTGATAGCCGTAATCCTCGATCTCATAACCCTGCAGCGTCGGTAAGGTGACGACCACGACCTGATGGCCGGTCGCCGCCTCGAAGGCTTCAAGCTTGGCGCTCAAGGCCTGCGTGCCTTCTGCAGAGAGCAGATGGGCATTGTCGACCACTCGCCCCGTCAAGGGCGGGAAGGTCGGTGCCGCACGCGCGGGTAGGGCCAGCATCATCATGCTGACCAGCACAATCGCCAGTCCGGCCCAAAATGGCCGGACGCTTGAGGCTAGGGATCGAGTGGCCAAGATCACTTGCTGGCAGGCGCGGCGACAGCAGGGGCAGTGGGCGCAAAGTTCACCGTCGGAGCGCTTTGGGCCGCTTCGGTCGCGGTGAAGGCAATCATCGCCTTGGAGTCCTTGTGAACGGTCGAGGCCCAGATCACGCCCGGGAAGGTGCGAAGCTCGGTATTATAGACCCGAACCGCTTCGTTATAGTCGCGGCGGGCCACGGCGATGCGGTTCTCAGTCCCTTCCAGTTGCGACTGAAGGGCCAAGAAGTTGGTGTTGGACTTCAGGTCTGGATATTTCTCGCTGATCACCATCAAGCGGCCTAGAACGCCCGAAAGCTGTGATTGAGCGGCCTGATATTTGGCGAACATTTCAGGGTTGGTGATGGTTGCGGCATCGAGCTTGACCTGGGTGGCCGAGGCGCGGGCCTGGGTGACCTCGACCAGAACGCTGCGCTCTTCTTGGGCATAGCCCTGAACCGTCGCTACCAGATTGGGGATCAGGTCCGACCGGCGCTGATATTGCGTCTGAACATCGGCGAGCGCGGCCTTAGCCTGCTCTTCCTTGGTCGGGATATTGTTGATGCCACAGGCCCCGAGAGCCAGGGGCAGAAGGATGGCCAACATCAGGCTCTTGAGCGTTGAAGGGCGAGCGATCGAGGATGCAGTCGTCATGCCGTAAGACCTCTTATGGATGCCGCCAAGGGGCAGCGATTGCAAAGTGCCGGTGTACAGCGCCGGTCTGTTATCAGAGCTTCTAAACCTGATCGCGCTTTTGGCCAATCACGATCCGATCATGTCCTCGGCGGGTGGCCTCTAGCGGGTCTGGCCACCGTCAACGGGCAGGATGGCCCCGGTGATGAAGCTGGCCCGATTGCTGAGCAAGAAGGCGGCGGCCGAGCCGATTTCCTCAGGCTTACCAAAGCGCTTCATGGGCACTTCGCGGTCAAGCCAGCGCTGCCACGCCCCGCCGCGCGATCCGGTCGAGCGTTCTTCCCAATCGCCGCCGGGGAAAATGATATTGCCCGGCGCGATGACATTGACCCGAACGCCGCTGGGGCCGGTAAGGCGCGCCAGTTCCTTGGCCATGTGGTTCATGCCCGCCTTAGCGGTACCGTAGGTCAGGGGTGTGCCCAGTGCGCCAAGACCGGCGATCGAACTGATCATGAGCACCGAGCCTTCGCCGCGCGCCGTCATCGGGCCCAGCACCTTGCGGGCGAGCCGATAGGCGCTGTCGAGGTTCTGTGAGAAGCCAGCATCCCAGGTCGCGTCATCGACCTCAAAGCCAAGCGGGCAGGGGTGAAGGCCGACATTGGCCACGGCACCGTGGATGGGGCCGAACTCGGTCTCAACCCTGTCCACAGCCTCGTTGATCGTTTCTGGGTCGCGCATATCCCCGGCCATCGACCAGAGCTTGTCGGCACCATAAATCCCGGCGAGACGGCTGTGGGTGGCCTCTAGGGCCTCAACCCCTCGCGCTGTCATCGCCACTTTGGCTCCATCGGCAAGGCAGGCCTCGACAATGCCAAGGCCAATGCCACGGCTCGCACCGGCAACGAAAATCACGCGATCAGTGAGGTCGAGGTTCATCTTGGGGTCTCTCCTTGTGGACTTACCGCATCTTGCCCATTGCTGAGCGGGCGTTGGGTCGCCTATCGTTGGTTCACTTATAAAGCTCTGGAGCGCCGTCGCTATGACTTCCTTGCAAGACCCGTCGCCGAAGAGGGCCAATCTGTGAGGGCGGCCTTGAAGTTGGGGGGACTGATTTTGATCGGTGCCGGACTGGGTCTGGTCTCGGCTGTGGCCATGCTCAATCAGGGTATGAATATCGGCAAGGAGACGGTTCAGGGCTGGGTCGGCAGTCACGTCAGCGGCGACAAGAGCGCTGATCCCTATACGAGAGCGCTGGTCGCTCGGGCTGGGCTTCTGGCGCTGACGCAGGCCGAAACGCTCTATTTCAACCGCACGACCGATGAGGCGGGCAAGCCCTTGCGGGCAGAGTGCACCTATCAGCTTGAGGGCGGTCCCCAGCCTGCACGGTGGTGGTCGATCACGATCTATGCGGCGGACAACTATCTGCCGGTCAATGGCGATGATGCCCAATCGACCGATACGACCCGTGTGGCGGCTCTCGCTAAGCCTGGCGATCAGGACCGTTGGACGGTTCAGGTGTCACCGCAAAAGGGTGATGCAACCCACTGGATATCATCGAAAAATTCTGGAAAATACGCCCTAACCCTCAGGCTCTATAACCCGCAAGAGGGCGCGCGTAAGGACTTCAAGTCTATCGCTTTCCCAACCCTCAAGACTGTGTCCTGCCCGAGGACGCCCGCATGAAGCCCCTGATCAAATCCCTGATGATTGTGCTGGTCACAGCCGCGGTGGTCCATCTGGCGGTGATCCTTTCGGCCCCCAACCTTTTGATGGCGGTGGCCTTCAAGCGGCTGAGCGCTGAGGGCAAGATGGTCAATCAGATGATCTATCCGCCACGCACAACCGAGGCATCCCGGGCCATTGTGCGCCCGTCGCCGGATCTGGCCTATTCGTCCTGCGCCTATGACCTGTCCAAGGGGCCGGTGCGGGTGAAGGCGGCGAAGGCCACGGACTATATGTCGGTGTCGGTCTATGCCGCCAACAGCGACAATATCTTCGCCATCAATGATCGCCAGGCTCCCGAAGGCGTCGATCTGGTCATTGTCGGCAAGGGGCAGGAAGTGCCTTCGGGCTCGGCGATTGTGGTTCAGTCCCCCACCCAGCGCGGCATCGTGCTTGAGCGACGGTTGGCCCCGTCGGCTGAAGCCTTCGCAGCGGCTGACATGGCCCGCAAAAAGGGTGTCTGCGCACCCCTGTGATGCAAAAAGGGCCGCTGGGGTTACCAGCGGCCCGTCTTGTCTAGTTGGCCTTGGGCTGGGCATAGCCCAAGTCGACATTAAGCTTTTCCAACAGGTCGATCGCCGCTTCTGCGATCACCGTTCCCGGCGGGAAGATAGCGGCCGCGCCGGCGTCGAGCAGCTCGTCAAAATCTTGGCTCGGAATGACCCCGCCGACCACGACCATGATGTCTGGACGGCCCAGCTTGGCCAGTTCGCCCTTCAGTTCAGGTACCAGCGTCAGGTGACCGGCAGCCAGCGAGCTGGCCCCAACCACATGCACATCGTTTTCGACGGCTTGGCGGGCAGCCTCAGCAGGCGTCTGGAATAGGGGCCCGATGTCGACGTCAAAGCCGAGGTCCGCAAAGGCGGTTGCGATGACCTTTTGGCCCCGATCGTGCCCGTCCTGACCCATCTTGGCGACGAGGATGCGAGGGCGGCGTCCATCGGCCTGCTCGAACGCCTCGACCATGGCCTTGGCGGCAGCGGTTTGCGGATTGCTAGCAGCTTCGCGCAAATAGACCCCCGAGATGGTGCGGATTTCCGCCTTGTGACGGCCAAAGACCTTTTCCAAGGCCAGACTGATCTCGCCCACCGTTGCCATAGCACGGGCGGCATCGACCGCTAGGGCCAGCAGATTGCCGGTGCCGCGTGCCCCTTCGGTCAGAGCGGTCAGGGCCGCCTCGACCTTGGCCGGATCGCGTTCGGCCTTCAGGCGGGCCAGCTTTTCGAGCTGTTGCTCACGCACCGATGTATTGTCGACCTTGAGCACCGGTATATCGTCGGCCACTTCAGGCTTGTAGCTGTTGACGCCCACGACGGACTGACGACCGGCATCGATGCGGGCTTGGGTCTTGGCTGCAGCCTCTTCGATGCGCAGCTTGGGCACGCCCTGCTCGATGGCCTTGGCCATGCCACCGAGGCTTTCGATCTCGGCAATATGCTCCAGCGCGCGGGCGGCCAGATCATGGGTCAGGCGCTCGACATAGTAGCTGCCGCCCCAAGGGTCGATGACCTTGGTCAAGCCGCTTTCGACCTGCAAGAACAGTTGCGTGTTGCGGGCAATCCGAGCCGAGAAGTCGGTCGGCAGGGCCAGGGCCTCGTCGAGGCTGTTGGTGTGCAAGGATTGGGTCTGACCATTGGCGGCGGCCATGGCCTCGACGCAGGTGCGCGGCACATTGTTGAACACGTCTTGGGCCGCAAGGCTCCAGCCCGAGGTCTGCGAATGGGTGCGCAAGGACAGCGAGCGCGCGTCTTGCGGATTGAACGGCTTCATCAGCTTGGCCCAGATCAGGCGCGCGGCCCGCATCTTGGCCACCTCCATGAAATAGTTCATGCCGATGGCCCAGAAGAACGATAGGCGCGGGGCGAAGGCGTCGACCGTCATCCCCGCCGCGATCCCGGCCTTCACATATTCGATGCCGTCGGCCAGCGTATAGGCCAACTCCAGATCCGCCGTCGCACCCGCCTCTTGCATATGATAGCCAGAAATCGAGATCGAGTTGTACTTCGGCATTTCCTTGGAAGTGTATGAAAAGATATCCGAAATGATCCGCATCGAAGGGGCGGGTGGATAGATATAGGTATTGCGAACCATGAACTCCTTGAGGATGTCGTTCTGGATGGTCCCGGACAGCTTGGCGGCTGGAACGCCCTGTTCCTCAGCCGCGACAATGAACAGGGCCAAGATCGGCAGCACCGCGCCGTTCATGGTCATGGACACGCTCATCTGGTCCAGCGGAATGCCCGAGAACAGGGTGCGCATGTCATAGATGGAGTCGATGGCCACACCGGCCATGCCGACATCGCCCTTGACCCGCTCATGGTCGGAATCGTAGCCCCTGTGGGTCGCCAGATCGAAGGCGACCGAAAGGCCCTTTTGACCCGCCGCCAGATTGCGCCGGTAAAAGGCGTTGGAGTCCTCCGCCGTCGAGAACCCGGCATATTGGCGGATGGTCCACGGATTGGTCGCATACATGGTCGGATAGGGGCCGCGACCAAAGGGGGCAAGACCCGGATAACCGTCTAGGAAATCCAAGCCCTCAGTATCAGACGCCCCATAGGAGGTTTTAACGCTGACGCCTTCAGGCGTTTCCCACAGGGGGCCCGTATCAGCCACCTTGGTGCCCTCGACAGGGATGGCGTCGAAATCAAGCGTGGCGAAATTAGGAACGGTCTGGGTCATTTTTTGCCATCCGGTTGGCCGTCGTCGTCATCATCATCGTGAAAGACTTCATCGTCATCGAATTCGTCGTCTTCGTCGTCGAACTCATCGTCATCTAGGTCGTCGTCATCGTCATCGTCATCTTCGTCGCCGTCATAGTCGTCTTCGGCCGGGTCATATTCGCCCTCGTCAAAGTCATCCTCATCTTCGTCCTCGTCCTCACCCTCTTCGAGGTCGGCCTCGAGCAGAGCTTGCCAAGTGTGGTCGGTGTCTTCGACGAACTCGACATCCTCCATGAAGGCGACGGCGGTGCGGCCACGAGGGAGCAGAATGCCCAGCACTTCCAACTCTTCACCGGTCTGGCTCTCGTGGGCTTCCGCCTGAATGACGACGGCGGCGAATTCTTCTTCCTCGTCGTACCAGATCACGGCTGCGGGCATGCCCATATCGATGGGGTGGCCATGATGGGTGTCGCCGAGGGCAAAGACGGCGTCGCCTGCCTCAACATCCTCGGGCCGCGCGCAGCGACCGGAGAAGGCCTTGGCCTCTTTCCAAGTCAGGGCATCGTACCCCTTGGGTCTGGCCATTAGGCGGCTCCCAGATGTTTCAGAACCTCGCCCAAACCGTCGAGAACGTCCATGCCCGCAAAGACGAACCCGTCAACGCCCGCATCGCTGAGGGCCTGTTCGAGATCGCCGGGACGACCGGCCAGATAGAGCCGTGAGGCCCCGGCGGCTTTCAGCGCCTTAGACGCTTGAACCCCATCGCTGGCATAGAGCCCATCCGACGAGCAGAGGACCGCCACCTTGGTGCCGGAGGCCCCGAAGGCACCAACTTCGCCGACAAGGATCTCGGCCCCGGTGATGGCAAAGAGATTAGAGGCAAAGCCAACGCGACCGCTAAAATCTGAGATTTCTCCGAGGGTTGCGAGGAAAATCTTAGGGGTTGCAGCAAGGGTGGCTGCGCGGTCACGCAGGGCCTCAAGGGCCGCAGCTGCCCGATAGGCGGGCAGGGCGACAGCCAGAGTGTCTGGACCCGGCAAGCGCACGTCTGGACCCGATACCGCCAAGGCTGCGCGGTCAGGATGCAGAACCTCCACCGGGCTTTCGAGCGGATTGGGGAATTCAGACACCCCGATCAAACCGTCCTTACGCTTGGCGACAGAGGTCTCACGCGCCTTGCGGGTGGCGGCAATCTCTTGGGCCAGCGATCCGGAGGTCAGGGCAGCGGCAAGACCGCCAGCGGCCTCAATGGCTTGGAAGCGGCTCCACGCATCACGGGCCAGATCGTTGGTCAGGCTCTCGAGGAACCAGGCCCCACCGGCAGGGTCAGCGACCCGACCAAGGTGGCTTTCTTCCATCAGGACCAACTGAATATTTCGGGCCTGACGGCGCGCAAAGGTCGTGGCCAGGCCGATGGCATCGGTGAAGGAGGCGAGGATGACACTGTCGGCCCCGCCGGTCGCGGCACTAAAGCCCGCCGCCGTCAGACGAAGAAGGTTCACCCAGGGGTCAAACCGGGTCAGCATCCGATGGGACGAGCGGGCCTCGATCACTGCGGTCTGTTCGCGACCGCAAGCGGCGGTCAGCTTGGCAAACAATAGCCGCGCGGCGCGCAGCTTGGCGATATTGATAAAATATTCGCCGTCGACCGAGACGCCCAGAACGATCCGCTTAAAGGCTTCGTTCAGATCCATTCCCGCGCGGTTCAGGGCCTTGGCATAGGCCGCCGCCGCCGCGATCATCACGGCCAGTTCTTGAGCCTCTGCACCGCCCGCCTCGTGGACGGCTTGGCCGGAAGCTAGCATCAGGCTGGCCTTGGGATAGGCCTTGGCCAAGCGGGTGCCCACGGTCGCAGCGCTGATCAGGTGGCCTTCAATCGGGCCGGGGCTTGCGCCTTGGCGGGCCAGAGCGCCGAGCGGGTCCATGTGGAAGGCTAGCCGCGCTTCAGGCGCACCCTTGGCTAAGCTGCCCAGCCAATCAGCGGCCTTCGGGCCCATGAAACCGGCATCAAGGGCCACAGGGGCCAGATCGAGCAGGACACCGTTCAGGACCTTGGCCAAACCGGCCTCATCACCGACCGCAATGCCGACCTTGGCGCTGGGATCGAGGGTCAGAAGGATTGATGCCGCGCCGCCCTCAAGATCCTTTAGGACCTCGGCATTGGCCGCGATGGGATCGGGATTGGCGATAGAGGTGCGCAGGTCCCAGGGGCGGAACTGGTCGCCGGGCAGGGCGCGGACTGGATTTTCGATCCCATCAGCCGCCGTGTAGAGCGGTTGAAGGGTCTGACCGCCATAGGTCTTGGAGACGAGTCTCTTCTCGAACGGCGCGCCTTTGAGGGTTTTTTCTACGATAGCCAGCCATTCGGCGCGCGACGGTGCCGCAAACTCTGCTGCCAGCGAAATGATCTTGTCGTCCAACTCAGGCCCCTTCGGAGGTCTCATAAGGATTATCTTTCGGAAATGCGCTGCCAATGGGGTGGGCGTCAAGCGTTCCAAAGCCTTGCCCTCGCGGCACTTCGCCTTAAACTATGGTCTGAACGTTCAAACCGGCGATCCGGTAAATTTCAGGAGCCCTTGTCTATGGCATTGCCATCCATTCTGCGTGACCGCCTGCGCCTACCCGTCATCGCCTCGCCGCTGTTCATTATCTCGACCCCTGATCTCGTCATTGCCCAGTGCAAGGCCGGTATTGTTGGCTCTTTCCCATCCTTGAATGCCCGTCCAGTTTCGTTGTTGGATGAGTGGCTGCACCGTATTCGCGAAGAGCTGGCCGAGTGGGATCGCGACCATCCCGACACGCCGTCCGCGCCCTTTGCCGTCAATCAGATCGTTCACAAGACCAACAATCGCTTGGAAGAAGATGTCGCGCTTTGCGTCAAGCACAAGGTGCCAGTGATCATCACCTCGCTGGGCGCCCGTGAAGATCTGAACACGACTATCCATTCCTATGGCGGCGTCGTCCTGCACGACATCATCACCGACCGCTTCGCGCGAAAGGCGGTTGAAAAGGGTGCCGATGGCCTGATCGCCGTTGCCGCCGGTGCCGGTGGCCATGCGGGCACCCTGTCGCCCTTCGCGCTGGTCCAAGAGATCCGCGAATGGTTTGACGGTCCGATCGCCCTGTCTGGTTCTATCGCCAATGGCGCCGCGATCCTGTCGGCCCAGGCGATGGGCGCAGACCTAGCCTATATGGGCTCGGCCTTCATCGCGACCAAGGAGGCCAATGCCGATCAGGGTTATAAGGATATGATCGTGGAGTCGGCTGCCGACGACATCGTCTACTCCAACCTGTTCACAGGTGTTCACGGCAACTATCTGAAGCCCTCCATCGTTAAGGCCGGTCTTGACCCGGAAAATCTGCCGGTCAGCGACCCTTCCAAGATGAACTTTGGCTCGGGTGGAAACCAAGACGCCAAGGCTTGGCGCGATATTTGGGGCTGTGGCCAAGGCATTGGCGCGGTTAAGGAAATGCAGTCGGTGGCGGAGTTTGTTGACAAGCTCGCAGGCGAATATGAAGCCGCAAAGGCCGACCTCGTTGCCAAGACGGCCTTGACTTCCGGCGCCCATCTGGTCGCCGCAGAATAATCCCCAGCCGCTTAGGCGGCCTCAGACTGATCCTCGGCGGTTCGTGACGTTCACGGTCGCCGAGGAGACTGTCCCTTGTCGAATGATGCGACCCCAAGACTGGCCTTGCCCTATGTGGCCGCCGGTCAGGCCCAGAAACACGTCACCGTCAACGAAGCCTTTGCCCGCCTCGATGGGCTTGTGCAGATGGCGGTCGAGACCCAGACCCTTGCCTCCGCGCCCAGCGCGCCAAAGGACGGCAGCCTCTACATCCTCGCCCCATCCCCAACCGGAGCCGCATGGTCAGGCTATACGGCCGGATCGGTTATGCGGTTTGAAGCGGGAAGCTGGTCGGCCTTTACGGTCGATGAAGGCACGGTGGCTTGGCTGCGCGATGAGGACAGATTGGTGGTCTTTGATGGCCAGCAATGGCGATCCGCGGGCGCGGACCTGTCGATTATCAACAATGTCCAGCGGCTCGGGGTTGGGACGACGGCCGATGCCAATAACCCCGTCAGTCTGCGCCTAAACCGTCTGCTCCTGACCAGTAAATCGACCAGCGACGGCGGTACGGGTGACCTGCGTCAAACCCTGAACAAGGATCTCGCTAATTCGGTCCTGTCGATGCTGTTCCAAAGCGGCTGGTCCGGACGGGCAGAGTTTGGCCTTCTGGGATCAGAAGATTTCAGTCTCAAGGTCAGCGCCGATGGTGGCACTTGGCAGACGGCCTTTGACGTCACCCGCGCCAGCGGCAAGGTCAATTTCCCCAAAGGCTCGGTTCGTAGCCAAGTCGATCTCTTGACCGCCAATGGCACCTACACCATCCCCGCCTGGGCTCAGCGCCTTGAGGTAATTTTGGTCGGGGCAGGCGGTGGCGGGGCCAGCGGCTCCAGCGGCGATACAACCGCCAACCGTATTGGCGGCGGCGGCGGCGGGGCCGGAGGTTATGTGGCCGAGACCTTCGATATTTCAGAGCTTACCGGCCCCCTTAGCTTGACGGTGGGAGTCGGCGGCGTTGGCGGCCTTGGCTCTACGGGCGCCAGCAGTTGTCGAGCGGGAGCCGCAGGTGGCGTGACGACCCTGTCTGTGGGCGGCTCAGTGGTCCTGTCGGCCAGCGGCGGCGCGGGCGGGCTCTTGACCACAGGCTTGGGGGGCGCAGGCGGAGCAGGATCCTTCGGTCTGGGGGCCTTGGGTGGAACCTCTATCTCGAATGGTGTGGCAGGCAGCGGCGCAGATGGGGTTGGCGCGGGGCCCGGTGCAGGCGGCGGCGGCGGTGCGCTGGACACAGCTTCTACGCAGAGGTCGGGTGGCAATGGCGGGCAAGGCCATGCAATCGGTGGAGCCCTGCGAAGGGCGCTCGGTGGCGTCGGTTCGTCGTCGGTCGGCGGCGCAGGCGCTATCGGTGCCACTAAGGCTTGGACACGAGGCACTGGCGGCGGCGGGGGCGGGGGATCGGCCTCCGCCTCGAGCAATGGCGGCGCGGGCGGCAATGGTGGCTTACCTGGCGGCGGCGGCGGTGGCGGCGGGGCGTGCCGGGCGACCTCAACCTCAGGCAAGGGCGGCGATGGTGGGCGCGGCGAGGTCTGGATCATGGCGATAGGATAGGGGCACAAAGACAATGGACATCTTGAACAGCCTCAGCGGCGGGGCAGTCGGTGCCGTGATGGGAGCCTTGGGCTCAGCGGCCAATCGCGGCGTCGGCCTTTTGGAACTCCGAGAAAAGCGCAAGGATCGCGCGCAAGAGATCGCCCACGAACGGGCCATGGCCGAATTGGCGCAGGCCTCGAAATCGCAAGAGGCTCTGCAAGCCCAAAAGCTTGCTCAGGTCCAAGGCTCATTTGTCGGGCTCAATGCCTCAATCGCGGCCGATCAAGCCGAGCCGAGCTATCGATGGGTTGCGGCCGTTCGCAGCTTGACCCGGCCGGTTCTGACCCTTCTGTTGTGGATCCTGTTCGCGGTCATGTTTGTGCTCGTCTATCAGTCCGGCGGTGCCGGTGATGGTTCAACACAGTTGATCGCCTCAAGCCTTGAAACCATCAGCTTTTCGGCCGCAACGGCTCTGGCCTGGTGGTTTGGAGATCGTGCCCCTCGACCCTGAGATCAACCCCACCGTCAATTGACCTGCGCGGTCCATGGCCTAAGTTGCATCTCGACCTGGTAAGTTGGTCTGGAGACCTCGCCTATGATCCGCAGCCTCATGATCTATGCGGCCACCCTATTGGTGTTCTTAGGGATAGACTATGTCTGGCTTTCGGCCATGGGCGGTTTCTATCGTAAAGAGATGGGCTCCTTGATGCGGGCTGTGCCTAACATTGCCGTGGCGGGCCTGTTCTATGCCGCCTATGTGGTTGGCATTTTGGTCTTTGCCGTCCGCCCGTCGGACCCGTCGATGGGTCTGGCGCAAGTGGCGCTGCTCGGCGCCCTGTTCGGAGCCTTGGCCTATGGCACCTACGACCTGACCAATCTGGCGACCTTGAATGGCTTTACGGTCAAGGTGGCGGTTGTGGATATGGTTTGGGGCAGCAGCCTGACGGCCATCTGCGCGGTTGCCGGACGTTTGGTCGCCGATCGGCTTAGCTAATCTGAGCGGGTCTTGGCTGGGTGACCTTGCGGGCGAAGGCGATGGCCGGGCTTTCGATCCAGCGATAGGACAGGCCAGCAGAGATCAAGGACAAGACCACAGTCGCGGCCAGCAAGACGGGCAGGGGCACCTGCCCTGAGAACAGGTGCACCAACATTAGCAGGATCGGCAAATGCACCAGATAAAGGCTGTAGGACACCTTACCCAGCCAAGATGCCGCTCCGCCCGTGAGGAGGCGCACCAATGTCGGGCTGGCAAAGGCCGCAATCACATAACAGCAGGCCGCTAGGCCCGTTCCCCAAAGGCCGATGACGGGCATCGAGCGGGGCTGATAGAACAGCCAAGCCCCGGCAAGCACCAGCGCAACAGCGCCAACGCCCCTCGTCTTTTGAACCCAACTGCTGAGGGTCTTGTTGTGCAGGAACAGCACAATTCCGACCGCGAACATCAAGACATATTGCGTTGATCCGCACAGGGTCTGAGTGACGGGATCAAGCCTGTAGTGGCCCAGAGCATAGTTGGCCCCCGCGCTCATGAGGGCTGTAACGACGAGGGTCGTGACCGGCCGGGCCCTCAGGCTAAAAAACACCAGTGGAAAGATCATGGAGATGCGCAGTTCGTGCACCAGGCTCCACATCACGTTCATCAGGCTCATATGGCGATGCTGATCGGTCATCAGCAAATGGCCTAAGATCAGTTGCGGCGTGACAGGATAGGCCCAGGACTGATGGTTGAACCATCCGCTCACCCCCTCGACGGGCGTGGGCTGGACCAGCAGATAAAGGCCCGCAGAGGCTAAGATAATGGCGGCGAAGGGGGGGTAGATGCGCAAGAACCGCTTAGTGGCAAAGCGTCCATAGTGAAAGCCTGTGCCCTCATGCTTCTGTCCCGGGTCAATAGAGGCGGCCAGCACAAACCCGCTCAAGACAAAGAACAACAGCACCGCGCCCGGCCCATCGATCAAAAGTCGAAGGGGGGTGACCGCAAGCCACCACGCGATGTCTCCCCGGCCAAAAGCACTGGCTGGCAGCGTCAAAAAGCAGTGGTGAAAGACCACGGCAAGGGCCGCTAGGCCTCGCAAGGAATCCAAGGATCGAAAGCGCATGGCTGCCAAGTGACCCGAAATCTATGCCCTGTCTAGAGCCGGTGGTCGGGTGCATCTTAAGGAGAGGGAAATTGGTGGTCCCTCAATCCTTTCGGACTGAGGGACCGCTGGTGCCGCCGGGCAGGATTGAACTGCCGACCTCAGCATTACCAATGATGCGCTCTACCACTGAGCTACGGCGGCTAAGAGGGGCGGGTTCTAGCGAATGACTGAGAGAAGGTGAAGCTAAAATCGACTTGACCCACGAGGAAAGGCAATCCACCTCATGGGGTATGACCGAAAAGCCTAGCGAAACCAAACGACAGACCCCGCAGGGACGTTCTGCAAAAGCCGACCGTGAGGCCCGTTTGGCCGTGGCCCTGAGACAAAATCTGCGTCGCCGCAAGGCTCCAGCGGCGGTGACTAAGCCCGATCCAGAGGCTGACGACGCGGTCTAGTGACGAATCGTAGGGGTGAGAACGTCCCCCTCACCCAACCCTCTCCCCCAAGGGGGCGAGGGCTTATCCATTCTTAGCCCTCTCCCTGAGGGAGAGGGTTGGGTGAGGGCCTTGATTTCTCCCCTCACCCGCGTTCCCCGCGCAGGCGGGGACCCAGAACCCTCGGCGCAGGTTCGAAGTGGCCCACTGGATTCTCGCCTTCGCAGGGAACTTGCTGGATAGGGTGGCCGCTACCGGACCGCCCCCTCACCCAACCCTCTCCCCCAAGGGGGCGGGGGCTTATCCATTCTTAGCCCTCTCCCTGAGGGAGAGGGTTGGGTGAGGGCCGTGTTTTTTACCAGCGTCATTGCGAGCGGAGCGAAGCAACCTAGGGGACTTACCCTAACCTGAAGTGATATTCCCCTGGGTTGCTTCGGCGCCATGCGCCTCGCAATCATGCGGAAGTCCCCCTACCCCCGCTGCGCGGGTACTTCCCCCAAAGAGGGAAGATTTACCGACCCAGATCTTCCCTCTCTGGGGGAAGTGGCGCGCAGCGCCTAATGGGGCCTTGTTTCACCCTCAATTCACCCCCCGACAAAACGGCCCCTCGCAACCGTGTCTTGCCTGTTGTAGAACGACGCCGCAAACAAGGGGTGGACGGGTTTGCCTTCGTCCGAACTTTCGAGGGATCTATGGACCGTATCGCCATCATCGGCGGCGCAGAGTTGAACGGGACGATCCCGATCAGTGGCGCTAAGAACTCCGCGCTCAAATTAATGGCGGCTAGTCTGTTGACCGACCAGCCTGTGCGGCTGACCAATATGCCGCGTCTGGCGGACACCAAGTTCCTTGGGCGCTTACTGCAGCGACTTGGCGCGGAACTGATCGAGCGCGACGGCCCAGACGGTCCAGAGACCCTGCTGCACACGCCAGAGATCCTTGGGGCCATTGCGCCCTATGATCTGGTGCGTCAGATGCGCGCTTCGTTCAATGTGCTTGGCCCGCTGATCGCGCGCACGGGCCATGCCAAGGTCTCGCTACCCGGCGGCTGCACCATCGGCGCAAGGCCCGTGGATCTGCACCTGAAGGCTCTGGAGGCCCTCGGCGCGACGATCGACCTGCATGATGGCTATGTCTTTGCTCAGGCCCCACGCGGCCTGCGCGGTGCGGAAATCACCTTCCCGTTCGTCTCCGTCGGTGCGACCGAGCACGCCATGCTGGCGGCGGTTTTGGCCGAGGGCGTCACGGTCCTGCATAATTCGGCTTGCGAGCCGGAAATTGGCGATCTGGCCGACTGTCTGAATATGATGGGCGCCAAGGTCGAAGGGGCTGGAACCTCGACCATCACCATCACCGGCGTTGCGCGCCTTGGCGGCGGCAGCCATGCGGTCATTGCGGACCGGATCGAGACCGGCACCTATGCACTGGCCGCAGCCATGGCCGGAGGAGAGGTGCGTCTGACCAACACCCGCTTCGACTTTATCCAAGCCCTCACCGATAAGCTGATTGAGGCCGGTGTCAGCGTTACGCCAACTGACGACGGCATGATCATTCGTCGTGGACCGGAGCGCTTGAAGGCGGTCAATATCGACACCATGCCCTACCCCGGCTTTGCCACCGACCTTCAGGCTCAATTCATGGCCCTGATGACCATGGCTGAGGGCGAAAGCGTCATTCGCGAGACGATCTTCGAGAACCGCTTCATGCACGTGCCCGAGCTGGCGCGTCTGGGCGCTGACATTTCGGTTCATGGCGGCGAGGCGCGCGTGCGCGGGGTAGAGCGGCTCAATGGGGCCCAAGTCATGGCCACCGATCTGCGCGCCTCTGTCAGCTTGGTCATCGCCGGATTGGCCGCAAAGGGAGAAACCATGGTCAACCGAGTCTATCATCTGGACCGGGGCTTTGAACGTTTAGAAGAAAAACTCGGCGCTTGCGGCGCCAATGTGCGCCGGATCAAGGGCTCTGGATCAGAAGAGGACTAGGCTCAATGGCGCCTTCAAAGGCCCCCTTGCGACTGTTGGCTGAAGACGCTGACGATCTAGCGGTGATCTCGGCGGCCTTGCAAGATGCCGTCTGTCAGATCGGCGATATCGCCTATCAGGCCTCGGCACGCCAATTGACCTTGGCCCTCAATCGCTATCGCTGGGAAAATGGCGCCCGCACGCAAGAGCGGGTCCGAACAGGCCTGCAGTTTGGCGGTGTGATGGCGGTCAAGACGCGCAACCTGCGCCGCGATGCCAAGGACGCGGTGGTCGAGCTCTTGACTATCAGTTTTGAGCCGGGCGAGGCACCGGGCGGGGCCCTCATCCTGACCTTTGCGGGGGGAGGGGACCTGCGCGCCGAGGTCGAGATGATTGATATTATCGCAGCGGACCTTAGTTCTCCTTGGCCAACGCCGAGTACGCCCAAGCACGACCTAACCTGAGTAAGAGCCATGCGCCGTTTTAATGTTTCCGATCCCAGTTTCGCCGCCGATTTTCGTGCCTTTTTGCATGAGGAGCGCGGCTCTGCGGCTGAGGTGGACGTGGCCGTGGCCGCGATCGTGCAGGCCGTGAAGACCGAAGGCTTGCCCGCTGTCCTGCGTTTTGCCGAGCAGTTTGACCGCGCCTCGCTGACCGAAGACACCTTGCGGGTGACAGCCGATGAGATCGAGGCGGGGGCAGCGGCCTGTCCGCAGTCCGTGCGCGAAGCGATTGATTTTGCCGCTGAGCGTATCCGCACCTATCACGCGCGCCAAAGACCCGCCGATACTCAATGGACCGATGAGACGGGCACGCGTCTTGGCTGGCGTTGGACGCCTTTGGAGGCGGTAGGCATCTATGTGCCCGGTGGCCGCGCGGCCTATCCCTCGACCGTCTTGATGAATGCGGTTCCGGCCAAGGTGGCTGGCGTGGACCGGATTGCTATGGTGACGCCTCCGGGCCGGCTGCAACCGGCTGTACTGGCAGCAGCCAAAGCGGCGGGCGTGACAGAGATCTGGCGTCTGGGCGGAGCCCATGCGGTGGCCGCTCTGGCCTATGGCGCGGGTCCCATTGCGGCGGTGGATAAGATTGTTGGTCCGGGCAACGCCTTTGTTACGGCGGCGAAGCGCAGGCTCTATGGCGTGGTCGGCATTGATGCCCTTGCCGGTCCGTCTGAGATTGTGGTGGTGGCCGATGGGGCCAACAATCCCGATTGGATCGCCGCCGACCTTCTGTCTCAAGCCGAGCATGATCCAGCGGCTCAATCGATCCTCATCACAGATGATGCGGCCTTTGCCGACGCCGTCTGCGCGGCCATCCAAGCGCAGCTCAAGACCTTGGCGACAGGCGAGGACGCGGCAGCCTCTTGGCGCAATCACGGCGCGGTAGTGATCTGTCCGCTCGAGGATAGCCCGCCGCTGGTCGACCTGATCGCGCCGGAGCATGTCGAGTTCGCTGTCGAACAGCCAGAACGCCTGTCCGACCGCGTTCGTCACGCCGGAGCGATCTTTTTGGGCCGTCATGCGCCCGAAGCCATTGGCGACTATGTGGCGGGCTCCAACCACGTCCTGCCGACCAGCCGCGCGGCACGGTTCAGTTCAGGCCTATCCATCTATGACTTTCTCAAGCGCACCTCGCTGATCCACTGCGATGCCGAGGCCTTCGCCAAACTGGCCGGAGCCACCGTGGCGCTGGCCGAAGCCGAAGGTCTGCCAGCACACGCAAGGTCCGCCGCGATCAGACTTTGAGGGCAGGGTAGAACCCCCTCACCCAACCCTCTCCCCCAAGGGGGCGAGGGCTTATCCGCTCTTTCTGAGCCCTCGCCCTGTGGGAGAGGGTTGGGTGAGGGCCTTGTTTTCTCCCCACACCCGCGCTCCCACACAACCGTTTTCCCCGCGCAGGCGGGGACCCAGAAGCTTCTAGAACTGGCCGCTGGTTGGCCCTCATCTGGATCCCCGCCTTCGCGGGGAACACGGTTGATAGGGGAGCGGTTGTTCTCCGGGGTTGCTTCGGCGCGTCGCGCCTCGCAATGACACAGCGGCTGTTGTGCGAGCGCCTTAGAACCATAAGGAAGCCCCAACCCACCTATGGCTCGCCGGTGGGAATCTCTCTAAGAACCACAAGGCATGAACAAGCCAGTGATTCCGTCCGGCGGTCCCGCCGACGGCGACCGTGTCATCGATGAGCCTCTGACCGAAGCGCTGTCCCGGCGTTATTTGGCCTATGCCCTGTCGACCATTATGCACCGGGCCCTCCCGGATGTTCGCGATGGTTTGAAACCGGTTCACCGGCGTCTGATGCATGCCATGCGTATCTTGCGGCTGGACCCGGAATCCTCGGCCAAGAAGTGCGCCCGCGTTGTTGGTGATGTGATCGGTAAGTATCACCCCCATGGCGACACCGCGGTCTATGACGCCTTGGTGCGATTGGCGCAGGACTTTGCTCAGCGCTATCCCCTGATCGATGGCCAAGGCAATTTCGGCAATATTGACGGCGATAATGCCGCCGCCATGCGTTACACCGAGTGCCGCCTGACCGATGCAGCGGCTATGTTGCTGGACGGGATTGACGAGGACGCGGTTGATTTTCGCGCCACCTATGACGGCGAAGATGAAGAGCCGGTGGTTCTGCCCGCAGGCTTCCCGAACCTTCTGGCCAATGGCTCGTCGGGCATTGCCGTCGGCATGGCCACCTCGATCCCGCCGCACAATGCTGCTGAACTGATCGATGCCTGCCTGATGTTGCTGGAGCGGCCCGAGGCCAGTACCGCCGACCTGATGGGCTTCGTTTCTGGCCCTGACTTCCCGACGGGCGGCATCGTCGTCGAGAGCCAAGCCTCGATGCTCGAGACCTATGAGACGGGCCGGGGCGGGATACGCCTTCGCGCCCGCTGGTACCTCGAAGAGATCCCACGCGGCGGCTATCGCATCGTGGTCACCGAGATCCCCTATCAGGTCAAAAAGGCCGATATGATCGAGCAGCTGGCCACGCTGATCGAACTGAAGAAGGCCCCGTTGCTTGGCGATGTGCGCGACGAGTCGGCCGAAGATGTCCGGCTGATCATTGAGCCCAAGTCGCGCAATGTCGAACCTGAGGTCTTGATGGAGAGCCTGTTCAAGCTCTCAACACTCGAGACCCGCTTCCCCGTCAATATGAATGTGCTGGATGCACGCGGCACGCCCGGTGTCATGGGTCTGAAACAGGCCCTGATGGC
>Ga0214919_10003869_pt1 | contig 22279 bp, 19 predicted proteins | sample LL1503_MetaG_FD_177994 | JGI IMG/M metagenome (GOLD analysis project Ga0214919, IMG submission 177994) | Freshwater microbial communities from Lake Lanier, Atlanta, Georgia, United States - LL-1503 | ecosystem: Environmental > Aquatic > Freshwater > Lake | place: USA: Georgia | collected... | reverse complement strand
CCTTGCGTGAGTCTGTAACTACAACGCGGAAAAATGGTGTGCGGATTTTGCCCATGCGCATTAAACGAATTTTTGTAGCCAAGAAAGTTGTACTCCTGTAAATGTGTGTCATGCGTATCGACCGCAGCGGGGTGCGCGATCAATTCATACGACTATCGAATTGTGGATGTTGTTGGGGGTAGAGGGCCCCGTCAACAGGTTCCCAATTCTGCCATTTATGCCCCCAGATGCGAAATCGAGGGCTACTGCCCCTCTTCCTGGGCTCGCTTAGCGGGGTTTCCAGATTTGGATTTCTTCTTCTTATTGACCGGCGCATTGAGCTTTGGCATGGCTGGCATTCCCATTCCGGGTGGCATGCCAGCTGGCATCCCACCATTGCGCACCTGCTTCATCATCTTTTGCGCAGCGGTAAATCGATCCACCAAATTATTGACATCGGAAACCTTGCGACCTGAACCCAGTGCAATGCGTGCTCGTCGAGAGCCATTGAGAACCTTAGGATCGCGACGCTCTGTTGGAGTCATCGATTGAACGATCGCCTTTGTACGAACTATCTCGCCCTCATCAAAGTTTTCAATCTGCTTTTTCATTTGTCCTGCGCCAGGAAGCATTCCTAGCAGCTTAGACATATTGCCCATCTTGGACATCGCCTGAAGTTGTTCCAGGAAGTCCTCCAAGGTGAAATCTTCACCGCTAGCAAACTTAGCTTCAAGCTTTGCAGAGGTATCGGTATCAAAGGCTTTCTTAGCTTGTTCGGCAAGTGTTGCGACATCGCCAAGACCCAAGATGCGAGATGCCATGCGCTCTGGATAGAAGATGTCGAACTCGTGAAGTTTTTCACCAGTTGAAGCAAACATGATTGGACGCTTGGTCATTGAAGCGATTGATAGCGCCGCACCACCGCGTGCATCACCATCTAGCTTTGTCAGTACAACGCCATCAAAGCCCACGCCATCCAAAAAGGCTTGCGATGTTCTGACGGCATCTTGTCCGATCATTGCATCGACGACAAATAAAATCTCATCTGGATTAATAGCATCACGGATATCCGATGCTTGCTTCATCAAATCTTCATCAACACCTAAGCGACCTGCGGTATCGACGATGACCATGTTGTACAACTTTGATTTTGCAAACTCAATACCATCTTTTGCTACCTTAACCGGATTGCCTTGGCCGTTGCCTGGCTCTGGTGCAAACACCGGAACATTGACTGATTCACCCACTACCTGCAGTTGGGTTACGGCATTAGGGCGTTGTAAATCAGATGCAACTAATAATGGTGTGTTTCCTTGATCTGCATAAAACTTCGCAAGCTTTCCAGCCAAGGTTGTCTTACCAGCACCTTGCAAACCCGCCAGCATGATCACCGTTGGAGGATTTTTAGCAAAACGAACTCTGCGCGCCTGTCCCCCAAGAATCTCATTCAAGCTTGCATTAACGATCTCAAAAATTGCGTTAGCTTGATTGCTTCCAGATTGCAGAGTTGGAAGTGCATCAAGAGATTTCTGGCGAATATCGGCGATGAAACCTTCTACAACGGAAAGTGCTACATCGGATTCAAGTAGTGCCTGACGAATCTCTTGGCAGGTTGATTCAATATCTGAGGTAGATATCTTGCCCTTAGAGCGTAGCGAGGAGAATGCCCCACTAAATCGCGAGGTAAGTGATTCAAACATAAGGAGGGAAGACTACTTCAAGGCCTGCTTAAGATGCGAAGCGACCTCATTGGCACGCTCGGTTGAAAGTGGTCCACCCGTTAATTCTGTGACATACAAGGTATCAATCGCCTCAGCACCAAGGGTAGTAACGATGGCTGATCGAATATCAATCTTTGATTGTGTGATTGCCGCACCAATTCTAAAGAGCAGTCCAGGTCTGTCATGACTGCGGACTTCGATAACCGTTGCATCGGTGGCAGCATCGGTAAAGATTTCTACCTCAGGGTCAGGAACTGGAATTGTAGGAATAGATGCGTAGGCCGCTGCCCGTGCGAAGAGTTTTTCCTCAACATCTTTAGAGTCAACAAGTGCTGCAGCGATTAATTCATGCAGCTTTATATCGGTGATCTCTGGTGCATGTGGTTCAGGTGTCACGATCCAATACATCACCGCTGAATTTCCAAGTGTTTTAGTACGAGCGGATTTAACATCTAATCGTGAAATATTGAATACTCCAGCAACAATCGAAAGCAGGCCAGGCTTATCAGGAGAAATAACTTCAACGGCGTACCCGCTTGAATGTTCCTCCAAGGTAACCCGCAAAACGCCTTTTTCTGCTTGAGCGATCTGTTCTTGGCTCACTTCTGGTTGTTGTGCAACTTCAGCACCTGCCATAGCTCGTTTAACTCTTTGAACTAAGTCATTAACCAGAGTTGCTTTCCACTCGCTCCATCCCGCACTTCCGGTTGCTTCCCCATCGGCGATACTTAAAGCGTGAAGTAGTTCTAAGGTATTGACATCGGGAATCAATGAAACAACAGATGCAATTGTGGCTGGGTCATCAAGATCACGTCGGGTTGCAGTCGATGACAACAAAAGATGGTGCAGCACTAAATTCTTTAGAACCTCAATATCTTTTGCATCAAATCCAATGCGTTGGGCGATTGGTTCAATTAAACGAACGCCTCGCTCTGAGTGATCCTCTTGGGTACCTTTCCCGATATCGTGGAAGAGTGCGGCAAACAACAGTAAGTCGGGGCGCTGAACCTTTCGAGTTAAGGCAGCGGCATGAACCGCGGTCTCGACCATGTGTCGATCCACAGTGTGACGGTGTAACGCATTGCGCTGTGGCAGAGATCTAACGCTCATCCATTCGGGAATCCAATGAAAGATGATCTCCTCTTGATCCAAAATCTCAAAGATACCTACCATCGCCTCGCCTGCACCAATCAAAGCGATTAATAGTTCACGGGCTTCACGTGGCCACGGATTACTGAGCACTCCTTCACCTTTTTTAAGGGCTTCTGATAATTCAGTACAGGTATCAAGCGAAAGTGGCAAGCCAAGTTGCGCAGCTGTTGCTGCAGCTCTTAAACCAACTACTGGATCATCATTTAAGGAGGTAAAAGGATCTATAACGATCTCTCGATTTGAGGCGCTGACATTTTTAGCAACTGTTGCAACACGAGGACGTTTAAGAATACGTCCGAGTCCATCTTTTCCCTTATGTTCAAGTGTGTGCCATGTGTAATCCAGTAAATAATCTACAGAACGGGCAGCACGTGCGACATCGCCCATCATTGCATCTGCATCGGCGTACTTCAGAAGCTGCGCAACCTTGTCCTGTTCTTGAAATAACAAGCGATCCTTTCCACGACCGCTGGCAATATGTAGGGATTCGCGCACATTGTTTAAGGTTGATTCAGCCCAACTGATTTTCTCTAGCGGAACAGTCACCGCTCCAGATAAAGCGATTGCGCGTAGCGCTTGAATATCCCGTAATCCTCCGCGAGCCTCTTTCAGATCTGGCTCTAATAGGTACGCTAACTCACCAGCACGTGTGTGCCGCTCCTGCAGACTCTTGTGTAAATCTTGCAAATTCTCTTTAGCATTTTTGCGCCATAGCTCCAGAGCATCACTTTGAACATTGGCAACAAGATCGGCATTTCCAGTAATCAATCGAATATCCAATAAACCAGTTGCTACACGTAAATCAGATGTTGCGGCATCTCTGGTTTCGCTGCGGGTTCTTACAGAATGATCCACGCTCTTGGCATCCCACAATGGGTACAGCACCTCGTTGACAAGTGCCTTGAGCTTTTCCGATGAAACTCTTCCGGAGTGAATAAATAAAATATCTAAATCTGAACCGGGAGATAACTCGCCGCGACCGTATCCTCCGACCGCGGCGAGTGCTATCTCCTTACCCAGTTCTGCTTCACCATGAGCTTGGACAGCTTTATGAAACAGTTGAGATAGATATCGATCGCTCTCGTTCGATCGATCTCGTCTCTCACGGGTACTCATAGGAGTAAGTCTAGATGGCGTCTACGCCGCGCTCTCCTGTACGCACGCGAATTACCTGATCAACTGGTGTTGTCCAAACCTTTCCATCACCAATCGAACCTGTTGAAGCAGCCTTAACAATGACATCGACTACAGAGTCTGCATCCTTGTCATCGACTAGTACTTCTAGACGTACCTTCGGAATCAAGTCGACTGTGTATTCAGCACCGCGGTAAACCTCAGTGTGACCACCTTGACGACCAAAACCACTTGCTTCAGAAACAGTCATTCCCGTGATGCCTGCGCCTTGAAGGGCGTTCTTTACATCCTCTAACTTGAATGGCTTCAAGATTGCTGTAATGAGTTTCATAATTTATGCCCCCTTCGAGAATCCAAGGACGCTGCCCTGGCTGTTATCTGTTAGCTCGTATGCACGTTCAGCATGAATCGCTACGTCAATGCCTGCAAGCTCTTGATCATTGGTAATTCTGAATCCGATTGTCAGATCCACAATCTTGCCAATGATTAATGTTGCGATAAAGGAGTACGCAAGAACCGCACCCGCACCAATTGCCTGCTTAACAAGCTGCTCAGTGCCGCCACCGTTGAATAGACCAACATCGACGCCAACGAAACCGATCATGATTGTTCCGACGATTCCGCCAACAAGGTGAACCGCAACAACATCAAGAGAGTCGTCATATCCGAGCTTGAACTTGAGGCCCACTGAAAGTGCACAGAGCGCACCAGCTACAGCGCCAATAATCAAAGCACCACTTGCATTGACCGCAGCACACGCTGGAGTAATCGCAACTAAACCTGCAACTACACCTGATGCCGCACCAAGGCTTGTTGCGTGGCCATCGCGAATTTTCTCAACAAGCAACCAAGAAAGTAATGCAGCTGTTGTTGCACCGATTGTGTTAAGAAGTGCTAAACCTGCTGTTCCATTTGATGCAACTGCAGAACCAGCGTTGAAGCCAAACCATCCAAACCACAAGAGAGCAGCACCTAGCATCACCAAAGGCAAGCTATGTGGACGCATTGGAATCTTTCCGAAGCCAACACGCTTTCCTAAAATAAGAGCAAGTGCTAAACCTGCTGCACCTGCGTTGATATGTACCGCGGTACCACCTGCAAAGTCGAGCGCACCAAGATCGTTTGCAATCCAACCACCTGTCTTTGCGACAAAGTCATCGAAGGCAAATACCCAGTGAGCAACTGGGAAGTACACAAGCGTTGCCCAGATACCTGCAAATACCATCCATGCACCAAACTTTGCACGATCTGCGATCGAACCAGAAATCAATGCAACTGTAATTGCAGCAAAGATTCCTTGGAAAGCGATAAATACCGCAGCCGGAATAGTTCCGATTAATGCAGTTGGGTTATCGAGTCCACTCAAAAATGTAAATTGACTGATGTCTCCAATTAGACCTTTTCCACCCACTGAATCGCCAAAGACCATTGAGAAACCAAATGCAATCCATAGAACAAAAACAATTGCTAGCGCACCAAATGACATCATCATCATATTAAGAACGCTCTTTACGCGAACCATGCCACCATAAAACAGTGCAAGTCCCGGAATCATAAGAACTACAAGACCCGTACTAATTAACATCCAAGCGGTATCGCCTGCATCTAAAACTACTTTCTCCATGAAAGACCACCTAATTTGTGTCGAGAAATTTCTCGCCTTTGAGATGGCCAAACCTTCTCTAACCCCAGTTACAAAGAAGGGCTCACTTGGTTTCAGGTTGGTGACAAAAAGAGGTGTTGTGTTACATCTGGGTTACGCCAGCAGCCCCTTGATATAGCTCTGAGCCTCAAAGGGGGCAAAATCCCCCTCGGACTCCCCTGTTCCGACCCATTTGATTGGAATCCCGAGTTCAGCCTCGATAGCTAGAGCTACCCCGCCCTTAGCGCTTCCATCTAACTTGGTTAAGACAATTCCTGTTACTTCAACACTTTCAGTAAAGATCTTGGCCTGTTGTAATCCATTTTGACCCGTTGTTGCATCAATTACCAACAAGACTTCATTGATGGGCGAAACCTTTTCAACAACCCGCTTTACCTTTGAAAGCTCAGCCATCAAATCACTCTTATTGTGCAAACGACCTGCTGTATCGATGATGAAAATATCACTTTTAGAATCTTGAGCGCTTTTCGCTCCATCAAATGCAACAGATGCTGGATCTCCATTTTCTTTTCCAGAAACAACCGCAACTCCGATTCGATCTCCCCACGTCTTTAATTGATCAACCGCTGCTGCTCTAAAGGTGTCACCTGCTGCAAGCACAACACTTTTTCCGCTGCGCTTGTAATACGAAGCTAACTTTGCAACTGTAGTTGTTTTACCGGTGCCATTAACCCCAACAACCATGATCGTTGTTGTGGCTTCGCTGAGTATCGGTTCATGAGAGTTAGAGGAAAGATTCTTCGTCATGATTTCAATGAGCGCTTCTTCAGCGTTCTCGCTCTTGACCTTCTTTGCAGCCTCTAAAAACTCTTGGGTAAGACGTGGTCCTACATCAGATGAAAGGAGTTCCTGCTCAAGTTCAGCCCAGTCAGCTGGAGAAAAATCATTGGTGCCCTTTATCTTGGCGATGAACTTACTAAAAAGACCCATCGTGCAACGCCTTAACTTGCGTCAGATTCGCGCAAGCGTTGTGAGATAACTTCAGTTACACCATCGCCACGCATCGTTACGCCATACAAAGCATCTGCAATCTCCATAGTGCGCTTCTGGTGAGTAATGATGATCAGCTGAGAGCTTTCACGAAGCTCTTCTAGAACACCCAACAAACGGCCAAGGTTTACATCATCAAGTGCGGCTTCGACCTCATCAAGAACATAGAACGGACTTGGACGAGCTTTGAAGATAGCGACAAGCATTGCCACCGCGGTCAAAGATTTTTCTCCACCTGACAGTAAAGAAAGACGCTTTACGCGCTTGCCTGGCGGACGTGCTTCAACATCAACACCTGTTGTCAATGGATTATCTGGATCGGTCAAGATCAAGCGACCATCTCCACCAGGAAATAGTCGAGCAAAGATCTCTTCGAAATGCTTAGCGGTCTCTTCGTAAGCTTCCATGAAGATTGATTGAACTCGGTCATCAACCTCTTTAATGATGTCCAAGAGATCCTTCTTTGTATTCTTCAAATCCTCTAACTGTTCAGCAAGGAACTTTAAGCGCTCTTCAAGTGATGTGTACTCTTCAAGTGCAAGCGGGTTGATCTTTCCGAGCAGATTCAATGAGCGCTCAGCAGATGCCAGACGCTTTTCTTGCTGATCGCGACGGTATGGAACCATCTCAGTTGAGATGATTTCGCCATCTTCGGTTTCGTGGAAAGTTGGAACATCCTTATCGGGACCATACTCATTGACCAAAGTTGCGGTATCAATACCAAACTCTTCAACGGTCTTTGCTTCCAAAGTTTCAATACGCAAACGTTGTTCAGCACGTGCGATCTCATCCTTATGAACACTTGATGTTAACTGCTCTAACTGAGATGCAAGCTCTCGTCCACGTGTGCGGACAGTTAAAGTTTCGCCGTCGCGTGCTGCGCGAGACTCTTCGAGGCGACCACGCTCTGTCGCAGCTTTAGCGATAGAGCGTTCGATATGGATCAAAACCTCATATGCAGCCTCTGCTACCGCTTGAGAAATAACGGCAGCTCGTGCACGTGCGCTACGTCGAACAATTGCTCGCTCTGAAGCATCTCGCTCTGATTGTGCTGATTGCTCTAAGGCAAGTGCACGTGCTGCAACTGAATCTACGCGCTCTTCAATTGTGCGAACCGCGAGCCGTGCCTCAACTTCAGAGGTACGAGCGACTGATACTTGGTTGCGAAGTACTTCGGTACGTGAATGATCTGGCTCTGCTATTTCACCACGTTGCTGAAGTTGAGATTGTGCGATTGCAATTTCACCTTCATCGCGGGATTTTGCAGCGGTTGCCTCATTGATCGAGGTATTCAACCGCTCAACCTCAGCCATTGCAGATTTCATATTTTGACCAGAAACAGCAAGTTGTTCAGTTAGCGCTGCAATACGGGCATCAGATTCGTTGAGCTTTGAAAGTGCTGCATCAAAATCTGCCTGACGAGATGCAACTTCCGTGCTTGCGGTAGAAATCTCAAACTTGAGGCGATCACAGTTGTGTGTGATCTCTTGCAGCTTAGTTTCTAACCCATCAATTAATGCTTTGATCTCGATCAGTGAAGATGAAGATTTTGATCCACCACGTGCACGATCTCGTGAAACTACATCTCCATCGCGAGTCACAACGGTGACTGAAGGGTGAGATCTTAAAATTGCTTCTGCGGCATTGGCATTTTCGGCAACAACTGTTGATGACAATAGCGATTTGATCAAATCACCAATTGAAGATGAACGAATATGTGCAGACAGTGGGTTTAACCCAGATGGGATTGTTGATTGTGATCCTTGTCCAGGTTCAAATACCAAAACATCTGCTTGTCCAAGATTTTCATTGCGCAAAGTAGTCAAGGCTGTAACTGCTGATGAAAGATCCTTCACCACAACCGCATCGGCCAAAGATCCAAGTGCAGCAGCAGCTGCTGCTTCCCATCCATTATCAATTTCAATCAACCCTGCCATACTTCCAAGGATTGACACTCCGCGGGAATCACGAAGGAGCGCTGATGCACCATCACGTGTTTGCGAGGTTAGCTTCATAGCTTCTAGCTTTGATTCAACAGCGTTTCGCTCACGATCTGCGGCACGTTCTGCTTCAACTAATTCGGTGTGCTTTGCTTTTGCACTTTCTAGCGCAGACTTCGAGTTTTCATATTGTGAATCCAGACCTAGCTCGCCTGAATCAGCACTTGCAATTTCGAGTTCATGGGATGAGTACTCACGCTTTGCCTGATCTACACGAGCTTGAGCCTCATCGCGTGCTTTGATGAGTCGAGCAATCTCTTCAGCTATCGCCTCAAGGCGAGCATTAAGGGATTTGATATGTCCCTCTTGGCGCGCTGTACCTTCTCGCGCATCAGCGATAGCACGCATTGCTGCGGCAATAGTGTCTTCATCGCTCTTAAGCGCGTGCTCTGCCTGAGCAAGCGCGGTTGTTGCCTGCGCTAATTGTTGTTGTGCAGAAAGTACATCTGCGCGCAGTTGTGTCTCTTCTGAGCGAAGTGTTCGAGCTTCAGCATCCAAACTTTCGGGATCGCGACCTGAAGTTCGCGCTTCCTCTGCTTCTTCATTGAGGAAGCGTGAACGCTCTTGCGCCAGGCTTTGGGTTCCGCGGAACTTTTCGCGCAATGAGTTTAAGTTGTAGAAAGTTTCTTGTGCAGCAAGTAGCAATGGACCTTCATAGGCAGCTTGTGCATCGAGCGCTTCTTCACGACGTCTAACCGCCTCAAGATCATTTTCTACTGAGGTTCTGCGTTCACGTAATGCGTTCTCATCTGCAACTTCAAGCTCTAAAGTTTTGGACATCGAAATAAAGTCATCGGCTAGCAGACGAAGCTTTGCATCGCGAAGATCTGCCTGAATGGTTGCAGCTTTCTTTGCAACCTCAGCCTGCTTACCCAATGGGCGAAGTTGTCTACGTAGCTCAACTGTTAAATCCTGAACACGTGCAAGGTTTGCTTGCATTGAATCTAATTTGCGAAGCGCCTTCTCTTTACGTTTACGGTGCTTAAGAACTCCGGCAGCTTCTTCAATGAATCCTCTGCGCTCTTCAGGTGTTGCCATCAAGATCGCATCAAGCTGACCCTGTCCGACGATGACGTGCATTTCGCGACCGATACCTGAATCGCTGAGAAGTTCTTGAATATCTAATAGACGTGAAGCTTCACCATTTATTTGGTACTCACTTTGTCCATTGCGAAACAAAATTCTAGAAATTGTGACTTCTGTGTAATCAATTGGTAAAGCACCATCAGAGTTATCGATCGTAAGTGAAACCTCTGCGCGACCAAGTGGTGCACGTCCACTAGTTCCAGCAAAGATGACATCTTCCATCTTGCCGCCACGAAGTGATTTAGCGCCTTGCTCACCCATAACCCAGGTGAGAGCATCAACAACATTGGATTTACCGGAACCGTTGGGACCAACCACGCAGGTGATGCCGGGTTCGAGACGAAGAGTGGTTGCCGAAGCGAAGGACTTAAAGCCCTTAAGCGTCATACTCTTCAAATACACGCGGTAAACCTATCGCCTATTGAGCGTGATTTTGGCGAATTTAGCCTTGCGGATTGGCGGTTTTTAAAGCCTCATAAGCAGCGCGGGCGGCGACTTGTTCAGCCTCTCGCTTACTCTTTCCAGTACCTGTGCTCAATGCTTGCCCAGCTAACATCGCAACCGCAGTGAAGTTCTTATCGTGATCAGGACCCTCTTCGCTGACAATATATTCCGGTGCACCCTTACCTAATGAGGCTGCTAACTCTTGCAGCGCGGTCTTGCCATCAAGTCCGGCACCACGTGCAACCGCTGAATCCATCGTTGGGGTAATTAAAGTGCGGACGATCTCGGTGCATCGTGCAAAACCAAACTGTAAATAAATAGCGCCAATCAATGCTTCGAGAGCATCTGCTAATAATGAGTTTTTATCGCGACCATTTGTGACCTCTTCACCTTTTCCAAGGCGTATGTACTGGCCAAGTTGTAACCCTCGTGCAATATCTGCCAATGCACGCATGTTGACGACACCTGAACGCAGTGGAGATAAGCGACTCTCATCAAACTCTGGATATCGTTTGTACAGCTCTTCGGTAACAATTAATCCAAGAACTGAATCGCCAAGAAATTCAAGGCGTTCATTTGTTTCTTGACTTCCCGATTCATATGCAAATGAACGGTGAGTAAAGGCCAACTCAAGCAAAGCTGGATCGAGTGTTACTCCCAGCTGCTCACTGAGCATGGAGCTCAGATCAGACCTCTACTACCTGACGACGGTTGTAAGTACCGCATGTTGGGCAAGCGGTGTGCTGCAACTTTGGTTGCTGGCATTGACCACATGTTGAAAGAGCTGCTGCAGTAGTTTTCCACTGGCTACGTCGTGAACGCGTCTTTGAACGCGACATTTTTCGCTTTGGTACTGGCACTTTTCTAACCTCTTCTCAATCATGGAGCAGCGTGGCTGCAGAGGGAAAGTATCCCTCAAAAGGGCTAAATCTTGAAATCGGGATCCTCGAGGTTGAGCCCACCAAGACCGGCCCAACGGGCATCTATCGTCTCGTGTGCGTGATCCTCGGGTAGATCGGCCCATTTGCCCCCACATTCAGGACATAGGCCTAGACAATCCTGTGTGCACAGCGGGTTGATGGGAAGGGATAAAACGACCGCATCGCGGATCGGTGTTTCAAGATCCATGATCTCGCCATCCATCATGAGCTCATCCTCGATCTCTAAATCTTCGAGGGTTTCTTCCTGCTTTTTCTTTCGCTTGCCCCGCTCATTAGTGGGTTCATAGTTATATAGCTCTTGAATCTTTCGATCGATAACAATTTCAACTGGGTCCAAACATCTGATGCATTCGCCCTTTGCTACCGCATAGACCTCGGCGCTAAGCAATATGCCTTCGGTGACAGACTCAAGTCGCGCATCTACTTCGATCAGATCTCCCGCGGGAACCGCAATTAATTCAACGCCAAACTTTTCTTTAACAACGATATCTAGCTCATACTCTTTCATCTCGCCTGCACGACGAGGCAACTCATAAGTATTGAGCTGAAATGTATCTACTTGTTTGCTCATGAAGTTCTTCTAGGAATCAATTTTCATCTGCAAGTTGAGACAAAACATCCTTATCATTTGCCCCAGCTAAGCGATCTCGACCGCGAGAAACGGCATCCATTGTCTTGTTGAGAATTACTTCTAGAGTTGCAAGACGACCATCGATGTACTCTTCAACTTCAGCCTTTTCAATCTCTGCAGTTTCACGAGCATCATCTAGAATTTTACGTGCTTCATCGCGAGCGATCTGAACGATTGATGTTTGCTCGACCATCTGCGCTACATCTTCACGGGCGATTGCAATCATTTGTTCAGCGCTCACACGTGCCTCTTCAATAATGGCATCACGAGTTTCGATAATTTTCTGCGCTGAAGCCAAATCAGTCGGAAGTGCTTCGCGGGCATCATCTAGAACTTCGAGCATCTCAGCGCGATGAACAACACAACTTGCAGACAAAGGAACTCCACGAGCCTCTTCGACCATCGTGATTGCTGCTGTTAACTTCTCAACTGAATCCATATTACTTCCCCGCTATTCGTAGCTTGAGTGCTTCGTTAATTGATGGTGGGACCATTGTTGAGACATCGCCGTTGTAATGGGCCAGCTCTTTAACTAATGATGAAGAAAGGAAAGAGTGAGTTGGGGCTGTTGCCATAAACATGGTTTCAACTCCCGATCCTTGCAAATTGACCTGCGCCATCTGTAACTCATAATCAAAATCTGAAACTGCTCGCAAACCCTTTACGATCGCCTGAATCGAATTGCTCTTGCAGTAATCCACCAGCAATCCGCTCCATGAATCAACGGAGACATTTGGAAACTTGGCAACGACCTCGGTGATCATTGAAATACGCTCTTGAACTGTAAAGAGGCTGGATTTAGTTCGGTTTTCCAGAACCGCAACTACAACATGATCAAACTGCTGAGCTGCACGCTCAATGATGTCTAAATGCCCATATGTAATTGGATCAAAGGATCCTGGGCATACCGCGCGCTTCATGGCGTAAACGCTAGCAAGATGGAGCCAAGTAATCCATTCTTACGGCTGGTAATTAGCGTAATAAATGGTCGCCTGCCCGTAATTTCGCTCACGAGCGGGTGCAAAGGCATCAGGCCAAATGAATTGAGCCCCTCGTGCTGTGCGCTCAACTGCAATGAAGGCATCGCTACTTAAAAACTCTCCATCATGTAATGCAGATAAAACATCTTCAACAGCTTGATTGCTGAAATCATATGGAGGATCGATATACACAAGGTGATACTTTGTTTTTGGAAGATCTTTTAAGAAGCGCTCTGCACTCATACCAAAGAGTTGCATCTTTCCAGTTGGGTTAGATTTTTTGACTAATTCGTAATTGGTTTCAATTGTTCTTTGCGCTTCATCATCTTTTTCAACAACGTGGACCAGGGTTGCACCACGTGAAAGAGACTCCAATGCAATTGCACCTGATCCTCCGAAGAGATCTAAAATGTGTAAACCTTCGAAACTTCCAAACTCAGAGGTCAAGGATGAAAATAAACCTTCTCGAGCTCGATCAGAAGTTGGACGTGTTGCACCTGCAACAGATCCTAAGGTTCGACCTCGTGCAACACCGGCAATGATTCTCAATGTTCTAACCCTTATCCAAATAATCGACCGCTTGATCTCGCTGCAATTGGGCGAGCTCTTTCCTAAGCGCAGGATAGTCTCTTAACTCATTATCTTTAGCGATTAGTTGCTCAGCATCATCGCGGGCTTGTTCAATCAATGATTCATCCCTTAAAACACGCAAAAGGCGAAGATGAGATTGAGTTCCAGATTGATTTCTTCCTAAAACATCACCTTCACGTCGTTGTTCTAGGTCGATTCGTGAGAGTTCAAAGCCATCCAGAGTTCCGGCAACAGCGTTTAGTCTTTCGCGTGCAGGGGTTAAATCTTCGCACTGCGTAACCAAAAGACACAGTCCAGGCGATGTGCCTCGACCAACACGTCCTCTTAACTGGTGTAACTGGGAAACGCCAAACCTATCCGCATCCATAATCACCATGATTGTTGCATTGGCAACATCTACTCCAACTTCAATAACAGTTGTTGAAACCAGCACATCGATATCGCCTTGTGCAAAGGCTTGCATCGTCGCCTCTTTTTCCTCTGCAGGAAGTCGGCCGTGCAGCACCGCAATTTTGAGCCCCTGTAGCGGTCCTGCATGCAGCATGGGTGCAAGTTCTTCGACTGAAGAGATCTCATCTGACTCTTCGCCAAAGAGAAAATCTAAATCTGCATCAGCTCCTGCATCAGGATCTGCAGTGATACGCGGCGCAACTATGTAAGCCTGATGGCCTTGTGAAACCTCTTCACGGATTCTGGCCCAGGCACGATCCAAATAGTTTGGCTTTTCTTTGACAGGAACTACATGGGTAGTAATTGGTTGTCGACCCAACGGAAGTTCGCGAAGGGTTGAAACATCTAAATCTCCAAACACTGTCATAGCAACTGTACGAGGAATCGGAGTTGCCGTCATTACTAGTAAGTGAGGAGGAAGCACCGCTTTCTCTTTCAGTGCATCTCGTTGTTCAACACCAAATCTATGTTGCTCATCTACAACTATTAAACCGAGATCTTTGAAAACAACTGATTCGCCCAAGAGAGCATGAGTTCCAATAACAATTCCCGCACTTCCATCAGCAGCTTTTGCAAGGGCTTCTCTACGAGCTTGCGCCGATTGCGATCCGGTAATCAACGTGATTTGTGTACCTTTGTCGGAACCGCCCAGCATTCCACCTTGCGCCAAGGTACCCAGCTGTCGCTGAATTGTTCGAAGATGCTGAGCAGCAAGAACTTCTGTTGGAGCAAGAAGTGCGGCCTGTCCCCCACTATCAACAACCGCCAACATTGCTCGTAAGGCAACGATTGTCTTTCCAGATCCAACCTCACCTTGCAGCAAACGATGCATCGGATGCGGTTGCGCTAAATCACTTTCAATCTCTTTGCATACCGCAAGCTGCCCTGCCGTTAATTCAAATGGCAGTGATTTATCAAAGGTATCCAGCAGACCCCCTGCAACTCTTTTTCTGGAAGTCGAGTTGAGCTTCTTTAGCTCAATTCTGCGCATCACCAATAGGGATTGAAGAAGAAATGCCTCATCAAAGGTTAAACGCTCACGTGCAGTCTCTGCATGATCTAAATCAGCAGGTTGATGAAGTTGCACTAGCGCTTGATGCAGCGTTGGGTAATTATGTTTTTCGCGTATGGATTCAGGTAGGAAATCATCGATCTCATCTAAGGCACTAATAGCTAATTGAGCGCATTGAGAAATCTTCCACGAGGGTAGTTTGGATGAGGCGGGATACACCGGCAGAAATTTTCCGGCAAAGCCTTCAACTGCAGAATCAACATCGGAGCCATCTGGAATCAATTCATAATCTGGATGTGCCAGCTGCTTCTTGTTATTAAACACTCCGATTTTTCCGGCAAACAAACCTTGTCGCCCAACCTTTAAATCCTTTTCCCGCCAGGCCTGATTGAAAAATGTTAGGGATAACTTGTCGGTTCCATCAGTTACTACGACCTCAAGAATGCTCCCCTTGCGACCTCGCAAAGGTCTATTTGTTGTGGAGTAGATCTGCGCCAAGATGGTGGTCTCATCACCTTCGCGTAGTTCAGAGATATCAGATAACTCGCCGCGCACCATGTACCGTCGAGGGTAGTGACGCATCAGGTCGCCAACAGTGGCGATGCCAAAGACCGTTGAAAGAACTTTTGCGGTGCGGTCACCGACAACGGCGGAAACCTTGTTCTCTAATGTGGCCACGCGAGCATTCTCTCTCGCATTTACGCTAAAGCCGCCCACCCTGCCATGAGAGTTGCTCGTACAGGCTCAAATTGGCATCTCGGGGCGGCTTCACGCTACCCTTACGCCCTGTTCTCATTGGAACTAGTCGATATTTAAAGGAGTACCGCTGTGGCATCAACATGCGATATCTGTGGCAAGGGGCCCAGCTTCGGAAACAATGTTTCTCACTCACAGGTGAAGACACGTCGTCGTTGGAATCCAAATATCCAGCGCGTGCGCACCCTTGTTGGTGGAACTGCAAAGCGTCAAAACGTTTGTACTTCATGCCTTAAGGCTGGAAAAGTAACGCGATAAATTTCTTATCTTTGTACAGTTTTAATTGAAATGGCGCCAGGTATTTGGCGCTTTTTTCATTTCTATACCAACTACACCTGAGCCTGACTGAACTGAGCCGATACGAAATCCATCTAGCTCTTTGCCAGTTGCTAGGAAAACATGATCCTCGCCGCCAGCCAGAATCCATTGCCACACATCGAGGCCTTGCGAATCAGCAAGTTCACTTAAAGTTCCAAACTCAGGGTGCTGACTAATCAAATCCTTTTCAATACTTAACTGAACCTGTGATGCGGAAGCGATTTGCTCTGCCTGAATCACAAGGGCATCACTGATATCGCACAGCGATGTGGCTTTACCATTTGAAAACTGCACCGCTGCTGAGTAATCAACCGTTGGTGCGCAAAACTCTGACACAGCGTGAAGGGCTAAATCTGTCTCCAGATCCTTATCAATAATTGCTAAGCCCGCAGCAGACCAACCGGGTAGTGAAGAGATGTAAATGGAATCCCCCACTTGAGCGCCAGAGCGTGTAATCGCAGTATCGATCTGGCCGATTGCAGCGATTGAAATAACTTTGCTGGGACCCTTTGCAAGATCTCCTCCGACAACATAAGCGCCACAACTGCTGGCCTCATGCACAATCCCTTCGGCAAGATCTTCAATCCATTCCATTGACTCTTCACCTGTAAGAGTTACCGCAGCTACCAAGAATTTGGGTGAGCCACCCATGGCATAGATATCGGCCAGGTTCGCTGCGGTGATCTTTCGACCAATATCAAAGGCGCTACTCCACAGTGTAGAAAAATGTGTTCCTTCAACTGCGATATCGGTTGTGATTGCGGTTCGCTCAGATGTTTTTACAACAGCTGCATCATCTCCGATACCGATCTCGACTCCGCGCTGCGAGGTGCCAAAGATGCGTGCCAGTGCGGCTATTACGCCAGCCTCATCGAAGTTCATACCGCTTAGCCTAATCGACTACCTCGATGGGGCTCATCTGCGGTAGCGTTTGCCATCGACCAGAAAGGACATCTCATGTCAGTACAGGCTTTTATCTTGATTCAAACAGAAGTTGGCAAGGCAACTGGAGTTGCAGATGCCGTGGCAAAGATTCCTGGCGTTACATTATCTGAAGGAGTTACTGGTCCTTACGATGTAATCATGCGTGCAGAAGCATCAAGCATGGAGGAGTTTGGTCGCCTAGTTCTTTCAAAGGTTCAAGCTGTTCCTGGAATTACACGCACCTTGACCTGCCCAGTTACACACCTGAGCTAAACTCCCTCAAGCTTTCTAGCCTAGCTCCGCCTTATTGATTGCAGAGTCGATGAGAGCTGTAATCAAATCGGAGTAAGTAACTCCCGTTGCCTGCCATAACTTGGGGTACACGCTGGTGCCGGTAAATCCTGGCAAGGTATTGATCTCATTAATGATGATCTGATTCTCATTGGTATAGAAGAAATCACAGCGAGCTAGCCCTGCACATCCGATCGCATCAAAGGCTTGCATCGCAGCAATTTGAATTGCTTGAGCATCTGCCTCAGGAATCTCAGCAGGAATCTTTACAGTTGTTGCATCATCGAGATACTTGGCCTCGAAATCATAAAACTCAAATTTAGGGTTAACAACAATTTCTCCGACAACAGATGCGTAACTTGTTCCTTCTCGCTCCAAAACTGCACACTCAATTTCCCGTCCATTGATGGCAGTTTCAATCAACACCTTTGAGTCATACAAAAAAGCGTCATTGATAGCCGCTGACAAGTTGGCAGGTGATTTCACCTTGTGTGTGCCACGGCTAGATCCACCGCTCGATGGCTTTACAAAGACTGGATAGGAAAGTGAGTTCGCATCTGGGTGTGGATCTGATTTGTGCACCACAATTCCGGGTGCAACCGTTAACCCCGCTGCTGCAAAAAGTTCCTTGGCTAGCGCTTTATCCATTGCATCTGCTGAAGCCTTGACCCCGCTACCTACATAGGGAATGTGCGCATCCTCTAGCAGCTGCTGAATCTTTCCATCTTCACCAAACTCACCATGAAGAATTGAAAAGATGCAATCAATCTTTACAAAGGAACCATCAATTACTAGACCACCTTGTGCAAGATTGACCGTTGTTCCATTGTCTTCAATCGTTGGCATAACCTTGTCTTTAATTGCTAATGGATAGTTTTCACCCAGTGCAACCCACTTGCCCGATTTGGTTATTCCAATCAAGATCGGCGTAAAGCTCTTCTTGTCTAAGCCCTTTAAGACTCCCCCGCCCGATACACATGAAACCTCATGTTCACTACTTGGGCCACCACAAATAATCGCAACTGTTAGCTTGCTCATCGAATAAAGTTTTCTGCTTTGGTAGTTATCTCCATAAGACGATCTAGTGCTTGTTCCGGAGTCAATGAGCCTGAAACTACATCTGCGACCGCTTCAATAACTGGAACTTCGATTCCCACGCGGTGTGCAATTTCAAGTACCGCACTCGATGATGCAACACCTTCAACGGTTTTTGCCACCTGAGTTTTAGCAACCTCCATAGAACCGCTTTTACCTAAAACTTCACCAAAGGTACGGTTTCGAGAAAGAGCTGATCCACAACTAGCAACGAGATCTCCCATACCCGCAAGACCTGCGGCGCTTAGTGGATCTGCGTTATGAGCTGCACATAAGCGAGCAACCTCATTGAGGCCACGAGTAATCAGCATCGCTTGGGTATTTTCTCCGTACCCCATTCCAATGGAAATACCCACCGCTAATGCAATAACACTTTTAATTGCTCCAGCAAGTTCGCACCCTAAAACATCGACCGATGTGTAGACGCGGTAATACGGAGTTGTAAAAAGTTGCTGAACCTTTTCTGCGATTGCAACCGTTGCAGCTGCAGAAACCGCACCTGCAGGTTGGCGCAAAATAAGCTCATTAGCCAGGTTCGGTCCAGTAATAATCGCGATGTTTTCAGTCTGCATGACCTCAGAGATAATCTCCGTCATACGTGACATCGTGCTTACTTCAATACCTTTGAGCGTACTGATGAACAAAGCGTTGGGTTGAACCATTGATTTCCAGGCGGTGAGATTTTCACGAAGAGTCTGAGCCGGAACGGCGAGTACGTAAATATTGGAGTATTCAAAGGCCTCACGTGGATCAGTCGTTGCCTTTAATCCAACCGGCAAAATGTTGTCATCCAAGTACTTGGAGTTTGTGTGCTTGTTATTTACTTCATCTACTAATTCTTGGCTTCTGCCCCACATCAACACATGGTTTCCGGCATCACACAAGACCTGGGCCATTGTTGTGCCCCATTGACCCGCGCCAAGAACTACAACCTTGCTCACTTCTTCTTCGCCTTCTTAAAGTTTCCAGTGCGCGGTAGATCCGAGTTATGCGGGTCAAAAATCTCAACTGGTCGTTTTTCGCCACGAAGCTCTTCGACAAGATTAGTTAGCTCGCGCATTACGAAAGCGGTTGCTTCTCGAAGTGCATCTGGATCATTCTCTTTTCCGTACCAAGGAGATAGATCAAGGGGCTTACCCGCCAACACTTTTATTGGAGTTCTAGGAAAGAGCTTAATTTTCTTTTCATAAGTTGGCATAACGATTTGAGAGCCCCATTGTGCAACTGGAATTACAGGTGCATGGGTAATGATTGCCAATCGCGCTAATCCTGTCTTTGCAACCATCGGCCAACCAGCAGGATCTCTTGTCAAAGTTCCTTCTGGATACACCCCTAAACAATGTCCAGCTTCTAAAAGTTTGATTGCATGCTCCAGCGCCTTGGCCGCATCTTTACTTTCGCGCATCACAGGTATTTGACCAGCGGCTAAAAGAATTTTGCCGATAACAGGGACTTTGAAGACCCCTTCCTTACCTATAAAACGAGGGGCGCGACCATTGCGAAAGAGAAAGTGAGCGAAGAAAAGAACATCGAGGTAAGAAACATGGTTGCTCGCGATAATTACCTTTCCACTTTTGGGGATGTTCTCTCCCCCACGCCACTGCTTCTTTCCTACGGCATTTAAAAGTGGGATGACAATTTTGGTGCAGATTTTGAAGGTGAGATTTGTGCCAAGAGGTTTTCCCGTTGGAGGAGCGTATGAAACCTTGTACTCCGTCATGGAATTAATAGTAGTGCTGGGGATGCAAAAACGGGGCCAGCGTTAGCTGACCCCGTCTTTAAAGTAAAAAGAATTACTTCTTCTTACCCTTCTTTACAACCTTCTTTGCTGCTGGCTTCTTCTTAGCAGGTGACTTCTTAGCCGCCTTCTTTGGAGCAGCCTTCTTAGCTGACTTCTTTGCAGCCTTCTTTGGAGCAGCCTTCTTAGCTGCAGGCTTAGCAACAACCTTTGGCTCTGGCTTTGGTGCAGGAGCTAGCTTGCGATCTCCTGAGATAACTTCCTTAAGTGCCTTTGCAGGTAGGAAGCGAGCCTTCTTTGATGCCTTGATCTTGATTGTCTCGCCGGTGAATGGGTTACGTCCCATACGTGCCTTGCGGTCAACCTTCTTGAACTTACCGAAATCGTTGATCATTACATCTTCGCCCTTTGAAAGGTTGCGAACGATTGTGTCAAAAACGATATCTACAGCGTGAGCTGCTTCCTTCTTGCTGTCGTTGAAGTGTGGTGCTAACGCAGCAATGAATTGGGCCTTATTCATTGAAATCCCCTTATTTACGCGTAAATGTTAAGCAACCGCTTAACGTGTTCATAAACTTACGCGCATATAAGGGGTGATTACGCTATTGAAATGCGCGTGTCGCAATTTTTTATTTCAGCCAAAATCCAAAAAACATCGATATTTATGCGTAGAAAACTCTAAATCTTAGATTGAGAGTTCTACAGAAGCGGCTTCACCCTATGCAAAAAACAATGAATTACGCTTGTTTTCAACCCTTATGAACGAATAGGAAGGGTTGCAGGTTTGTAAGCAGGGCGCTTTTTCTCAAATGAATCAATGAAATCAGTCTGTTTTAAGGTCAGACCGATGTCATCAAGCCCCTCCATCAAACGCCAACGGGTGTAATCATCGATGGCAAAGGGCAGGCTCTTTGAACCATAAGACACTGTGCGCTCTTCTAGGTTTACCGTAATTGGCGTTGCAGGATCGGCTTCAATCGCCTCCCACATCGCTTCTACCTCTGTTTGATCCAGAATGATTGTGAGCAATCCACCCTTGAGCGAGTTTCCACGGAAGATATCGGCAAAGCGGCTTGAGATAACAACCTTGAAACCATAGTTCTGTAGCGCCCACACAGCATGCTCACGAGATGAACCCGTTCCAAAATCTGCGCCAGCTACTAGAACAGTTGCGTTCTTGAATTGAGGTTGGTTTAAAACAAACTCAGGATCATTGCGCCAAGCAGCAAATAGCCCATCCTCAAACCCACTTCGTGTTACTCGCTTTAAGTAAACAGCGGGAATGATCTGATCTGTATCAACATTGCTGCGACGTAGTGGAACACCAGTTCCAACATGTGTAATGAATTTTTCCATAGTCAGTTGCTCCTTACAGATCCGCAGGTGATGAGAGAGTTCCACGCAACGCGGTTGCAGCTGCGACAAGTGGACTTACCAAGTGGGTGCGTCCACCCTTGCCTTGACGTCCTTCAAAGTTACGGTTTGAGGTTGATGCTGAACGCTCTCCGACAGCCAACTGATCCGGGTTCATACCAAGACACATTGAACATCCCGCGTTGCGCCATTCAGCTCCTGCATCAAGAAAGACTTTATCTAGACCTTCTGCCTCTGCTTCAAGACGAACTCGTGCTGAACCTGGAACTACCAACATGCGAAGAGAGGAGGCGATCTTCTTTCCCTTCAAGATATCTGCAGCTGCACGTAAATCTTCAATACGACCATTGGTGCAAGAGCCCAAGAAAACAGTGTCAATCGCTATCTTTTTCAAAGGAGTTCCTGCTTCAAGGCCCATGTAGACCAGTGCACGCTCTGCCGCTGTGCGCTGTTCAGAGTCTGCAAAATCTGCAGGGTTGGGCACAACAGCATTTAATGGAAGACCCTGGCCTGGGTTAGTTCCCCATGTAACAAATGGCTCAAGATCATCGGCGTTGAGATCAACTTCGACATCAAACTTCGCATCAGAGTCGGTAAACAATGTCTTCCAGTAAGCAACCGCTGCATCGAAATCTTCTGGTGCATGTGGCTTGCCCTTGATGTAATCAAAGGTGGTTTGATCTGGAGCGATTAATCCTGCGCGAGCACCGGCTTCAATAGACATGTTGCATACAGTCATGCGTGATTCCATAGATAGTGCACGAATTGCACTTCCGCGGTATTCAATGACATAACCCTGTCCACCGCCGGTACCAATCTTTGCGATGATCGCAAGGATGATGTCCTTAGATGTAACGCCTGGCTTTAATGAGCCTTCAACATTGATCGCCATTGTTTTAGGGCGTTGTAGCGGCAGGGTTTGAGTTGCAAGAACATGCTCAACCTCTGAGGTTCCAATTCCAAAGGCGAGTGCTCCAAATGCGCCATGTGTGGATGTGTGTGAATCTCC
>Ga0214919_10003868_pt1 | contig 22279 bp, 22 predicted proteins | sample LL1503_MetaG_FD_177994 | JGI IMG/M metagenome (GOLD analysis project Ga0214919, IMG submission 177994) | Freshwater microbial communities from Lake Lanier, Atlanta, Georgia, United States - LL-1503 | ecosystem: Environmental > Aquatic > Freshwater > Lake | place: USA: Georgia | collected... | reverse complement strand
GATGGGTTTGCCCTCCCCGAGGGTATAACCGCAGGTCAGAGCCTATTTCTGTACACACGCACCTGGGGATGAAAGTAATTCCGACAATCTTAGATTCTGAGATTAGCTGCGGATGCGCTCATTAGTGGGATCAAAGAGAGGCTCGGCCTGGATCGTGCCGCTGGTCCAGGTGCCAAAGAGCTCTACGTCTACATGTGTGCCCGGCTCCGCAGAATCAATAGGCAGGTATGCGTAGGCAATAGCTTTACCGATCGTGTAACCCTGACCTCCGCTCTTTATGCGGCCAACTATTTTATTATCGATTCGAATCGGCTCTGATCCAAATGGAACAGACGTGATGTCATCAAAAGTTATCGCTACAAGTTTTCTTGCTTGATTCTCTTTAGCTGCAATCGCTGCGGCTTTGCCGTGGAAGTTCTCTTTCTTTAATGAAACGGCAAAACCAAGTCCAGCCTCGTAGGGATTAGTTTCGGTATTAATCTCACCCGCCCAAGCGCGATATCCCTTTTCTAGACGCAGTGATTCGATTGCTCGATAACCACAAGCAGCCAGACCTAAATCTTTTCCCGCCTCCATAATCTTTTGCCACAAAGCTAAACCATCTGCAACCGAAGAATAAATCTCCCAACCAAGTTCACCAACATAGGTGATGCGGGTAGCGCGAACTTTAATCTCACCTAGTTTTATTTCTTGTGATGACATAAATGGAAATGCGCTGTGATTTAAATCAGTGACGGTGAGTGATTGCAGAATCGCTCGCGCGTTAGGACCCATAATTCCAAAACATGTTAGCTTGTGGGTAATATTAGTAATCTCAACACTATCAAATTTAAACTCACGGCGAATCTTTTCGAGCCAGCCAAAGTCATGTACTGCAAATGCAGTACCCGTGACAATCATGAACTCGTTAACATCGGTTTGAGTAACGGTGTAATCAGATTCGATACCGGCCTTGCTATTGAGCGCTTGGGTGTAAACAGTCTTGCCAATTCCCTTAACAACATTATTTGCACATACATAGTTAAGAAATTCACCGGCACGCGATCCACTAATACGCGCTTTAGCAAAACTCGATTCATCAAATAATCCGGCGGCAGTTCTAGTTGCGTGGTGTTCTACTTGCACCGCCGATGACCAATGTTTACCTGGCCAGCCTTGTGGGCGCAGCGCTTCGTTGCCAACGTTGTTTTGGTAGTAATTAACCCGCTCCCACGAGGCTTTTTCACCGAAAACAGCGCTGTTATTTTTATGCCATTCATAGACAGGTGAGGTGAACTTAGGGCGTGCACTTGTGCGCTCTTCACCGGGGTAGTGAATGTCGTAATACTGTTCATAGTTTTCAGTGATGCGTTGCAGAGTAAAATCAGGGGATTCATAAGATGCTCCGAAGCGTTTGATATCCATATGCCACAAATCCATAGTTGGCTCCCCGGCGACGATCCATTCAGCGACTACTTTGCCGATTCCTCCAGCACCTGCGATTCCGTGAGCACAGAAACCTGCGGCGACATAGAAGCCGCCGACCGATGTTTCACCTAAACAGAACTCATTATCTGGGGTAAAGCCCTCAGGACCGTTAATAAAGTTTTTAATGCCTACTTCGGCCATCTTAGGTACACGCTTTTGTGAAGCTTCGGCAATATCGTAGAAGCGATCCCAATCATCGGGTAACAACATCGAATTAAAATCTGCCGGAATATCATCGATATTTTTATAATCGGCCGACCAGGCTTTTGAGTTTCGCTCATATCCACCCATAAGTAAACCTGAAACTTCTTGGCGGAAGTAAATCAAATTATCGGGATCGCGCAGCGATGGCAAGAATGGCGCATCTGCATCCATAAAGTTATCTGTAATTAAATACTGATGACTCATTGGAACAATTGGAATACGCACATCGACCATTCGCCCGATTTGCGGGGCGTACATACCGCCACAGTTCACAACTATTTCGCATTCAATCTCACCTTTGTCTGTAACAACACTGCTGACTCGACCATGTGTAGTTTTAATCTCTAGCACTCGAGTGTGCGTAAATATCTGCACGCCGTTTTTGCGTGCCCCAGCGGCAAGTGCCATCGCTAACTGTGAGGGATCGACTTGACCATCTGATTCCATATAACAAGCCCCAACTACGCCATCTACATCGATTAGTGGAAATAGATTCTGTGCCTCTTGGGGTGAAATCTCCTTTAAATCCAGGCCAAAAGTCTTAGCCCAGCCGATCTGCCGACGAATCTCCTGCATGCGCTCTGGCGAAGATGCCAACTTGATACTGCCGCACTCGCGCCAACTTGGTGGAGTTTCGGTGGTTTGTAATTTTCTATATAAATCAACTGAGTGCATATTCATCAACGTTAACGTTGGATCGGCGCGTAATTGACCGACTAAACCAGCGCTATGAAAAGTTGAGCCACTCGTCAATTCGTTGCGATCAAGCAGAATCACATCTTTTTCACCCAGCTCAGCCAAGTGATAGGCGACCGATGTTCCACCTACGCCGCCGCCGATAATGAGGATTTTTGCTCTGGTTGGAACTACTGACACGGACACGCGTGAAATGTATCCTGAACGTGTGAGCGATGCCAGTGCACTAGAGCGTGAGTTTGCCCCGCTCTTTAATAAGGTCGAGCGCTTACACTCCCGCACCTCGATCTCTGAACTCTCCGGGGGATTGACAAATCGAAACTTCCTCGTAGAAACACCTGAGAAGAAATTTGTGGCTCGTGTATCTAGCAACTCATCATCGCTTTTATCCATCGATCGCGGCTCGGAGTTTATCAACTCCACAATCGCAGGCAAAGGCGGCGTAGGTGCCGAAGTCTTGGATTACTTACCGGGTGAGGGTTTATTGGTGATCTCTTATATTCCGGGAAAGACATACGGTGCAGCCGATGTCGCGGCTAACTTGCCCAGAATCGCAACTAGTTTACGAAACTTACACTCGTTAGAAGCCTTTGACCATGAGTTCAATATGTTTATCACCCAACGAAATTATCAATCAATTGTGCAAGAACATGGTTATAAGTTGCCTGATGGTTATGTGCATTTTGCTTCCGCCGTGGAAGCGATCAAGAAAAATATGGCGGTTTTATTTGAAGGTTTAGTGCCTTGCAATAATGATTTATTGCCTGGAAATTTTATCGATGACGGTTCAAAGATCTGGCTGATTGACTACGAATACTCGGGTAATAACGATGCCTGCTTTGAGATTGGCAATGTCTGGGCTGAGGCGTTCTTGCCGATTGAAGCACTTGTTGAGTTAGTGAACGCTTATTACGGGGGATATCGTCCTGACAAGGTTGCGCGCGCTTGGTTGTGGGCGTTGATGGCCAAGTATGGATGGACATTGTGGGCGTCGATTCAATCAGAGGTATCCGTATTAGATTTTGATTTTTGGGAGTGGGGAATGGCTAAATACGATTTAGCGCGCAGCGAATTCACAAGTGATTACTTTAAACAGGCAATGATTAACGTTGTCACCAAATAAAAAAGCCCGCCGCGTAAGCGACGGGCCTTTCTAATTATGAAATTATTCAGCAACAACGCTTACTGTTGCAGTTGCAACAACGTTGTGACCTAGTGAGACCTTAACTTCATGGCTTCCAGTCGTCTTGATATGGCCAGCAGTCTTGATCGCATGGCGATCAATATCTAAACCAACTGCAGCCTTGATTGCACTAGCAACATCTTTATCGGTTACAGAACCGAACAAGACGCCCTTTGTGCCAACCTTGACCTTGGTTGTAATAGTTGCCGCCTCAAGTGTTGCCTTGACCTCTTTTGCATGATCAATATCGCGAATTTCGCGATTTGAACGTGCGCGACGGATGCTTTGAATCTGCTTTTCTCCACCAAGTGACCAAGCAATTGCATTTCCGCGGGGCAACAAGAAGTTGCGTGCAAATCCATCTTTAACAGTTACGACATCGCCTGCAGCGCCTAGGCCTGCAACTTCACGAGTAAGGATGAGTTTCATAGTTGATTCACTCCTTATTTCGCTGAAGATGTGTAAGGAAGTAACGCTACTTCGCGGCTGTTCTTAACTGCAGTTGCGATCGAGCGTTGATGCTGTGTGCATGCACCTGTTACGCGGCGAGCGCGGATTTTGCCGCGGTCAGAGATGTACTTGCGAAGGGTCGCGATATCTTTGTAATCGATATATGTGACCTTCTGTTGGCAGAAGCTGCAAGGCTTCTTCTTAAACTTTTTATTCAGGGCAGCGGCTTTTGCGCCCTTATTCTTTGGCTCGCGTAGAGCCTTATTATTTCTTGCTCCCATTGTGGTGCTCCTTTTCGGGCCCTAGTTTTTTAAAGTTATTTTTTAAATAACTTAATTGACTAGGAATGGATGGATAGGTTGATTTAAAACGGAGGCTCGTCGGTTGTTGAGGTTCCCCAACCACCGCCAGCTGCTGGTGTTGACGATGCTGCAGCCCATGGATCTTCAGTGAATGAGTCGTTCGCAGCTGGTGCTGAGAATCCGCCACCTGTTCCGCCTGCGCGTTGGGTCTTTGTGACCTTAGCTGTTGCGTTACGTAGTGATGGACCGACTTCATCTACTTCTACCTCAAAGACTGTGCGCTTTTCGCCCTCTTTTGTTTCATAAGAACGTTGCTTTAATCGACCAGAGAGGATGACACGCATTCCCTTTGTCAGTGACTCGGCAACATTTTCAGCTGCTTGACGCCAAATCTGACACTGTAGAAAAAGGCTCTCGCCATCTTTCCACTCATTAGTTTGCTTATCTAAATAGCGCGGTGTTGACGCAACGCGAAACTTTGCAACGGCCGCACCAGATGGTGTGAAACGTAGCTCCGGATCGTCAACTAAGTTGCCAATCATTGTGATTGTTGTATCTCCTGCTGCCATTTTTCTTCCTCTTCTCTACTCGTGGAGTCCGTGCTTATTATTTTTCTGGGCGTATAACTTTGGTGCGCAGAATCGCTTCATTCAAATTGAGTTGACGATCTAACTCTTTGATTGCAGCTGGTTCGCAGTTCATATCGATAACTGCGTAGATACCTTCGCCTTTTTTCATAATTTCAAATGACATACGGCGACGGCCCCACAAGTCGAGCTTGTTGACGGTTCCGCCGGAGTCTTTAATTATTTTGAGATAAGTCTCAAGGCTTGGTGTGACTGTACGTTCTTCAAGTTCTGGATCAAGAATGACCATAAGTTCGTAGTGACGCATGCGTTAACCCGACCTCCTCTGGACTAAGACGGCCACGGCATTTCCGTGACAGGAGGGTTAGTGCTTTTCCTGTACCGCCACATAGTGCCGGTTCAAGAGGGTTAAGGGTAGGCCTTAGAGGCCTCAAAGAGTAAATCGAAGGCCGACCCCTGTGTATTTCCGGCCCCTCTGGCCCGTTTTACTAGGACAGATACGAGGAATAGCGCCCCGCCAATTCGTAGCAAACTCAGTACCGCATACCCGCCTTGAGGTAGACCAAAGTGTGCACCTGTGAACAGGGCAAGATGCTGCCAAATTGCAATGTGATAAACAACTTCAACACTTTGCCACAACCAAAATGCATATAGATCTTTTACATGTGTTAATGCAATAACTGCAAGTGGTGTTAACCATAAAACATATTGCGGTGAATAGACCTTGCTAGCAATCATGACAACGGCTAACACAATAAATGCTAGCGATGCCAATGTTGGAGTGTATTTAAGTCCAAAAAAGAAGATAGCGATCGCCGTTAAACCGACTAATAAAAGTAGTAAAGATAGATAGTTTAAATTTGTTAATCCAACACCTAGTTGGTTTAGTGCCAACCACAGTGATCCCCAGTCAGCTACGCGTTCGATGTTGAGTTTATAGAAACGCCACCACCCAGTTGGTGTCGTCAATGCAAATGGCGCATTTATTGCAACCCATATCAATGTCGTGGTCGCAATATATTTAACTAACTCCTTAATGCGATTGTGACGCCACAAAATAAAAATGATTGGAAACAATAAAAATATAGGCAAAAACTTCGTCGCAATAGAAATGCCTAATGCTAATGAACTATATAGATATGCTTTTCGATCAAACCAGTAAATCGCTAGTATCATTGTGATAATCGCCCATAGATCCCAATTAATATAGAGCGATGCAATCATGGCCGGGGCAACGGGTAGCAAGTAAGAAAACTCCGGTTTCATTTTAGAAATGAGAATGACTAATCCAATAAATATCAAAGCCAGTAAAAACGCATTGAGGTTAAAATAAGAGGCGGCGGTATCAACTAAGCCTGCCGTCGCATACATAATTAGCCCAGTGATAACTGGATACTCCACCGAGTTTGTATCGCTTGCATATGGCCACTTGTTGTCGTTTAAACCACGTTCGCCAAAAAGTGAGGGTAAATCACTATAACAAGCGTGGATATATTGATCTGGAGTAGCCCAATTACTGCCTTCGCAGTGTGAAAACTTTGCAAATGAAATCAGTGAAGCTAGTACGGCTAACGCCAATAGGGCCTTAAAACGAAGCGCCATTATGGTTTACGCGTTTGTGTGCCGCCCGATGTCATAACTATCGGATCCAACCCGCCGATATTTGCCGGTGCAGGGAAATCCATGACTGGCTCGCCCTTCAGCGCGCCCTTCATAAAGGCGGTCCAGATCTTGGCCGGGAAAGTTCCACCGGTTACTGATGTTAAGCCACCAATTCCGTTTAGCGACTCTGAAGCGCTGTCTCGGAAGAAAGCCACGGATGCCGCTAACTGTGGTGTGTAGGCGCTAAACCACGCAGATGCATTTGATTGTGAGGTTCCGGTTTTACCAGCGGCTGGACGACCAAGTGCCAACGCCGCCGCGCCTGTTCCGCCCGTAACAACACCTTTAAGTGCATACGTTAGATCGGCCATCACCTCTTTTGAAAAGACTTCTTGGGTTTCTGGTTTGGCTTGATACAGCACGCCCTTATTGGAGCCCAGGACTTGTGAAACTAAGAATGGTTTGGATTTAATTCCTTGTGCGGCAAAAGTGGCATATGCATTTGCCACATCAATCACATGGGGGCTTGCAACACCTAATACAACCGAAGGTGTTGGCATCATCGCAACCGACTCTGGAATTCCGGCCCGTCTAGCAACATCTACAACCGCAACAGGTCCAACTTTAATTCCTAGTGGAACAAAGACGGTGTTCACCGAGTGTTTAGTTGCATACAACAAATCTATTTGACCCCAGCCCTCATTGCCGTAGTTAGAAACTTCATATGGCTTGCCTGCGTCGTCAAATACTTGTGGTGAATCTCCATTCCATATAGATGTCAATGGGATCCCTTGCTCTAAAGCGGCAACAATTGCAAAGGGTTTAAAAGTTGAACCAGCTAACGCAATTGACTGTGTTGCATCACTTAACTGACGCGCTAAGTAATCTCGGCCGCCATATAGAGCGACTATTTCGCCAGTCCCTGGTCTGATTGCAACTAACCCAATTCGCAAATTGTCTGGGGCCTTAGATGGGTAAAACTTATTTACTGCATCAACGGCAGATTGTTGCGCTTTTTGATCAAGCGTTGTTTTGATAACAAGGCCACCTACTAATAATTGATCTTGGCTAAAACCAAGCTTGGCTAACTCTTTTTGTACGGCTTCAATAATGTGCCCTTTTGGACCACTGAGTTGTCCAGATGTTGATCGCGGTGCAACTGTTGGGAATTTCATTTTTGCTGCGTCCTTTGGGGATAGCCAACCAGCGTCGACCATTCCTTTTTTAACATATGCAAATCGTGCAATCAATCTCTCTTTATTCCCTTTTTTAAATGCTGGATCGTATAAACCAGGCGAGCGCAGAATCGATGCGATGACCGCGGCTTGGGCATTTGTTAATTGATCAACATTTCGATTGAAATACTGTTGGGACGCCGTCATTACTCCATAAGAGCCACGACCAAAATAGATTGTGTTTAAGTAGCTTTCAAAGATTTGATCCTTGGATAGTTGGTTCTCAAGTTTGATTGAGATAACCAACTCTTTAAGCTTTCGTTGAATCGTGCGGCTAGGTGTAAGAAAGGCGGTCTTTGCATACTGTTGTGTAATAGTTGAACCACCTTGCAGTGATCCACCCTTTAAATTATTAAATATCGCACGTGCAATTCCCGTCACACTAAAAGCCCTGTTGGAATAAAAGCCACGGTCTTCGGCAGCCAACACCGCATGTCTAACATTGAGTGGAATTTTTGCCAGCGGAATAATTTGTCGGTTCTGCGTTCCAACGCGACCTATCTCTTCACCGTTTGAATATTGGATAATTGTGGATTGGCTGTTCACATAGGCGTTGGGATCTGGAATATCCACCGTGAAATAGGCTAAAGCGAACAGGGTTGCCGCAGCGATAAAACCAAAGCCACCAATGAAGATTGTGGTTCGTATTAGTAGTTTGCGCAGCATTAGTTAAGGCTACCGTGCTGCGTAATCGTCGTCCTCGAGGGTACGTGTCTTGCGAGGCGCTTTGCGCAGGGTTCCATCGCCTAATACGAAGGATGCGCACATGTGGTTCCACGAACAGTCCGGACACACCTCCACGATGTAGACGCGAAACTCGCCAAACTCGCTCTCCATCTCCACGAGCTCTTTAGGCGTCTTAATGCGCCCTGAATATTGTCCTAACTGTTCGCCAAAGGTATAACGCAGTTCAACCAATGCGTTTTTCTTACACACTGGACAGTTGCGGGAAACCTTGTCTCCATGCCATTTGGCTGCCCGCAATAAATACGGGTCGGCATCACATGCATCAACCGTTCCCCGAAAAAGGGCCAACAAAGTTGCTCGCTTATCGAGTGAATAGTCGATGTACGATCGCTGAGATTTCATAATTAAGTAAGAATAAACCAAGTTGTGCGACTACGCTCAATCTCGTGAGTCTTTTTGAGCTCCTTAAGCACCCTAGGTTCTCCCGTCTGCTGGCTATACGTTGGATGGGCCAGATTACCGATGGAGTTTTCCAAAGCGCCCTTGCATCCTTCATTCTCTTCTCACCAGAGCGTCAAGCTAACGCACTCAGCGCCGCATTAGGTTTTGCGATTGTTTTATTACCGTATTCGATTGTTGGTCCTTTTGTAGGAACAATTTTGGATCGCATCTCAAGGCAGCGCGCCTTATTTACTGCAAATATGCTTCGTGCCCTGAATCTGCTGCTGGTTGCTCTACTTATATTTAGCGGTTCGACCGGTTTTGAGTTAACGGTGGTTGTCTTAATCGCCTTTGGAATTAACCGTTTGATTTTAGCGGCGTTATCGGCCGGTCTACCTTTACTTATTGAATCTAAATCCCTCATTACTGCAAATGCAATGGCGGTTACAGGTGGCTCTTTACTCGTAGTTATCGGTGGGGGAATTGGTGTTGGAGTTAGAGCACTGGTTGATTCGTTAGCTCTTGCAAATCACGCCGATGCTTTGCTTATTCTTATCGCTAGTAGTGGCTATTTTATTGCCGCTCTATTAACCGCCCGATTGACAAAATATGAAATCGGCCCCCAACAACATGAAAAGGAAGCAACAAGTTTTATGCAAGGCCTAAACGATATGCGCGATGGGTTTCGTTTTCTTGCTATTCATAGCGATGCTGCGCGCGGAATTCTTACAACGGCCGTACACCGAGGTGGTTTAACTGCGTTGACATTAACTGCGTTGTTATTAGAACGAAACACCTTTAACGATCCTGCGCTTCCAGAAAAAGGCCTCAGAGGTTTTGGAATTGCTTTATCACTTGCGGGAGTTGGATTATTTTTGGGAGCGTTTATAGCCCCTTACGGTGTTTCAAAAGTAGGGCGGCATCGCTGGATTAGATACTCAATGATAGTAAGTGCGTTCTGTCCGCTTATATTGGCAGCATCACAAACTCAAATCACACTTGCTGCTACTGCATTCTTGACATCATTTTTTGGTCAGAATGTAAAAGTTACAAATGACGCACTCGTACAATCAAAGATTGATGATTACTTCCGTGGCCGTGTCTTTGCTGTTTACGATGTTTTAGTGAATTCTGCGATTGTCTTGGGTGGTTTGATAGCTGCACTCTTACTACCAACTTCTGGGATATCAATGTGGGTTCCGTTGTGTGTATCTGCAGCGTATTTCTTAACTGCGATTCGTTTACTTCGTAGTTCGGTTTTTCCACCACGCTAATAACTCTTCAGTTGCTTTTTCAACGCCAACAGGGCCTTGATCTAAACGTAACTCCAATAAGAAATCCATGGCTGCGCCAACATCGCGAGAAGGCTTTAAACCCAATATCTGCATGACTTGTGCGCCATCTAAATCGGGGCGAATCTTTGAAAGCTCCTCTTGCTCCATCAAAACATCAATACGTGCCTCAAGTGAGTCATAAACTTCTGAGAGTCGCGTCGCTTTAGCTTTATTGCGAGTTGTGCAATCGGCACGTGTTAGTACATGCAAGTGAATAAGTAGTTCTCCAGCATCGCGAACATAACGTCGCACAGCCGAATCGCTCCATTCGCCATCACCATAGCCATGAAAACGCAGGTGTAGCGCGGTTAGTAGCACAACGGCTTCAATTGTGTCGCCGTCAAAACGCAGTTCTTGCAAGCGCTTCTTTACTAGGCGTGCACCAACAACTTCATGATGGTGAAAAGAGACTCCGCCGCCTTCAATGAAGTTTCTTGTTTTTGGTTTACCAATATCATGCAGTAGTGCAGCTAGACGGATTACAAGATTTGCACCACCCAAACGTTCTTCCTGCTTTATCGCTTGTTCTAATACAGTTATTGAATGTTCATACACATCTTTGTGATGATGATGTTCATCGACCTCTAAGCGAAGTTTAGGGATTTCTGGAATTACAAGTTCTGCTAATCCCGTGTCGACTAAAATTGTTATTCCTGTGCGCGGGTTGGGTGACATCACTATCTTTGTAAACTCATCGCGAATACGTTCTGCTGAGATTATGGTGATTCTCTGCACAAGATTGCACATTGATGTTAAAACATCTGGTGATATTTCAAAGCCTAACTGACTTGCAAAGCGCGCAGCACGCATCATGCGAAGGGGGTCATCGTTAAATGAATCCGCTGGTAGACCTGGTGTGCGCAAAATCTTTTTCGATAGATCTGCTAATCCATTAAATGGATCGATAAACTCTGGCTGCGCACCGGTTAGCTCCAGTGCCATCGCGTTTACTGTGAAGTCACGTCGAGATAAATCACCCAAAATTTCAGAACCGTATTCAACTTCTGGTTTGCGTGACTCAGCACCGTATTTTTCTGTGCGGTATGTTGTGACTTCAACTGTTGTGTCACCCCGTTTACCAGCGATCGTTCCGAATGCAATTCCAGTATCCCAAACATTCTCGGCCCAATCATTGAGAATTTTCTTTGTCTCTTGAGGCAATGCATTTGTCGTGAAATCTAAATCATTTCCGAGTCGGCCTAAAAGTGCATCGCGAACTGGACCACCAACGAGCGCCAAGGTGTGGCCCTTGGCTTTAAATGCTTGGGCTAACGAGCTCGCCAATGGTGCGCGTTCAATAAGCGAACGGATCGCTAACTCGCCTGCGGCGTCCAATGCACTAGTCACAATAAGTAAGGTTAGAGCAGTACCCTTGCTCCATGATCCCGGCACCTGGTGCGGGCAGCGAAGGTATTAAGAAGAAGCGGAAGCGGAAGCGCCCCGCTAACCGCGGCCCCCAAACATCACCCTCTAAAGCCACTAACGTGACGAATCCTGCCATCAAACGGGTCTATGCCAAACGAGTAGATGAGGTCAGTGCTGGTGGTTTGGTCATCGACTCCACTGGAACTATGGGTTTACTCATCGGGCGCATCGATCAAAAAGACTCCTCCCGTACCAAGCTTTTATGGTCACTTCCAAAAGGTCATATCGAGGCTGGAGAAACTCCAGAACAGGCTGCAATTCGTGAAGTTGCTGAAGAGACTGGCATAACGTCGGCGATTTCGCGCTCACTTGGTGTGATTGATTTTTGGTTCATGGCCGGCGGTAAAAGAATTCATAAGACTGTTCACCACTTTCTTTTTTCTGAAGTCGGCGGGGAGTTAACTCCACAAGTGAGTGAAGTCGATGAAGTTTCATGGTTTCCTTTAAGTGAAATTGTTGATCACTTGGCGTATCCGGATGAGAAAAAATTAATTGCACGAAGTGGTGAGCTGAAAGTATGAAGAAACTAATTGGAGTTTTGCTTTCTCTTTTTTTTGTTTTTGCTACCCTCCCACACTCGTCTGCCGAGAGTTCTGTTGTTAAGATCGTTAGCACGCCACACCAAACTTTCACAGGTGATTTTCGAAATGATGATTTGGCGCAAGAGTTAACACCGTCGGGTCGGTTAGGGCAATTGGTCTACGTTCCTAATGTGCGATCTAAAATTTGGGTGATCGATCCCTCTCTCATCGATGAAGTCATTGCGATGACTGGTGATTATAAAATTATCGGAAATACACTTCCTGTTGGAAAGAGAATTGCAAATGACTGGCTTTTGCAATTAAAAAAAGTTAGTTTTTCAAATGACGTTATCTCTCTGGCTTACGGAAATCCAGATGTGGTTTTAGCTAGACATCTATCTCCGAGCGAACTTAAAGCTTATTACTCTTACGGAAAAATAAAGTTAGAGGTGGTTTTAGGGCGCGCAGTTAGAACCGCCGCGGGTACCGAGTTCAATGCCGGAACCTCGCGAATAAGTAGCGCACAACGGCTGTCGTACAGTGCTAATCGCAAGGCGCTAACACGTCTATCCAAGGTTGTTAAACATGCCGATGTCTCGGATTTGCGGATGAAATTATCTCGCTTGCTAACTCCAACCCTTGACAAGGCTTCCCGTGAATACTTCACGGCTAACGCAGCGGCTGCAGTGTCGACACAAACACACAAGTTGCGAGTAAATGCAGGCAAGTATCAAATTACAACTGAGAGTGCCGAACTCCCAGTAACTGTCATTAATCAATTTCCTGTCGACGTCACGGTCGATATTGACATGATGGCTAAAAACTCGCGCATCCTTGTTTTTGGGTTTACTGGGGTTCGCTTGCCCGCTAACTCAAAAACTCAGTTAGAGCTTGCCACTCAAGTGATCGCACCTGGGGAAACGACTATCTTTGCGCAGATAACCGATTCAAAGGCCGTGCCAATTGTTGATTTCTCTATTTTGCAACTAAACGCCACCGTTATAGATCCTAGGGTCACGTGGTTTACGACGGGAGCGGCAATACTTCTCTTGCTCGCCGCGATTGCCCACAGTCTCCGCCGAGTTCGAAAGGGGCGCACTAATGAAATCTAATGAACTTTTTCGTGCCTCTGGAATTATGGCGCTTGGGACGATTATCTCTCGCATCACAGGCTTTATTCGGGGGATTCTTATCGTTGCCGTACTTGGTACAACTTTATTGGCCGACACATACAACGTGGCCAACACTATGCCTAATATTTTGTACAACCTACTTGTTGGTGGGGCCTTAACTGCGATATTTATTCCACAACTTGTTAGATCTTTTGATCATGAAGATGGTGGCGATGGTTTTGCTTCGCGCCTGGTAACGACAATCTCATTGATACTGCTCGTGCTGGTTGCTATTGGGGTCTACTTTGCACCTGCGCTTGTACGTTTATATGCACCTGAGTTTTTTACTGTGGGTTTTGAAACAGAGAAAGAGATTGCAATAGCGTTTACTCGCTACTGTCTTCCACAAATCTTTTTTCTTGGGGTTTTCACAATGCTTGGCCAGGTAGCAAATGCACGAGGCTCTTTTGGCCCTTTAATGTGGGCGCCGATCGCCAATAACTTAGTTGGGATAGCTATTTTTGGCTCATTTCTAATTTTTTCTCCTGCGGTAACGACAGACACAATCACCCCTTTACAGGTACAGCTTCTCGGGTGGGGAACCACCTTCAGTGTTGTTGTGCAGGCTCTGGTATTAATCCCTGTTATTCGCCATTTAGGAATTAAATTAAAACCTCAATGGGGATTATCTGGGCTGGGTAAATCATTTGGTTTAGCGGGTTGGACTTTGTTGTATGTATTAATCTCCCAACTTGGTTACCTAGTAACCGTGAATGTCGCAACTAGTGCTGCGGTGAGAAGCGCACAAGAGGGCCTTACGAGAGGTGTTGGCTACACCCCTTATACCTACGCTTATTTTGTCATGCTGCTGCCATATTCGATCGTGACTATTTCAATTATCACCGCCATTCTTCCTCATTTATCGCGTTTAGCTGTTGCAAAAAACCCCGACGAAGTACGCATTCAGTTAATTCGTGCCATTAAATTAGTTGGTGTGATAACAATTCCAAGTGCAGTTGCCTTCTTTTTATTTGGCCCCTTAATCACAGAGGTTATCTTCGTTGGCATTCCTGTTGATGACTCACGATACATAGGCTACGTACTTTCAGCTTTGAGTTTCGGTCTGGTCGCTTTTTCGATTAATTTAATTTTGATCCGAGGTTTTAACGCTTTTGAAGACACTAGAACCCAAGTAATTTCCATCTTTATAATTAATTTAATCTCGGTTGGGCTCTCTTATTTATTTCTTCACCTTCTTAAGGTTCAATGGGTAACTATCGGCCTCGGTTTAGCCTTCTCTGTAAGCTACGTGGTTGGTCTGTTAATTACACTTTTGCTGCTTAAGAAACATACGGGCCCAATCAAAATTAAGGATTTTTTGGGCCAACACGCGCGTTTATTGGGTGCCGCTTTCGGTGTAATGACGCCTCTGTATGTATTAATGCGCTACATCACGTGGCTAGGTGTTGAGTTATCGCCGATAGCCCGCGCGGGCGAACTTTTTCTAGTGATGGTCATGGCATTTTTAGGATATTTAATTGCGGGCCGGGCTGTTGGTGTTGAAGAAATTAGTATGATTCATCACTTACGTGAGTCGATTGTTCGCCGCTCTTCAGGTGCGGAATAAAGCGTGTAAATTGCAGGTTATAGACACTAGTGAAGTTAACAAGGGGTGAAGCGTGAGCGACGTGCGTGATGTAGTAATTGTGGGGTCTGGGCCAGCTGGTTATACGGCCGCTATTTACGCATCTCGTGCCCAAATGAATCCAATTATTTATGAAGGCTCCGTAACTGCAGGTGGCGCACTTATGAATACAACTGAAGTAGAGAATTTTCCAGGTTTTGTTGATGGCGTAATGGGTCCAGACTTAATGGAGAATATGCGCAAGCAAGCTAAGCGCTTTGGTGCGCAGTTAATTACCGATGATATTGTTGAGATGGACTTAGTTGGTGATGTTAAAACTCTTACCGATGGTTCCGGAAATATTGTTAAAGCAAAAACCGTCATTCTTGCTACCGGTAGTGCCTACCGTGAAATTGGACTTGAGAATGAAAAGCGTTTATCAGGTCATGGTGTTTCATGGTGTGCAACTTGTGATGGTTTCTTTTTCCGTGATCAAACCATCGCCGTTGTAGGCGGGGGAGACTCCGCAGTAGAAGAAGCGACATTCTTAACACGTTTTGCTAGCAAGGTTGTTCTTATTCATCGTCGCGATGCGTTGCGTGCTTCAAAGATTATGATTGACCGTGCCACTTCAAATCCAAAGATTGAGTTCCTATGGAACACCGAGGTTGTCGATGTTCTTGGTGAAACCAAGGTTTCGGGGTTAAAGCTGCGTAACACTCTTGACGGTATTGAGACCGAACGCGCCTTTACTGGATTATTTGTTGCAATTGGTCACATCCCTCGCAGTGAACTCATAGCTAATCAGATCACGCTTAATAGCGAGGGTTACGTGGAGGTTGAAGGTCGATCAACGCGTACAAATATTCCTGGTGTTTTTGCTTGTGGTGACCTGGTCGACCATACCTATCGCCAAGCCATTACAGCCGCCGGCTCAGGTTGCCAAGCCGCCCTTGATGCGGAGAAATATCTAGCGCACCACTAAAGTTCATTCATTACATACAAGAATCTGAGGAGTAAAAATGGCAACAAGTAAAGTAACGACGGCGACTTTTGACGCAGAGGTTTTGAAGAGCACTACGCCTGTTTTGGTTGATTTTTGGGCTGAGTGGTGCGGACCTTGCCGTGCCGTTGGGCCAATCCTTGAAGAGATTTCAAATGAGTACGGCGCAAAAATTAAAATTGTAAAACTTAATACTGATGAAGAGTCAGCCATAGCCATTAAATATGGAATTACCTCTATCCCGACAATGAATGTCTTTGTTAACGGTGAAGTTGTAAAAACTATCGTTGGTGCAAAACCAAAACCTGCGCTGCTTAAAGATCTCGAAAACTTCATCGCTTAATTTTCTATACGAGAAAACTAATGCCAGAGCTAACGCAAGCGCAGATCAGATCCTTTCAACAGGACCGCGGTTTAAGCGTTACCGGGCTAATTGATGATGTAACTGCACGCGCGCTCGAAGAGGCTCGTTGGAAATTGGGAGACCGTTCTTTAAATCTGCAAACTCCACCTTTAATGCGCGGTGATGATGTGGCAGCTTTGCAATCTCGTTTAACTGAAATGGGTTTTGATTGTGGCCGTGTTGATGGAATCTACGGCCCGCGATCTGAAGCTGCAGTAAAGGAGTTTCAGCAATCTGTTGGAATTAATGTGGATGGAAAATGTGGACCCGCGACCATTATTGCGTTACTGCGATTAACGCGAATAGTCTCCGGAGGAGCACCGTCTGCTATGCGCGAAAGTGCAACTCAAAGAAATCGTGGACCTGCGCTTGCAAATAAAGTTATTGTTTTAAATCCAGATGGCATTGATCCTCTTATTTATGATGTGGCTGTGCGCACTGAAGGGCGTTTATTAGCTTTAGGTGCTTCAGTTTTCTTAACTCGCGGTATTTCTAATAATCCAACCGAAGTTGAACGTATTGCTTTTACAAATCAAAGTGGGGCCGATTTGATGATCTCATTTCATTTAGATAGACATGAGAACGAGTTGGCTCACGGAGTTGCAACATATTTTTATGGCAGTGATGCGCATGGTGTGCACTCAATAGTTGGTGAGCGTTTTGCATCATTGGTCCAACGCGAACTATGCGCTAGAACTGATTTAGCTAACTGCCGTACTCATGCAAAAGCCTGGGATCTTTTGCGTTTAACTCGCGCCCCTGCTGTACAAATCGATTGTGGTTATGCGAGTAATCCTGGTGACATGGAGCGCATCGCTAGAGCCGATTTTAGAGATGTGATTGCTGAAGCCTTAGTCATAGCGATACAACGTCTTTATTTAGCTGCCGAAGATGATGCAAAAACGGGAACTTTGAGAATTGCAGATCTTAGAAGCGCGGGCATTCGCCGCTAAATGGCGCACGAAGTACGTGTGGGTTGTGGCAGACTTCGCCTATGTCTGAGATAACGCAACGTTTTGCAACTGGTGCTCCTCAAAACCTTGAGGAGCGTTTTGCAAGCCGCGCCGCGCATATGAAGCCAAGTGAGATTCGCTCTCTCTTCGCCGTTGCCTCTCGTCCTGAAATAGTCTCGCTCGCTGGAGGCATGCCCAATCTTTCGGCCTTCCCAATGCCGATGATGGCCGATGTTATTCAAAAACTGGTTTTGACCAATGGTGCCGAAGCGTTGCAATATGGCAGTGGTCAAGGCCACCCAAAACTGCGCGAACAGATCTGTGAAGTGATGGCTCTTGAAGGTATCCGCGCTAACCCCGACGATGTTTTAGTCACAACAGGTTCACAACAGGCCCTTGATTTAATCTCGCGTATCTTTATCGACCCGGGTGATGTTGTCTTAGCAGAAGCCCCTTCGTACGTTGGAGCTCTAGGAACTTTTCACCAATATGAGGCCTCGGTTGTTCACGTTGAGACCGATGACTCCGGTTTAGTACCACAGGGGCTGCGCGATGCGATTAAGAGCGTGCGTGCGGAAGGCCGCAAAATTAAATTCCTGTACATGATCCCTAACTATCAAAACCCATCAGGTGTTTTACTTCCAGCCGAGCGTCGCACTGAGATTTTAGCCATCTGCCGCGAGGCTGGAATCTTCGTCGTGGAAGATAACCCATACGGCCTACTTGGATTTGATAAACCTTCACCCAATGCCATGCGCGCTGAAGATTCAGAGAATGTTATTTATTTGGGAACTTTTTCTAAGACAATTGCACCAGGGCTTCGTGTGGGTTGGGCGCTTGTCCCCCCATCATTAAAAGAGAAAATGGTTATCGCTAGTGAATCCTCCATTTTGTGTCCTTCTAACTTTGCCCAACTAACTATTTCAAGTTATTTAGCCGATCAACCTTGGCGCGATCAAATTGCCTCGTTCTGCGATTTATATAAGGTGCGCCGCGATGCGATGTTGGAATCTCTTGATGAGTTTTTCCCTGCCGTGGCGAAATGGACTAAGCCAGGGGGTGGGTTTTATGTGTGGGTAACTTTGCCACCCGAAGTCGATACAACTGCATTAATGCCTAAAGCGATTGTCGCCAAAGTAGCTTACGTACCGGGCACTGCTTTTTACGCCGATGGTTTTGGTTCATGGTCGCTTCGTTTGTCCTACTGCTATCCAACTCCAGAGCGTATTCGTGAAGGTGTTAAAGCACTTGGTGGAGTAATTAAAACAGAGATGTCTCGTCGTGGCGGAAATCAGTTACATTAACTCTCTAGTTTGTGAGTCAAGCGTTTTAAATCTTCAACCCCTGCAAACTCAACAACAATGGCTCCTTTTTTAAAGCTGCCTTGAATCGTTACACGTGTATCGAGAGCGTCTCCAATTCGTTCGGCGATTTCATTGAACTCCACAATACTTGATGTGACAGTAGTAAGTTTTTTGGCTTTCTTTTTGGTTGGACTTGCAGTGATCGCTTGTTCGGTAGCGCGCACACTTAAGCCTTCTTTTACGATTCTAAGTGCAAGAGCTTCAATTGTGTGTGAGTCGCTTAACCCAAGAAGAGCGCGAGCGTGGCCCGCCGACAAGGCGCCTGTTGCGAGTTTTTGTTGAACCGATAGCGGAAGATTCATTAAGCGAATCGTGTTTGATATCAAGGGTCGTGAGCGTCCAAGTTTTACCGCTAACTCTTCATGTGTGCAATTAAAGTCAGTTAACAACTGAGAATAGGCTGCCGCTTCTTCTAGTGCATTGAGTTGACTGCGGTGGATATTTTCAATGAGAGCTTCACGAAGCAGCTCATTATCTGCTGTTTGTCGAATGATTACCGGAATAGTTTTTAAACCTACAGCCTTTGCAGCGCGAAAACGTCGTTCGCCCATAATTAATTCATACTTGCTCGGTCCAACTTGACGCACAACCGGAGGTTGCAAAATACCTATCTCTTTAATCGATGCAATTAATTCATTAAGGGATTCTTGATCAAAGTATGTGCGCGGTTGGCGAGGGTTAGGAGAAATATCGCTGAGTGCGACTTCGTTTTGTGTTGCAACCTCTTCTCCACCAACAGTGAGTGATGTTGGAATCAATGCATCTAAGTGTGTACCTAAACCGCCACGACGTGCCATTATGCAATCTCGCCTTCGCGTTTGTAATGTATCGAAACAACATTGGAGTCAAATGGTTTTGCGCGCAGCGCAAGTTCGCGAGCTACAGACATATATGCAATTGCGCCGGGTGAAGATGCGTCATATGTCATTACGGTTTGATTAAATCCAGGAGCTTCTGACACACGAACTGCACGCGGAATTGGAATATCAATCAACTCATTGGGGTAGTGTTTACGAATCTCATCTGCAACATCGTTGGCTAAACGAGTGCGTCCATCAAACATTGTTAATACGAATGTTGAGAGTTTTAGGTTCGCGTTCAAACGTTTCTTAACTACCTCAAAGGTTTTTAATAGTTGTGACAAACCTTCAAGTGCGTAATATTCACATTGGATTGGGATCAACATCTCTTTGGCAGCAGTAAGTGCGTTGATGGTTAATAATCCTAAACTTGGTGGACAGTCGATAAAGATGTAGTCCAGCACATCTCCCTGTTTTTCACGATCGCTTACTAACTCTTCGATCGCCTCTTTAAGCCGCATTTCACGCGCAACCATTGGTACTAGTTCGATTTCTGCTTGAGCCAAAGACGTGTTGGAAGAGATGCACTCAAGGGAGGGAAAGCCCTTTACTTTCTGGGCACACGCCGACATCGTCGTATCGCCCATTAAAACCTCATAGATCCCTGGATTTTCTAGATGCTCTACGCCAAAGGCGGTTGAGGCATTTCCTTGAGGGTCCAGGTCGATGACCACCACATTCAAGCCTCCCATTGATAGGGCAGCTGCGAGATTGACCGTAGTAGTGGTTTTGCCGACCCCACCCTTTTGATTGGCGACAGTGATGATTCGGATGGTGGCAGGTTTGGCCATCGCCTCTTTGAGGCGGCGAGTCCCAACAACACTCTTTGTTTCACGTGAATCATTCACGGGGCTTAGTTAAGCACCTTTACGTATCTCTACAATGCGCCCGCGCTCAACTCCCTCTAAATCCACCTCGTGGAGTAGGGATTTTGGAAGGTTTTTCATCTCTTCCTCAGCTGATTTACCCTTAATGGCCATGAGTGAGCCCCCGGTTTTAAGGAGGTGCCAGCTGATCTTCTTCAGTTTTTCCAGGGGAGCCACTGCCCGCGCCGTTACATAGTGCGCCGTCGCCCGAACATCTTGGGCTTGGCCACGAATAACCTCGATATCTAACCCAACTACCGCCTCTTTAAGGAACTCCACTCGGCGCTCAAGTGGCTCAATAAGTGTTACATGCAGATCTGGCCGCGCCAGAGCGATAACTATTCCTGGCAAACCGGCTCCAGAGCCGATGTCAAAGACTATTGAGCCCTCCTTTAAGAGGGTGGTAACGGGTAGGCAGTTAAAGATGTGTCTGTCCCAGATACGTTCGGCCTCGCGTGGACCTATTAAACCGCGCTCAATTCCAGCGGTTTCAAGAAAATGAGCGTAGGCGTGAACCCGATCGATATCCGGAAAGTACCGTTCGATCAGAGTTTCACGTGAAACATCCACTTACGCTGGATAGATAACGACGAAGCGCTGTGGATCTTCTCCGTCAGATTCGCTGCTGAGGCCAAGCTCTTGAATGGTGTCGTGGATGATTTTGCGCTCAAAGGCGTTCATTGGGGCAAGCTTAATAGAGCTGCCTGTTGACTTTGCCTCTTCTGCCATCTCTCCAGCTAACTTCTTGAGCTCGGTGCGGCGGTTGGAGCGGAAGTTATCGATATCGAGCATTAAACGGGAGCGGTCGCCAGTGGCTGTTTGCACCGCTAAACGCGTTAGCTCCTGAATCGCATCGAGTACCTCGCCATCGCTGCCTACTAAGTGACGGAGCTTGCCACCTACGATAGCCAGTGAAGCGCGATCGTTTTCAACATCGATATCGATATCTCCATCTAAATCGGCGATATCTAATAGCGCTTCTAGGTAGTCGGCGGCGATATCGCCCTCTTCCTCTAGTTTTGCAACACCTTTGACCTGTTTTACCTCTACGGTCGCCTCTTCTACAACTTCTACGCTCTCACTCTTTGTCTTTGCCATATCTCGCTCTCCCTGTCGGGTTTGTAGTGAATTAATACCATTTGCCCTGTTTTGTGCGTTAATTACTTCTTTTTCTTCTTCTTTTTTGGTTGGTTGCGTTGGCCTTTGAGATCTTCTGGGCTTTCAGCGCCTTCTACTTCTGGGCTCTCTATAACGCCGCTCTTCTTCGCTTTTTTATGTTGGAGCTCTTCATAGGCGGGAGATCCCGGTGTTGGATTTCTTTTGATGACATAAAACTGTTGTCCCCATGTCCAAAGGTTTGTTGTCGACCAATAAATTAAAACACCGATTGGAAAGTTCACTCCTGAGATTGCAAAAATAATTGGGAATGCATACAACATAATTTTTTGCTGTTGCAACATCATATTGTTACTCGAATCCATCTTGGGCATTCCCTTCAACATCAACTGACGTTGTGTGGTGAAGGTTGTTAATGACATAAATGCAATCAAAATAACTGTGACTACTTTTACGGTCGTTATATCTGTTCCAAGAAAGGTATCGGAGATTGGCGCGCCAAAGAATTTAGCGTTTGCCGCGCTCACCACATCAGCTTGAGTGAGTACTCCGTGTTTAACTGGTGGATTTTTTCCAATGCCATTTAACACTGTAAATAGAGCAAAGAAGATTGGAGCTTGTGCCAAAATTGGAAAACACGATGCTAAAGGATTTGTTTTGTGCTCCTTGTACAGCTTCATCATCTCTTCAGATTGTTTTTGGCGGTCATCCTTATATTTCTTTTGAATCTCCTTCATGTGTGGCTGAAGGGCGGTTAACGCACGCTGACTTTTAATTTGTTTCACAAAGAGTGGGATTAAAATAATTCGGATTAAAATAACAAGGCCCACGATTGCCAAAGACC